>SMVB01221541.1_pt1 | contig 21058 bp, 19 predicted proteins | sample 2456461 | NCBI WGS metagenome assembly SMVB01 (sample SAMN11095934, study PRJNA526329) | marine sediment metagenome | biome: Marine sediment; feature: Surficial sediment; material: Deep marine sediment; isolation source: Hadal surficial sediment | place: Pacific Ocean | collected 2014-05 | depth...
ATAGCGACCCAGGCTAACGACTTGTTCATGGAATATTCCGATTATTGTTATTCATTCACCATAACACGTAGGGTCGAATTCATTCGACCAATAATCATGGCAGCCAGCCCGCCCGCCGGCTCTGACCCCGTTTCTTGGCCGAATGAATCGTCGGGGACGCCCAGTCGGGGACGCCCAGACTCTACACGAAATGTTCAGGAAAAAAACTACCCATATAGTTCAGGCAAATAGCCTTGCCCATGCTTGCGTCCATATCGCCGGGGGTAACCAGCATATCCAGCCACAATCCATCAGCCAGCGCGGTGTATCCGGTGGCGATGAGCGTCGCTTGCCGCTTTGATTTGCAGCCCATTTCTTCACACAGCTTCTGAATAGATGCGCTGGTTTGTAGATCGGCTTCATTACAGATTTTTCGGTAGGTGGGTCTTGAGCTTGATTCACCCCAGAAGGCGAACCATACCGCCAGCTTGCTGGCCTGGCTGATGGTTGGGCTGAAGTCGTGGTCTACCAATGCCTGCACTTTTTCAGCGGCGGAGAGCAACTCATCGTTGATGATACTATCCCAGCCCTTTTTATACTCTTCTGCGACGTAGCGCAGCGTCTCGATCAGCAGCTTTTCTTTGCTCTGGAAATGCAGGTTGACGATGCCCTGGCTGAGCCTGGCCGTTTTGGTGACATCGGCCATTGTGGTGCTGGACAGCCCCTTGCGGGCAATGCACTTGATGGTGGCCTTGATCAGTTGTTCGCGGCGCTGCTCCTTGGTGGCCGCTCGGCGGCGCGTTTTGGCGGGGGTGGCAGACATGCTGGTCACAGTAATACAGTTGCGTGGCTTTCGCAATACTGAATGAACGATCATTCATTTAGTAGACATTATTCGCACCATTTGTCATGCTGTGCGCTTATTTCGGCAGACCAAAAATATTTATGAGCCGCAGCCTCGAAAAGTCCCAAGCGCAGTTTGCCAAGGCCGCCACAGTCTTGCCGCTGGGCGTGTCGTCAAACTTTCGCTATTGGGGCGATGACAAAACCATCTATATCAAGCAGGGTAAGGGCGCCCGCCTTATCGATATTGATGATAATTCGTATATTGACTACCGGCTGGGTTACGGTCCGGCGATTCTCGGTTATGCCCACCCGGAGGTAGATGCCGCCGCCAGGGAGGGTATGGAGGTTGGCGGTGTGTTCGCCCTGGGCACCGAGCGTGAGTACAAGGTGGCCCGGCAAATTTCCCAAATGGTGCCCGCTGCAGAATTGGTAAGATTCTCAAATTCTGGCACTGAGGCGGTGATGGCGGCCCTGCGGATAGCGCGCGCTTATACAGGTAAAGACGATTTTATAATGATTGAGGGCGGCTATCACGGACTGTTCGATGCTGTGCTGTGGTATTCCGAGCTTGAGGATGGCTGGCATGCTGACAGCGACCGCGAGCCAGAGGTGCTTGCTTACAGTGCTGGCGTGCCGGAGTCCAGCAAGCAACACGTACACATGGTGCCTATGAACGACGCCCAGCGGCTGGAAGACATGCTGCGTGCACACGGCGACAAGATCGGTAGTTTGTTGATAGAGCCGATGATGGGTAATTGCTGTTCAATTACGGCGACCCGCGAGTATTTGCAGGCGGTTCGTGAGCTCTGCGACCGCTACGACATTGTGCTGATTATCGACGAAGTGAAAACCGGCTTTCGTGTTGCCCGCGGTGGTGTGCAAGAGTTGCTGGGTATGAAGGCTGATCTTTGCACCTTTGCCAAAGCGTTAGCCAATGGCTATCCCATTGCAGTAGTCGCGGGTAGAGAAGAGTTAATGCGCCAAATCGGTAATGGGGTAGTGCACGGTGGCACCTATACGGCGCATTCTGTGTCACTGGCGGCGGCGGAGAAAACCTTGGAAATCCTCGCAGACACGTCGGCACTGGCCGATATCGCCGCCTACGGCGAACAACTGCAAACGGGAATAAGCCAGATCCTGAAGGGTCTGGGAGTTCCCCATTGCTTTGTCGGTCACCCCTCCATGGGTGGCTTGTTCCTGGCGCAGCAAGCGCCGACCAACTATCGACAATGGGTAAATTCCGACTACACTTTTTACGATGCCCTCGCGCCGCAGCTGCACGAGCGTGGGGTTCTTGTGGAACCCGATTCCCGGGAACCCTGGTTTATTTGTACAGCGCACGACGAGGATTGCTTGAATGAGACCCTGGCGGCGTTTGAAGAATCTGTAACGGCAACAATAGAAATTCTTGCAGGAACTGAACAATGAAAAAATACGATGCCATTGTTATCGGCGCGGGTCACAACGGGCTGTGTAATGCGGCCTACCTGGCCAAGGCCGGCCTCGATGTGCTGGTGCTGGAGCGCAACCCCTATATTGGTGGTGCCACGGTCAGCCGTGAGTTACACGAGGGATGGAAGTATTCCAACTGTTCCTATGTGTGCAGCCTGCTCCGGCCGGAACTGACCCGGGACCTGGAATTGCCCAGGCACGGGCTACAAGTAATCCCCTACCTGGGCGGCGTGACTTTTACCCGCGACGGCGATTACTACGGTAACTATAGCGACCACGAGCGCCAATACCGGGAGATGGCCAGGCACTCGGTGCGTGATGCCAACGCCTACGAGCGTTTTTCCGCCGATGTTATGAAGCAGACCAAATTGATTCGTAAATACCTGATGACCACACCACCGGATCCCACCTCGTTTAAGCCGCGTGACATCAAAGGCCTGTTGGAATTGGCTGAGTCATTCACCGATATGGGTGAAGAGGGTTTGCTGGATACCCTGCGTTTCTGGACCATGAGTATCGGCGACTTTCTCGACGAATATTTTGAGAACGATCTGATCAAGGCCCATCTCGCCGGCAGCGGTATTATTGGCACAGCCCTGGGCGTGTATTCGCCGGGCACTGCCTACGTGTTGTTACACCACTATATGGGTGACGTTGATGGCAGTGTTGGCGCCTGGGGTTTTGCTCGAGGGGGTATGGGCTCGGTTGCCGCCGCGCTGGAGAAAAGCTTCCTGTCCTATGGCGGTGAGGTGAAATGCGATGCCGGCGTAGACCAGATCATCGTTAAAAACGGTAGGGCAGTTGGTGTTGCGTTGCAGGATGGCACTGAGTATCACGCCGATATCGTGGTATCCAACCTCGATCCCAAGCGTACCTTCCTGGAGTGCTTTGACGAAAAGGACCTGCCCGCGGAGGTGGTGCACCGGGCGAAAAACTTCAAGATTCGCGGCTCCTCCGGCAAACTGAATATTGCTCTGGATGGAATGCCGACCTTTACCGCGCTACCCAAGAACAGCCCTTTGCTGCTGGCCGACATGCACTGTATTGATTCCATGGAACGCATGGAGCGGGCCTACGACGACTGGAAGGCGGGCACCTGGTCTGCCGACCCCTACATTGACATGCTGATTCCATCGCAGGTGGATCCCACCATGACCGAGCCGGGCAAGCACATGATGACCGTATTCGTGCAGTACTGCCCACCGAAGCTGGCCAAGGGTGAGTGGACGCCAGAGGACCGGGATGCCTTTGGCCAGGTAGTGATAGACCAGATCGCCGAGCACAGCCCGGATTTCAAGGATCTTATTTTGCATACCGAAATTCGCACCCCTGTTGAGATCGAGAACGAAGTGGGGTTGACGGAAGGCAATATCTTCCAGGGTGAGCTGACCTTTGACCAGTTGCTGTTCAATCGACCCTTTCCAGGTTACGCACAGTATCGCGGGCCGGTGAAAGGTATGTATATGTGTGGTTCTGGCACTCATCCCGGCGGTGGCGTAATGGCCGCGCCGGGAGCCAATGCCGCGCGGGAAATTCTGTTGGACCTGAACAAAACCAACGTTGTACCGGAGAGCTATCTCGATGACTAATTCAAACTATGACGCCATTGTTATCGGTGCCGGTCACAACGGCCTGGTCTGTGCGAGTTACCTGGCCAAAAGTGGCCGCAAGGTACTGGTCGTGGAAGCGGCGGCGACCGCTGGCGGCGCTGCGGCTAGCCGGGAATTTGCGCCGGGATATACGGTATCGTCGGGTGCACACCTGCTCACCCAGCTAAATCCCAAAGTCGCCAGCGACCTGGCCCTGCAGCGCCATGGCCTGAAGCTGGCAGCCAGTGATCTGAAAACCGTGGCCCTGGGCCAGGACGGTAAGCACGTGATCTTTAACGGTGCCAACCTGAGCGGGGTATCAGCGCAGGACCAGAGTGCCTATGCGGCGTTTTACCAGCAAAACCTCAAGTTTGCCAAAGTGCTGAATGGTTTTTTCAGCAAACGGCCGCCGACGCTGGTGGATAGAAGCCTGGGTGACACCTTGTCGCTGCTTAAACTGGGTTGGGATGTACGCACCCTGGGCAAGCAAGACATGCAGGATTTACTGCGGGTGGGTTTGATCAATATATATGATGTGGCTAACGAACATTTTGACAGTGAGCTGTTGAAGGCCGCTGTCAGTATGGATGGAGTGTTGGGTTCCCATATGGGCCCGCGTTCGCCGAATACCGTATACGGTTACTTGTACCGTCGGCTGGGCGACTTCTACGGCATGAAGGGCCCGGCTGTTGTGGCCGGTGGTATGGGTACCGTCGGGGCTGCATTTGCCGCCGCCGCAGAGGCCGCTGGTGCAGAAATACGTTACAACAGTGCGGTGGCGCGGGTCGACATGGACGACTGCAGGGCAGTGGGTGTGGTGCTGGAGAGTGGCGAAACAATTAGCGCCCGCACGATTATTTCCAATGCTGACCCGAAGACAACCCTGGGCAAGCTGGTGGGTTATCCACAACTGGATGCGGGGTTCTCGCGCCGCGTACACAATTTCCGTGCCCGCGGTGTCAGCGCCAAGCTGCACCTGGCACTGGATGAATTGCCACGCTTTACCGGGCTTGATACTGCCAATACCGGCGACCGGCTATTGCTGGCGCCGACCATGGATTACATTGAACTGGCTTTTAATCATGCCAAGTACGGCGAGTATTCCCAGGCCCCGGCCATGGAAATCAATATACCCACGGTGCATGACAGCTCACTGGCGCCGCCGGGCAAGCATGTTCTGTCGGCGATAGTGCAATACGCGCCCTACGAACTTAAGGGTGGCTGGGACAGCGGGCACGAGGCCTTTAAAGAAATTGTTCTCGATAAGCTGGAAGCCTATGCACCGGGCATTAAAAACCTGGTTAGCACCAGTGAACTGTCGACGCCCCGGGACCTGGAAGCGGAGTTCGGTATGACCGGGGGCCACTGGCACCATGGTGAATTGTCACTGGACCAGGCGCTGATGATGCGACCGATGCCGGGGGCGACACAGTATGCGACACCCGTGGACGGTCTTTATTTATGTGGAGCTGGCGCACATCCCGGTGGCGGGGTGATGGGCCTGGCCGGGCGCAATGCCGCCCGGGAAGTGATCAGGCAGGAGAAGGCCGCATGAAAAAGCCACATGACGAAGACATGCTCAAGTACACACCGTTCCACTCCCGCGTGAAGGCCATGTGCCAGACCAACGACTGGACCCTGTGGGCGGGCTATACCACGCCCAACAGTTATGAAAATATTGAGCTGGAGTATTTTGCTGCGCGTAACTCAACGGGTGTTTTCGACCTGACACCCATGACCAAGTACCGCATCAGTGGCCCAGATTCAGAAGCTTATATGAACCGGCTGGTTACCCGTGATGTACGCAAGCTCAAGCCGGGCCGGGTGGGCTATACGGTATGGTGTAATGATGCTGGCATGGTGCATGACGACGGCACTATATTTCACTTGAGTGAAGGTGTTTATCGACTCTGCGCCCAGGAGCGCTGCATGGACTGGTTGCAGTGTTCTGCCATGGGCTTTGATGTGGAGATCATTGATGAGACCGAAGCGGTGGCGGGCCTGGCGGTGCAGGGGCCAACCTCCTGTGCCACGTTGCGCAAAATGGGGCTTGAGGGCCTGCAAAATCTCAAGCCCTTTGGTATCACCACATTTCCATTTAATGACGGTGAGTTGACCGTTTCCCGCACCGGTTATACCGGTGACCTGGGTTATGAGTTGTGGATAGCCCCCCAACATGCGGAGGCGTTGTGGGATGCCCTGTTTGAAGCGGGCAAGGATTACATGATACGCCCCATGGGTTCCGAGGCGCTGGGCCTGGTGCGCATAGAGGCCGGTTTTATCATGGCCTGGGAAGACTTTGTGCCCGCCGAACAAATGGTGCGCCATGGTCGCGCCAGATCGCCGTTCGAGCTGGGCCTGGGCTGGTTGGTGGATTTTAAAAAGGGCCATTTCACCGGCCGCAAGGCACTGCTGCAGGAGCAGCAGAACGGCTCCAGATATCGTTTCGTAAAGCTGGATGTAGATGGCAACAAGCCAGCCGAGCATTCTTTTATTCTCAACAAGGCAGGCGATGTGGTCGGGCATGTAACGTCGGCCGCCTGGTGTCCCACCGCCAAGAGCAATATCGCGCTGGCTTCGCTGGAGATGCCCTGGGGTGCGGATGACGACGAGTTGTTTGCAGAAATTTATTACACCCGCGAGCTGCACTGGACTCGCTTGTTATCTCCCTGCAAGGTGCTAAACGGACCCATTTACGAACCCGAACGCAGGCGCATGACACCGGCTCCCAATTACTGAGTGATTACATGACACAAACCAGCCTTGAGCGAGCGAAGCAGTATCTCGAGCAGCACCCGGAGCTGGGTGCCCTGGAGATCCTTTCGCCCGATATGAACGGCATCCTGCGGGCCAAGCGTATACCGCGCGTGGAAGTAGAGACATTTTTCGATAAGGGACTGACCGGCCCGGGTACCACCCCTATCATGAACAGCCTTGGCGATTGCTGTGATTCGATAGGTCTGGGAACTTTCGATGGCGATCCGGACAAAGGCTTACATCCGGTTGCCAGTACCTTGGCCCCGATTCCCTGGCTGCGTTCGGCCACGCACCAGGTGTTAGGACACTGGACGGAGCTGGATGGTTCCCCGCTGGCCTGGAACCCCCGCACTGTTCTCGCCAATGCCCTGCAACCACTCACCGATATGGGATTGAAGGTGGTGGTGGCGACTGAGCTGGAATTTTACCTGTTGGAGGATGTGGATGGTCCAACCCCACGACCACGGCTGGGTAAAATTCTCGGCACCAACCTGCGACAGCAGGGCGTGCAGTACTGCAACCCGGAAGATATGGCGGAGTTTGATGATTTTCTGGAAGCAGTGCGACTGGCCTGCGCGGTCCAGGATGTTCCGGCCACTACCGCACACCTGGAATTTGCGGCGGGGCAGTTTGAAATTAACCTGCACCATGTTGAGGATGTATTGGCCGCCTGCGATCACGCCGTGCTGCTGAAGCGCCTGGTCAAGGGCGTCGCCGCCGAGCAGGGCATGGGCGCCACCTTTATGGCCAAGCCTTTCGCTGATCAGCCCGGTAGCGGACTGCATATACACATCAGTGTTTACGACAGCGAAGGCAATAATATCTTCGTCGATCCCACTGCCACGGCAACGCCGCCAGTGAACGAGACCATGCGCCACGCTATTGGTGGCCTGGCCGATATCATGGGTGACTGCCAGGCGATGTTCGCACCCAACGCCAATTCCTATCGGCGCCTGCAGCCCGGTTGCTTTGCGCCGCTGTCACCCAACTGGGGCTACAACCATCGCAATGTTTCTCTGCGTATTCCGGTCAGTGATGCAAAGAACTTGCGCATTGAACACCGGGTTGCCGGCGCTGATGCCAACCCCTACCTGGTGATGGCCTGCATTCTGGCCGGCATACATCACGGTATTACCAGGCAGTGCGAACCCGGCCCATTTATTGATGAGGGCACCATACTGGATAAAGAGGAAATCACCCTGGCCACCAATTGGCCGCAGGCGCTGGATAATTTTGCCGCCAGCAAGATCCTGCCCAGCTATTTTGGGGCAGACTACTGCAAGGTTTTTGAGGCGGTGCGACGAGACGAGTGCGGCCAGTTCAACGCGGTGATCAGCGATGTTGATTACCAGTGGTATTTGCGGTCGGTGTGAAGGAATAGCAATCATGAAAGTAATAGCCACCCAGGTTGATGACAACCCTCAATTGCTGGCCGAGAAAGTGGCAGCGCAGCTGCAGAAACCCGGCTACGCGATGGACCAGTACTTCTACCGGTCTCATATTGTTTTTGAGAAAGAACTGGATGAGATTCTCTACAAGAGCTGGCTGTACGCTGGCCATGTCAGCCAGGTGCCTGTAGCGGGTGATTACTTTCAGTATGAATTGGGTGAAGACGCCATCATTATCACTCGAGACAAAGCGGGTGCAATCCATGCCCTGATGAATGTCTGTCGCCATCGCGGCTCGCGTGTTTGTGAGGAGCACAGTGGCAATCGCAAGACCTTTGTCTGTCCCTATCACGGTTGGGTCTACGAACTGGACGGCAGCCTCAAGGCGGCCCGGGCCATGGCAGTGCCGGAGGGATTTGATCAATCGCTATACGGCCTCAAAAAGGCGCAGGTGTGCGTGTTTGAAGGCCTGATCTTTATCAACTGCGACGGTGATGCGCCGGATTTCGAGGCACCCATGCAAACTATTGCCGGCGCCTTGACGCCCTATGACCTGCCCAATGCCAAAGTTGCCCACCGCCAGGTGTACAAGGTTGATGCCAACTGGAAACTGGCCCTGGAGAATTACCTGGAGTGCTACCACTGCGCTACGGCACATCGCGCCTACGCCAAACTACATACCTTGCAGGACCTGGGTGATCGTGCCGGTGAAATTAATACGCAGATGTTGGCGCGCGCGGAGCAGCAAACCGGGGTGCCGGGCATAACCCTGGATCACTACCAGGCCTATAGCTCTTCAAAGGATTTTGGTGCTTGCGTCTATACCAGCCGCTATGCGCTCTACGATGGTTTTGTGACTGGCAGCGAGGATGGCCAAGCGGTGGCGCCTTTAATGGGCCAATTCAAAGGCTATGATGGCGGCGCTGGAGATTTCCAGGTGGGACCGCTGGCGTTTATGCTCAACTATCCCGACCACTGTGTGCTGTACAGATTCACTCCCAGGGGTATCACCAGCACGGATATGGAGGTCGTCTGGTATGTGCGCGGCGATGCCGTGGAGGGCAAGGACTATGACAAAGATGCGTTGATCTGGCTCTGGCATCACACCACACAGGAAGATGAATACATCATTATGCGCAACAGCGAAGGCGTGAATTCGCGCTTCTTCGAGCCCGGCCCCTATCACCCGGGTTTTGAATACATCTGTCCCGACTTTGTCAACTGGTACCTGGGCGCGCTGGGAAACTAGCTATGTATATTCAGGGTTACTTTGCCGAAACTGACGAAGATACTGCCGGCGTAATCGAGGGCCTGGATGCTGTTGGCAACAGTGATCTGGCCGACGCTATGCGAAAAAGGAAGTGAACATGGCCGAAGCACACACGGATTCATATTATGCGGCAAGCCGTAACTGGGAGACCAGTTATCCTCCTCTACAGGAAAACATAGAGACGGATATTTGTATCTGTGGAGGTGGTTTTACCGGTATTGCTACCGCCTTAAGTCTTGCTGAGCGGGGCTATTCAGTTGTGGTGCTGGAGCAGCATTGCATTAGCTGGGGCGCCTCCGGTCGTAACGGCGGTCAGATCATTGGTGGTATCAGCGGCACCGACCTGATGGTAAAGCGACTCGGCAATGAAGTTGCCGATGTGCTGTGGGACATCGGCTGGCGTGGTAACGACATTATTCGAGAGCGGGTTGAAAAGTACGGTATCGATTGTGACCTCAAATGGGGTTACATCGATGTAGCCTTGAAGCAGCGACATATGGACAGCTTTCGCTCTTTCCATGAAGAACTTCTCAGGCATGGTTTTGGCGATGATGTACGCATGGTCGAGCAGGACGAAATAGGCTCTGTGGTGGGCAGTGATGCCTACCTGGGTGGGCTGATTAACAATCGCAACGGTCACCTGCATCCACTGAACCTGTGCATCGGCGAAGCCAGGGCCGCAGAAAACCTGGGGGTGCGAATATTCGAAGGCTCCGAGGTGCTGGAACTACAACACGGTGCCAACCCGATAGTGAAGACAGCGACCGGCCAGGTTAAGGCCAACACGGTAGTTATGGCGGGCAATGCCTACCAGCACCTGGAAATGAAGCGACTCGGTGGCCTGGTTTTCCCCGCTGGCAGCTACATTATTGCCACCGAGCCACTCACCGAAGCCGAGGCCGCCGAGATCAACCCGCTGGATATGGCCTTTTGCGATCCTAACAATGTGCTCGATTATTTTCGCTTGTCAGCGGACCGGCGCCTGTTGTTCGGCGGCCGCTGCAACTATTCCGGTCGAGTGCCGGCGTCGATCAAGGCCACCCTGGAGCCGCGTATGCACAAAATTTTCCCGCAGCTCAAGGGCAAGCGCATTGACTTTGAGTGGGGCGGAAATATGGCCATCGTGGTAAACCGGGTGCCGCTAATAGGCAGGCTGGAGCACAATGTGTACTACGCCATCGGTTACTCGGGGCATGGTGTTAATGTGACCCATGCGGTGGGAGAAATTGTCGCCGACGCCATCGCTGGCAACCGGGAAAAGCTGGAGATGTTTGAGCGAATCAAACACACCCGCATCCCCTTCGGCCAGATGTTCGGCAGCCAGATGGTGGCGTTGGGGATGCTTTACTTCCGGGCGCTGGATCTGTTCTGACCCCATTGTTACAGGGCCTGCGCCTCTCCCCAGTAATTAAACCCCGCGAAGCGCGGCGTGCTGGGCAGGTACATGGTATCCATTTGAGTAACACTAAATCCGCCCTGCTGTAGCAGATCCGGAATATCACGATTCAGGTTGCAGCCACCGCACAGAAATTTCCAGAGGGGATTGATTCGATTCTGCCACTTGCGTACGTTCTCGTCCGGTGCGCGTCCGTGCTCAGCAAAAATAAGCTTGCCGCCAGGCTTGAGTACGCGCCGCATGCCCTCCAGTGCTTTCACCGGGTCGGGGATAGTGCACAGGGTAAAGGTAATCAGCACTGTATCGATGGAATCGTCTTGCAGCGGAATTTCTTCGCCGGGCAGGCCGACAAATTCGAGCGGAAAATTGATATCCGGGTTGTTCTTGCGGGCGATCTCCCAGGAGGCCTCGGAGGGGTCCAGTCCGATAACTTTCTCTACTTTCTCGGGGTCGTAGTGCTTCAGGTTTAGCCCGGTACCAATACCTATTTCCAGAATCTGGCCACTGGCTTGTGGCACTACTTTGCGGCGCTGGTAGGTGATGGGCTTGGTACCACAGGCGCAATTAATAACGTGCGGCAAGATGTAGTTTTCGTAAAAACTCATGGGGTGATTCCTTTAAGGTACTGATCCAGAAAGCGCACAAATGTATCAGATGCCACTATGCGGTTGGCTTTTTGTGAGAAGCCGTGGCCCTCGTCTTCGAACACCAGGTACTCTACCACGACGTCGTTGGCTTTTACGGCGGCAACGATCTCATCGCTCTCCACCTGTAACACGCGGGGGTCGTTGGCACCCTGGATTACCAGCAACGGAGTACGGATATTGTCGGCATGAAACAGCGGTGATATGCGGCGCAGGCGTTCGCCGTCGACAGCCGGATCGCCCAGTTCGTCGTAGAGTCTCTTGCGAATGGCTTCCCAGTAAGGGGGAATGGACTCCAATGTGCGTACCCAGTTCATCACTCCGAAAATATTGACGCCTACCTTGAATACATCCGCTCGAAAGGCGAGGGCCGCGACGACCATATAACCGCCGTAGGAACGGCCAATAATGCCAATTTGATCCTTGTCCACCCAATCCAGGCTGGCCAGGTAGTGCTCTGCGTACACGATATCGTCCAGGTCTACCTCGCCGTGCTGCTTGTCATCCATATGGAAGAAGGTTTTACCATAGCCGGAGGAGCCGCGATTGTTGGCGGCGAGCACCGCATAGCCGTGGTTAACCAGGTGCTGAATCATGGCCGAATAACCGGTTCTGCTCTGCCCGCCGGGCCCGCCGTGCACCCAAACCAGTGCTGGCACCGGGTTTTGCGCCGATGCCTGTCGGGGTTTGTACAAAATGCCGGGGATTTCCAGGCCATCGAAGCTGGGATAGCGAATCGTGGCACTGGTCACCAGGGCCGATTCATCGATATGCGGGCTCAGCGCCGTGGTCAGCCGTTGGCTGCTGCCGGCTTTGAGGTTCACTACGTAGATATCACGCGGTGAAGTATCGGAGCTCACTATCAGGGCTATACGCTGATCATCGGGAGAGAAGCGCACTTGTGCCAATTGTCCGCTGGGCAATTCTGGCAGGGAAATGATGCTATTGGTCTCGGTATCCAAAACCTGGATAGCCATGCGTGCGTCTTCGTTTATGCCAACTACCCGATAACGGCCTGAGGCTGAGTAAAACAGGAACACCACATCCCATTCGGCTTGCACTAGGGAGTGTTTTTCACCGCTGGCAATAGTGTGGATCCAGGCCTGGGTAAACTCTCCGTACTGATCTGTGCCATATACCAGGGCTTTGCTGTCCGGGGTGAATTCAAACACCGTGTGTTGAACATCATCCTCGTGTGCGGTGATGAGCACAGGCGTGGGGGGCGTAGCCTGTAAATCCAGTAAAAAAAGATCGCTGTTGGCACTGGAGTGCTCCCGGCGCAGGGCCAGGTAGCGGCCATCGCGGGAAACGCTGGCGATCTGCCACGCTTCGTTGTTTTGTAGCACCATCTCGCGCGCATAGTCTTTGGTCGAGTAGCGGTACAGGTCGAATGACTCGTGGGAGCGTTCGTTGCTCAGCAGGAAAAAATATTGTTTGTCTCCAGACCAGGCCAGGAATGAAGCTTTTAGTTCGTCCCCCGGCGTCAGGTCAGCAGTCTCGCCGGAGACTTCCCGTACATAAACATGGTGGAGTTCATTGCCGCCATCATCCGAGGAAAACAGCATGCGATCATCATTGGGAAACCACGAAATGGGTCGCTGTGCGGTCTCGGAAGATGTCGTCAGCGCCGATTTTTCTGTGCCATTGCCATTGAGGGCGTAGATGTTGAAGGTGCCAGTTTCATCCGAGGCGATCAATAACTTGCTGCCATCGGCCGACCAGGCCGGCGCGCGCGACAGGAGGTAGGAAGTGGTCTGGTAAAATGCCTCGGCCGAATACCGGGGTGCAGTGGTGGGTGGTTCTGGGGCTTGCTGGCAGGCCGCCAGCAGCAGTGCAGTAAGTGCTATCAGAACTGCATGGTAGGGAATGCCCTTATTCACAAGATCTCCTTATCTCTATTGATTGCTCCATCTGTACTGCCATATTACACCGTAGGTATCCGAGTCGTTGCCAATATTGGTGACCATGCCCTGGTTGGCGAAGAACTTCAGTGAATGCTGGGCATTCAGGGGCCAGGCCAGAGTCACGCCGACACGGGAGTTTTTCTGCTGGTCATCGCCTTTCACGCCGTCTCTTCGGGTGCGTCCTCCCCAGAAATAATTTCCGTTCACCGACACCCAGCGGCCTTTCGGCAGCTGGTATATGAGGTGGGTCTGAACCTGGTAGAGCGGGTCCTGCTCCAGTGTCGTGCCACCGACAAAGTTGTCATTGTCGGTAAAAAAGCGGGCGGCGAAGGCATTTTCAATACTCCATTTACCCCAGCGATTGGATATGCCGATCTCGGGCTTGAAAGTCCAGCGGTTCGAACCGGTGTTGATAATATTTTCGTTGTTGTAATCCCCCAGCGGCATATCGACTTTGAGACTGGCGCCGATCACCCGGCCGGGTGGCTGGCTGCGAAAGGCCTTCATATCCAGCGCCGGCGCACCGTAGAACATATAACTGAGTTGCACGGCGGGATCACTGCTGCCACAGCGATCGCCGCGCACCAATCGTTCATTGACAAAGCCAGAGCCCTCCAGGCAAATTCTCGCCCAGCTGGCGCTAATCTTGCCGGCCTTGCCCCACAGGTTCAGTGAGCGCACATACGCTGCCACAGTGGCCTTCATGGTCAGTTCAATATCTCGCAGCGGCACCGAGGGAGAGGGGTTTATTTCTCCATCCGAGTAGACATAGCCCACTCCGACAAAATTTTGTCCTACCGGAATATTGGTATAGGTACGCGGCTCCAAATCCTGTGCGATCAGTGTGGCAGGCATGGATAGCAGTACGGCGGTAAGGAACGTACTGAGTATTTGTGGCTTAATATGCATTGCTGAAAAACTGCGGAGTTATTTGTGACAGAGAATGTACAACCGATGCAGATGAATGTACAACCGGTGCTGTTGGAAGGCGAATACGTGCGGCTGGAGCCGCTGGGCCCGAAACATGCGCAGGGGCTGTTTAACCGCGGCCAGCAGGTGGAGGATTGGGCCTATATGCCCAGGGGGTCATTTGTTGACCTGGCCGATTGCAAGCATTGGATAGCAGAGGCCCAGGCAGCGACAGATCAGCTGCCCTTTGCGATTGTTGAGACCGATAAGGACAGGGCGGTGGGCAGTAGCCGCTTTTTGGCTATCCGGCCAGAACACAAGGGTTTGGAGATAGGCTGGACCTGGTTGGGTAGAGACTGGCAGCGCACGGTGGTAAATACAGAGGCCAAGCTGCTATTGCTACAACATGCATTCGATACGCTGGGAGCGATTCGTGTGGAATTCAAAACTGATGCCAGGAATGAGCGCTCCCAGAATGCGCTGGCAAGGATTGGTGCCATCAAGGAAGGCGTGTTTAGAAATCACATGATTGTGCAGCACGGATACCTGCGCGACTCGGTATACTTCAGCATTACGCAAGACGACTGGTCGGCCGTGAGAAGAGGTTTGTTGGCCCGGCTGGGACGCAGCGGCTGAGCCCTGGCTTGTGCTATATTGGGCGCGCTTTTTGGGCGTCAGTTTATTTGTGAACGGTGGAAATATGTTAAGAGCGGTAATCCTGGTAGTGAGTCTTGTGTTGAGCAGTTCAATAGTGCTGGCACAGGAAACAGTGCGTCTGATCGGCAATGTGTCACCTCCCTATATCGATAAGCAGCTGCCGGAGCAGGGCCTGGCCCTGGAACTGGTTAATCATGTATTCAAGCGCGCCGGTTACTCTACTGAGATAAAAATTGATACCTGGCCGCGGGCTATGGAGGGGGTTGAACTGGGTATATTTGATGCCCTGGCATCGGCCTGGTACACAGAAGAGCGTGCCAAGACCTTTTTGTTCAGTGATCCCTACCTCAGCAGCAAGCTGGTTTTGGTAAAATCACGCTCGGACCAGGGCGACTACTTTGAGCTTGCCCACCTGGCGGGCAAGCGCCTGGGCATTCGTGTGGACTATGCTTATGGCGTGGACCTTGATTCAGTGCCCAATCTCAAGTTGGTTGAGGAGAACCACCTCATTCAAAACCTGCTTAATTTACTCAATGGATCGGTAGATTTTGTGATTGGCGATCAGCGCACCCTGGCACTGCAATTGCACAAGTACCTGGATCACCAGGTACACAAATTTGAGGTTGTCGATATCAATTTGCCAGTCCGCAAGCGCCATGTGGCGGCCAGCCGCGCTATTGCCGGTGAGGACAAGATGATTGCTGCCTTCAATGCTGCCCTGGCAGAGACTCTGAAAGATGGCTCCCATGCTGCCATCGTTCAGAAATGGGACAAGCGTTACGGCCTGGTCGGTCAGTGAAGCCAGGCCTACTGGCTTGTTTCATTGTCGCTGAAACTTCCCGCAAATAATGGTGAGCTGAGATAGCGCTCACCCGAATCGGGCAGTATCACCACAATTTTCTTGCCTGCATGTTCAGGCTGCCGGGAAATGCGATCAGCTACCGCCATGGCCGCACCACAGGATACCCCCGCCAGGATTCCCTCTTCCCGCATCAGGCGATGCGCCCACTGCATGGCTTCATCACTGCTGACTTCTTCCACCCGGTCGATCATGCTCAAATCCAGGTTGTCCGGCAGTATACCGGCGCCTATGCCCTGGATTTTATGGGGGCCGTGGGTGGGTTCCTCACCTGCTAGCGCAGCGCGAATTACCGTGGATGTATCCGGCTCGACCGCGACCGTGGTAATAGCCTTGCCGCAGGTATTTTTAATATAGCGGGAAATGCCGGTAAGCGTGCCGCCAGTGCCAACGCCGCTGATCAGGATGTCGATTTCACCGTTGGTATCCTGCCAGATTTCAGGACCGGTAGTGCTCTCGTGAATAGCGGGATTAGCCGGGTTTTCAAACTGGTGTGGGCCATAATATTTGTCCGGGTCGCTGGCGATGATCTCCTCGGCCCGGGCAATAGCGCCGGGAATGCCTTTGCTGCCATCAGTCAGTTCTATACTGGCACCCAGGGCAACCATTAGCTGGCGTCGCTCCAGGCTCATGGTGTCGGGCATTACCAGGGTGCAATCGTAACCCTTGGCAGCGGCAACATAGGCCAAGCCGATACCGGTATTGCCGCTGGTGGGTTCAACAATCGTCATGCCGGTCTTTAGGCTGCCATCTTCCTCGGCGGCGGCAATCATACTGGCACCGATACGACACTTTACGGAACCGGCCGGGTTGCGACTTTCCAGCTTGGCGTAAATATCGCCATCACTGATGCGGTTGATTTTTACCAGTGGGGTGTTGCCGATAGATTCGGAGTTATCGTCATAAATCTGTGACACGAGCGTTACCTCAACATTAACAAACAGTAATACAGTATAGCGGCGCTTTAGCTTGAACTCATACTATTTGCCCCCATCTATTGAGCGTAAGGAGTAAACGAGTATGTCCAGCGTGAATGAAAAGCGGTGTCAAAATTTGATTGTTTCCGGAGTCTACGCGGTTATTTTTTTGGCCGTGGTGCTGTTGTAGGGAACTTTCCGGAAAAGCACCAGTCTATGTAATCAATGGAAGACAGCAGGCGCTGGCTTAATTCAAAGCCGATCTGGCTTGCTGGCCTCCAGGTCCCCTATTCCTCTCTATGAGAGTTTATGCCGGCACTTTATGTGTCGGTTTTTTTTGCCTGCACCTCCTCTTAAGGTCGTAAAAATGAGGGAGAACAATATTTGCTGTATTTCTCGTAGTGGCCTACCGAATAAAGTGACCATCAGGTGTAGAATCTCGGCTCGTATCGCAGGTATTACGCATGTCTCGTATAAGTCCCGCCGTATGGGTGGCACGGCAAGATGGTTCCGTGCACTCGCAAAACATGCAGGCTCGCCAATTGCTTGGAGACAAGCCCGGCAAAGCCTGCTGGGAGTTGGTCGGCGGGCTTGAGAATTGCCAGGGGCTTCCCTGTCACAGCGGCTGTGTGCGGGCATTACTCTGCTGCGGGCCCAACCAGGTAGAGCACACCCGTATCAAAATCCAGGGCCAGCAACATTACCTGTCTTGCATTCCCATTGCTGGAGAGGTCGTGTGCATGTTGCGTCACGGCACCGGGGAAGTGCCAAAAGCCTGGCAGACTCTCACTAACAGGGAGCGCGATGTTTTGGAGTTGCTTGCCGCCGGCGAAACGTCTACATCGGCAGCGGCCGTGCTGGGATTGAGTGAATCCACCGTTCGCACCCATGTAGAGAAAATGCTCACCAAACTCGATGCCAGTAATCGTGCCGGTCTTGTCGCCAAGGGTTTTCGATTGGGTTACCTGCTCTGATTGCCGGGCTCTGACCCCAAATCTTGCCTGCGCATCGGTCAATTGACCGATGTGGCGTCCCGCCAATACCGTTATCTTGCCCACTGCGGTATCCAGTGATCCGCTGACAAATTCGATAGTGCGTCAGACGACGTGCAAAATTGCTATTGCCCTAACAAAATCGGAGCCAAATCATGAGTAAAGTTCCAGCCAAGGCCAAGCGCCGTAACCCCAAGCCCTGTGTATTCATTCACGTTAACCACAAGCAAATTTTGGGGGCGCACGTTGGCGAGCAGTCTATACGCCATTTCTCAAAGAATAATGAAAAATTCGATGTGAAGTTTATTGAAACCAAAGATCACGATTTTCTGCTTGCTAATGAAGGTGAGTTATTCCTCCGCAACGGCGTCAGGCGCAAGTGGCGGATGAACGATCTGCAGTCCTTCACGCCGCTGCGTTTTATGCCGCCTGAGCTTATGAAGTATCAAGGCAGGGCTGTGGTCATCGACCCCGATGTCTTTGCAGTCAGCGATATCTGGGACTTACTCAGCATGGACATGAAAGGCAAGGCCATATTGTGTCGGCCACGCGGCCGCAACACTAAAAACATGCATGGCCCCTTGGCCAGTAGTGTGATGCTGCTCGATTGCGCGAAGCTCAAGCACTGGAGGGTCGAGGACCAGTTCAACGAGATGTTTGAGGGCAATCGAGACTACAAAAAATGGATCACCCTGATGTACGAGGATCGAGGCACCATCGGGCATTTGGATAATTGCTGGAATGATCTGGACGTACTCAATCAGAGAACAAAGATGCTGCATACGACCAAGCGCTGGACTCAACCCTGGAAAGCAGGTCTGCCCATCGACTTTGTGCCGGCCGACAAGTTTGATGCTTTTCCACCGCTGGGCTGGGCCCTGTACTTTCGCCGCAAGATATTTGGTGATTACTCCTTTCTCGGACATTACAAGTCACATCCTGACAAGAACCAGGAAGACTTTTTCTTTGGCCTGTTGAAAGAGTGCCTGGACGAGGGAACAGTCACCAATGAGATGGTGCAGCAGGAAATGCTTAATGACCATGTTCGCAAGGACGCCGTGAGCGTCGTCTCGCGTGTGGGTACGGTGGCTCAGACCCTGGCCGCTCTACCCGCCTGATACGGGGAGTATCCATGGGAATTTTTGCGACAAGCGACCGTTGGAAGGAAGCGGTCAACTCCTGGCAGGGTATCGGCGATGCCCCCGCAGAAAGGAACCGCTCAGCGCGCCTGGGTTTCAAGGTCCTGGAGAATGATTTTCTGGAAAAATATGTGGCAACAGCCCATTGGACCCTGCCGGGTCTGTGGTCCATTCCGACGATTCTGTATCTGCTCTATCGGGCAGCAGTTGTTAACGGGGAGTCTCCGTCGCATATTGCAGCCCTGTTTTTCGCCGGCATGATCGGCTGGACCTTCGCAGAATACTGGCTGCACCGTTGGGTATTTCATCTCACACCCAGTCGGTATCTACGGGTCCGCAATATCCAATTCATGTTGCACGGCTATCACCATGAATTTCCAGATGACCCCGGACGCCTGGTGGCGCCCTTGGTGATGGCTGTTCCAATCGCCACCTTTCTGGCCGCGACCACTGTCGTTTGTTTCCCAGGCGACTGGCCCTCTATTCTCGCGGGCACTTTTTTTGGCTACCTGTGTTATGACTGGGTTCATTACTACTGTCATCACGGTCGCGCTCGATCGGCGATGGCCAGGTTCCAGCGACGCTTTCACCTGGAGCACCACTACAAGAACGCCAACACCCAATTTGGGCTCAGCTCACCGCTGTGGGATTGTGTTTTTCAGACCTACCGGCGCCCTGCGTAGGGGATTCCCTGCGTATCAGGTTCTGGTCAACATATGAGTGACGAGTTGCTTAAACGGCTTAACGTGGTCGGAGATATTTATTGCGGCACTGCGCACCAGGCTGGGCAGCGGCCGGTCGTCGGTATATAAGCGCACAATCGCATTGGTTACATCATAGATGGGCCTGGATACCAGCCAATGTTTGCGCTGGTAAGCACGCAGAACTTCCTGCGAGCCAATATCAAGCCTTATCCGCTGGGCCCTGGCGATTTCCGCAGTCAGGGTATCGACAGACCGTAAAGCCAAATTGTAACCATGGGCGGTCACCGGGTGCATGCCAACCGCGGCATCGCCAACCAATGCAAAACGCGTGGCGATAAATTTGTCGGAATAGCAGCCTATCAAAGGGTAGGAAAATCGCTCACTGACAAGTTCCATGTCTCCCAGGCAACCATTGAACATGTGGGTGGTCTCTGCAGAGAATTCGTCCGCGTCAATATTCTGCAGTCTGCTGGCCTCGCTGGCCGGCACGGTAATGACAATTGACGACTTGTTTTCACCCAGGGGCAAAATGGCACAGGTTTTCCCATACAGGAAGTTCTCGCGTGCGGTGTTGTGGTTGCTGGCTTCGTGCCGCATATTGCACACAATCATTACCCGCCCATAGTCCTTCATCTTTGCGCCGATACCCATCATGCGGCGGGCGCTGGAAAAGCGGCTGTCGGCGCCAACAACAAGGCTGGCGCGCAGCGTGGATGAACCGTTTTTCTGCGTGATAGTGACTTCAGCCTGGTCCGCAGCGGCGCTGATAGAACTCACTTCAGCTTGCAGCAATAGCTCAATATTTTTATGACTGAGAACCTGCTCGTGCAAGGCGCGGCGGATGCGATGGTTGGCGATCAGAAATCCCAGTGGCTCTTTGCTGTGATCCTCTCGTTCAAAGTGCAGCGCGAGAGGCGAGCTGCCATTAATAACTTCCGCTTTTTCCAGTGGATGAATAAACTTTTTATCAATTCGCTGCCAGACCTGCATCTTTTCCAGTATGGTTCTGGACAGATGCGTTAACGCAATATCCCGGCCGTCCATCTCTGGCTCAGCTATGGCATCGGCGTGCTGTTTGTCGATAACCGCTATGTCCAGACCCAGTGGTGCAAGCGCTAAGGCGAGACTCAAACCTGAGGGTCCGCCACCAATGATAATGACGTCTTTTTGAGTTGGCTCTAATTGATCTGGCATAGGGTTAACCCGCATTGTATCGAAGCTTACAATGCTATCAGGATGCGGCAGTACAACAGCTGATCAGGATCAAGTGTCGCGTCGAATCATCATACCCTTTGGATGTCATTCGGCCGATTTAACGACACTATTACGTGACCACGCGCCCCTGGGAGGTCTCGAAATACCGCTCATTCTGGTAGTTATGCTTGATCGTAAAGCCACCCTCATGGTGCAGCCGGTGGTGCTTCGAGCACAGCAGTAGCGTATTGTCGAGATTGGTCTCGCCACCATCGGTCCAATGTATAATATGGTGCGCATCCAGCCACTTATCGTGGCTGCATCCGGGGTAGGTGCAGTGTTTGTCTCGAGCGTGCAGCGCTCGGCGTAATGCGGGCTGGACGATGCGGTGTTTTCTTCCCATGTTTAGTAGATTACCGGATTCATCCTCGGTGACAGGGACGATTGCTCCATCGCAGCACA
>SMVB01049225.1_pt1 | contig 21041 bp, 22 predicted proteins | sample 2456461 | NCBI WGS metagenome assembly SMVB01 (sample SAMN11095934, study PRJNA526329) | marine sediment metagenome | biome: Marine sediment; feature: Surficial sediment; material: Deep marine sediment; isolation source: Hadal surficial sediment | place: Pacific Ocean | collected 2014-05 | depth...
GATGCGCGCCAGCGTGGTTTTTCCCAGGCCCGGCGGACCGTGCAGCAACACATGGTCGATCGGTTCGCCGCGCTGGCGCGCCGCGGCGACGAACACCGCCAGGTTATCGCAGAGTGTGCGCTGGCCGACGAACTCGGCCAGGGTCTGCGGTCGCAGACCGACTTCGGCGCCATCGCCGGGCGCCTCTGTGGCATCGACCAAGCGGCCCGAGCCCCCGTCGGCAGCGGCATCGCTCATTGGCCAAGCTCCTTCAGCGCCGCCGGGATAAGCGCTTCGAGCGAGCTACCCTCGCCCGGTGCTGTCATCACCCGCGACACCGCGCCAAAAGCCTCCGCCCGGCCATAACCCAGATTGACCAGCGCGGAAATCGCATCGGCACTCACGCCGTCCGGCGCCGCGGCGCCGGCAACTGGCTCGGCCGCCGGCGCTTGCTGGTCGGCGGAGACGATATGCAGGCCACCGGCGACGGTCAGAATTTTTTCCTTCAATTCGGTCAGCAGGCGGGCCGCCAACCGCGGCCCCACACCATCGGCGCGCGTCAACTGCGCCTTGTCCTGGGCAATGATGGCCTCGACCAATTGGTCGGGCGACAAGGCGCCCAGGATGGCCAGCGCCACCTTGGCGCCGACGCCCTGCACCGTCGTCAGCAGGCGAAAACACTCGCGCTCGCGTACATCGGCAAAGCCGTACAGCGAGATGGCAGATTCGCGCACATGGGTTTCGATGTGCAATTCGGTGGGCATGCCCTGCCCCGGCAGCGCGGTTATGGTCCGCGCCGGACAGTGCACCAGATAACCGACGCCCGACACGTCGATCACCAGCCAGTCGGGGCCCAACTCGTCGATAGTGCCTTTCAGGCGGGCGATCATAGGGTGGCAGCCTCGAGGCGTTGCGACGTCGATAAATGGTGGGCATGGCAAACCGCCACGGCCAGCGCATCGGCGGCGTCGGGCGATTGCACATCGGCGCCCGGCAGCAATAACGAGATCATGTGGCCGATCTGCGTTTTATCCGCGTGACCGTATCCGACGACACTTTTTTTGATCGTGTTGGCCGGATATTCGGCCACCGGAAGGCCCGCTTGCGCGGGAACCAACATGACGATGCCGCGTGCCTGGCCCAATTTCAGTGTCGCCTTTCCATCCCTATTGACGAATGTCTCTTCGACGGCGGCGCCGTCGAGCCGAAATTCGCCGATGACCCGGGTCAAACCCTCGTGCAACCGTAACAGCCGGTCGGCCAGCGGGCCATTGCCCGGCCGCACCACGCCATTGGCAACATAACGCAACCGGTTGGCGTCGGTTTCGATGACGCCCCAGCCCGTGTTGCGCAGGCCCGGGTCCAACCCCAGCAACAGCATTGATCCGCCTCCACGTGCTTGCGCACGGTGTTTGCCGCCGACACCTAGTCGGCGAGTTGGGCCATAACCTCGTCGCTCATCTCGAAGTTCGCCGACACGTTTTGCACGTCGTCGCCGTCTTCCAGCGCATCGATCAGTTTAATCAGCGTTTGTGCGGTGTCGACGTTCACATCGACCGCGGTCTGTGGCTGCCATGTCAGGCCAGCCGATTCCGGCGCACCGAACTTTGCTTCCAGGGTTTCGACGACCTGGCCAAAATCGTCGGGATCGCAACTTATCAGGTGGCCATTTGCCGAGCTGTCGACATCCTGAGCGCCGGCCTCGAGCGCCGCTTCGAACATGGTATCGGTATCGGCCACGTCGGGTCCGTAAGCGATCTGGCCGACCCGGTCGAACAGGAACGCAACGCTATTGGTCTCGCCAAGATTGCCGCCAAACTTCGAAAACGCCGAGCGCACTTCCGACGCCGTGCGGTTGCGGTTGTCGGTCAGGGCATCGACGATCAGCGCAACGCCGGCCGGGCCATAACCCTCGTAGCGAATTTCTTCGTAGTTGGCGCCGTCGTCGCTGCCGGCGGCTTTGTGGATCGCCCGCTCGATGCGGTCCTTCGGCATATTGGCGCTACGCGCCGCCGCCACCGCCGACCGCAACCGCGGATTTTGCGTCGGGTCGGGCGCTCCCATGCGGGCCGCGACCTCGATTTCACGCGCCAGTTTAGCGAACAGCTTGGCCCGCTTTTTATCCTGCGCACCTTTGCGGTGCATGATGTTCTTAAATTGGGAATGGCCGGCCATGGCCTGTACACTCTCGTAGTTATGCGCACCTCGTACGCGTTTATACCATATCTGGTAGCCACTGCGAGGGCTACGCGCCGATCATCATTTGAGAATACGAGTTACTCCACCGCATCGTCGCGTTGTCCGCTGGCCTCGGTTGGCCATGCCGGCGCCAACCGCGCGCCCAACCGCAGCGGCGCAACATAACGCGCCAACCCGCTAGCGTCGTCGGTTTCGACATAAACCGCGCACAGATCGCCATCGCCGTTCGCCGGACTCAACCGCTCGCCCGGCATTTTCCGGCGAAACCGCGCAATCGCCGGCGCCTTCTTCATTCCGATAACCGAATCGTAGTCGCCGCACATGCCCGCATCGGTCTGGTAGGCGGTGCCGCCGCCGAGAATTTGCGCATCGGCGGTGGGCACATGTGTGTGGGTGCCGACGATCAGGCTGGCGCGCCCGTCGAAAGCATGAGCCATGGCCATTTTCTCCGACGAGGCCTCGCCGTGAACGTCGATGATAATGGCGTCGACCGTGCCGCCGAGCGGGTGCGTGCGCAGGGCCTCTTCGACCGCCGGGAACGGATCGTCGAGCGGGTCCATGAAAAGCCGGCACATCACATTGACAACCAAAACGTGGCGGCCGCGGGTCGCCTCGTAGACATTGACGCCCCGCCCCGGCGTGCCGGCAGGATAATTGACCGGCCGCAACAGGCGGGGGTCGCTATCGATTTGGCCGATGATATCGCGTTGGTCCCAAACATGGTTGCCGGTGGTGATCACGTCGGCGCCGGCGGCGTACAGGTCGGCGCAGATCTTATCGGTGATGCCGAAACCGTGGGCCGCGTTCTCGCCGTTGACGATGACAAAATCGAGCGCCAGCCGGCAGCGTAAATCAGGCAAATGCTCGACGACGACATCGCGCCCCGCCCGGCCAACCACGTCTCCGCAAAACAGGATATTCATGCAAGCGTTCCTAAACCAAGCGTGGGCCGGTGGATCCATCGGCGATACACGTGGCGCTCATTTCGGTCAGGATCCAGTCCAGAGGCTCATCGTCCCTGGAAACAGGAACCTTGTCACGAAGCTGCCCGGCAAAAGCAACCCCAATCGCGACGATCTCATCTCCCCCAGCGCCTGCAGCACGCAAAGCCTTTAGGGTGCGGTCGTAGTAACCGCCGCCATAGCCCAGCCGATGACCTTGCCGGTCGAAGGCCAGCATCGGCATCAGCAAGACCTGGGGCGTCACCTCCGGCGCGGCGGCGGCGGGCTCGGAAGTCCCGTACGAGCCCGGCGTTAGTGGGTCGCCCGGTGACCAGCGGCGAAAGATGAGCGGCTGGCCGGGCGCGGTGACCGCGGGCAGACAGAGCGGCACATCGGCCGCCGCCAGCCGGTTCAATAGGGGCAGGCAATCCAGTTCGCTGCCGATCGGCATATAGCCGGCAACAATAATGCTCGGCGACATCAGGGCGCACAGCGACGGCGTGTTGTGAAACCGCGCCACTAGACCGGTCGCCGACGCCGCGCCGAGACCCGACTGCAGCGCGTCCCTGTCGGCCCGCGCGGCGCGGCGCAGCGTGGCCTTCCGGTCTCGAATATCGGCGTCGGACGTGGGGTCGATGGGGCCCTGCGCTTTCTATGACAAAATTAGAGTGGGCGGCCCCAATGCAGCCGTCGGCAAGACGAGTCCACCGAGACCTGCTTCAAGCAGGTGGGCGCCATATATCCGAGACCTCGATCCCAGTAGGGACAGCTCCCTATTCGATGTTAGGTCCCCGGGACAAGATGTGCCTAACGCACCGACCAGAAACCGCCCACCATCAAGGTAAGGCCCCGTACAGCCAGCCGCAAGTAGGGCAAACCACCGCTGCTGAAAGACTTATTCCGGGCTCAAAGTATCGGCCAGGGTCTCGATTTGCTCCGCCAGAGCGCTGACTTTGGATGCGTAATCGGCTTCGTTGGCGCGGCGCACGTCGGCCAATTCCTGGTTCAGGTCGGATAGCTCGTCGGCGATCAGCAATCCGGCCATAACCATCAGGCTGGTATCGCCGATTTGGCCGACCTCCTCGATCAGCGTCGACATCTTGCCCTCGAAATAATTGGCGAGATTGGTGAGATGGGTTTCCTGCCCATCCTCACAGGCGACGCGATACTGACGACCGTTGATGGTGATTTCCACTTGCGACACTGATTTTCCCACTCGTTAGTTTTGCGCGACGGACTATTCGGCGAGCATACCCTTTATCTGGCCGATTGCCGCGCCGAGACGTTGCGACACCGCGGCCGAAGTTTCTCTCAGGCTGACGACTTCACTGCGGACCGCCGTCATTTCGTCCTCGAGTTGCGCCTGCCCGGCGCCGTCGTGATTAGCCAGACGCGCCTGCAAAGACGACTCGAGACGCGACAGCGCGGCTTCGAGGCGTTGGTTTGCGTCATCGGCGGCAGACATGGGCAACCCTCCTGTGCGGCATGCGAACCGTAAACGCCAGCCGGTTCGGATCATGCGACCGTTGTTTCGTTCGACGCGCATAGCACGTGTTCGTTTACTGTGCATATGGTACTTCCGTGCGACTCGCAGGGTCAACCGAGAGCGCCACGGACAGCGCGCGGGCATAAAAAAACTTTGTACTGGCGATACATATATATCCCACCGATGAATCCGTTGACGGCGACTAGCGGGAACGGCATGTTGCCGGCGCTCACCAGTGGCCGTTGCATCCACGCTGCGGACACCCTCCGTCATCGAAAGCCGTGCGTCACCCATGAACAGCAATTCACCAACGGAAGCTGGCGCCGTCGGCCATAACGATATGGCAAACGCCATCCGGGCCTTGTCGATGGATGCGGTGCAAGCCGCAAACTCCGGCCACCCGGGCGCGCCCATGGGCATGGCCGACATGGCCACCGTCTTGTTCACCCGGCACCTGAAGTTCGATCCCGCCAACCCGCAATGGCCCGACCGCGACCGGTTTATTCTGTCCAACGGCCACGCCTCGATGTTGCTCTACGCCGTCCTCCATTTGACCGGCTATAGCGATATGACGATCGACGAGATCAAGAATTTCCGCCAGCTCGGCAGCCGCACCGCCGGTCATCCCGAATACGGCCACGCGACGGGCATCGAAACCACCACCGGCCCGCTCGGCCAGGGGCTGGCCAACGCGGTCGGCATGGCGCTGGCCGAGCGCATGATGAATGCGCGTTTCGGCGACGAAATGGTCGATCACTTTACGTATGTCTTCACCGGCGATGGCTGCCTGATGGAAGGCATCAGCCACGAGGCGATTTCGCTGGCCGGGCATCTGCGGCTGTCGAAGCTGATCGTGCTGTTCGACGACAATGAAATCTCCATCGACGGCGGCACCAGCCTAACGGTGTCCGACGACCAGATCGCGCGGTTCGCCGCCAGCGGCTGGGACGTCAACAGCGCCGACGGCCACGACCCCGACGCCATCGACCAGGCCATCGCGGCAGCCAAAAAAACCGACCGGCCGTCGCTCATTGCCTGCCGCACGGTGATCGGTTTCGGCGCGCCCAATAAGCAGGGCACCTCGGCCACCCACGGCGCGCCGCTGGGCGACGACGAGATTGCCGCCACGCGCGAGAAGCTCGGCTGGCCCTACCCGCCGTTCGAGGTGCCGGAGGCAATTCTCGGCGCGTGGCGCACGGCCGGACAAGCCGGAGGGACGGTACGCGCGGCGTGGGAAGAAAAACTGGCGGCGCTCGATGGCGGCGCCCGCGCCGACTTCGAAGCGATTTTATCCGGCGCCCTGCCGACCGATATTACGGCCACCGTCAACGCCCATAAAAGCCGGCTTTCCGCCGACGCACCGAAATGGGCGACCCGCAAGTCGAGCCAGGAGGCGCTCGAACTCTTGACCGCACAGGTGCCGGCGATGATCGGCGGCTCGGCCGACCTGACCGGGTCGAACAACACCAAAACCGCGGTGACCGCGCCGATCTCGGCCGACGACTTCAGCGGGCGCTACATTTATTACGGCGTGCGCGAACACGCCATGGCGGCGGTCATGAACGGCTTGGCGCTGCATGGCGGGTTCATGCCCTATGGCGGCACGTTCCTGACCTTCACCGACTATTGCCGCCCGTCGATCCGCCTGGCGGCGCTGATGGGCCTGCGGGTGGTCTATGTCATGACCCACGATTCCATCGGCCTGGGCGAGGACGGCCCGACCCATCAAGCGGTCGAACATATTGCCTCCCTGCGCGCCATCCCCAATTTGAACGTGTTCCGCCCGGCCGACGCGGTCGAGACCGCCGAGTGCTGGCTGCTGGCGCTCGAGAACGCCACCACCCCGTCGGTGCTGGCGCTCACCCGCCAGGGCTTGCCGACGGTGCGCACCGAACATACCGACGAAAACCGATGCGCGCGCGGCGCCTATGTGATGGCCGATGCTGATGGCGGTGACCGGCAGGCGACCATTCTGGCAACCGGCTCGGAAGTCGAAATCGCCCTGGCGGCGCGCGAGCTGTTGCAGGCCGACGGCATTGCGACCGCCGTCGTGACCATGCCGTGTTGGGAGCTGTTCGACCAGCAGCCGGAAGCCTACCGGGCCGAAGTACTGGGAACATCCGGAGCCCGCGTGGCGGTCGAAGCGGCGGCGTGCTTCGGCTGGTCGCGCTACGGCGTCGACGAGGCCAAGGTGGTGGGGATGCGCGGTTTCGGCGCCTCGGCCCCCATCGCCGATCTCTACGCCCATTTTGGCATTACACCGCAGGCGGTCGCCGACGCCGTGCGGGCGGAACTATAAGCAATAAGCACCAAGAAACTTACGGAGAGTAGCCATGGCAATACGTGTTGCGATCAACGGATTTGGCCGGATAGGCCGTTTGGTGTTGCGCGCCGCCTACGAACAGGGCCGCCGCGACATCACCTTCGTCGCCATCAACGATCTGGGGTCGGTCGAAACCAATGCCCATCTGCTGCGCCACGATTCGAACCACGGACATTTTCCCGGCACGGTGCGCAGCGGCAAGGACTGGATCGACCTGGGCGCCAAATCGAAAATCGGTCAGCGCATCAAAGTCTTCGCCGAGCGCGATCCCGCCAATCTGCCGTGGGGCGATCTGAAGATCGACGTGGTGCTGGAATGCACCGGCATCTTCACCTCCAAGGAAGCGGCGGGCAAACATCGCCAGGGCGGCGCCAAGAAGGTGCTGATTTCGGCTCCCGCAACCGGCGCCGACATCACCATCGTCCAGGGCGTCAACGACAGCAAGCTGCGCAAGTCGCACAAAATCGTCTCGAACGCCTCCTGCACGACCAATTGCCTGGCCCCGGTCGCCGCGGTGCTCGACAAGGCCATCGGCATCAAGCATGGCTTCATGACCACGGTGCACAGCTATACCGGCGACCAGCCGGTGCTCGACACGCTGCACAAGGATCTGCGCCGCGCGCGCGGCGCCGCCACCTCGATGATCCCGACCTCGACCGGCGCGGCCCGCGCCGTCGGCCTGGTGCTGCCGCAACTGGCCGGCAAGCTCGACGGCACCTCGGTGCGGGTGCCGACCGCCAACGTCTCGATGATCGATCTGGTGATCGAGGCCAAGCGCAACACCACCGCCGAAGAAGTCAACGCGGCCATCGCCAAGGCGGCGGCGGGCAAGAACCTCCGGGGCATTCTCACGGTCAACGACGAGCCGCTGGTCTCGGTCGACTTCAACCATAATCCGGCAAGCTCGATTTTCGACGCGACCCAGACGCAAGTGACCGACAAGCGGATGGTGCGGGTGCTCAGCTGGTACGACAACGAATGGGGCTTCTCGTCGCGCATGAGCGACACCGCCGTGCAGATGGGGAAGCTTTAGGGGTCGATTGGGGCCCGCTTACGCCGCCGAGTCCATGGGCCGTTGCTTGAAATAGTCGACCAGGTAATCGACGAAGGCGCGCACCTTGGCCGACAGATGGCGGCCGGGCGGGTAGATCGCGTGCACCGACGGCTCCGACATGCTGTAGGCCTTTAGCACCTCTTCGAGGCGGCCCTCGCACAAATCCTGGCCGACCATCCAGGTCGGCAGATTGATGACGCCGACGCCTTCGAGCGCCGCCTCGAGCAAGGCCTCGGCATTGTTCGAGGCGATGTTGCCGCTCGTCGGCACCATACATTCCTTGCCGGCCGGATCGATCATGCGCCACGAATTGCCGGTCGAAAGATAGGCGTAGTTCAGGCAATTATGCGCTTCCAGTTCGTGCGGCTCGTTCGGGCGGCTGGTGCGGTCCCAATAGTCCGGCGTCGCCGCGATCACCCGGCGCGCGTCGGCGAGCTTACGCGAGATCAGACTGGAGTCTTTCAATTCGCCGACCCGGATCAACATATCGACGCCCTCGGCGATGGGATCGACGAACTGATCGGTCATCGACACCTCGAGATGAATCTGCGGATATTTGGCCAGGAAACCGCCCAGCGCGGGAACCACATGGCGGCGGCCGAAGACCACCGGCATGTTGACGCGCAGCACGCCGCGCGGCTCGGTATTCAATTGCGAAATCGCGGATTCGGCCTCGTCGATGTCGGCCAGGATGCGGCGGCAGCGCTCGTAATAGGCGCGGCCCTCCTCGGTCGGCGCCAGACGCCGGGTCGTTCGGTTGAACAGGCGCGCGCCCAGTCGGTCTTCCAGGCGCGAAATCTGCTTGCTCACCGCCGACGGCGTCAGGCTCATTGACCGGGCGGTGGCCGAAAAACTGCCGGTCTCGACCGCTTTGACGAACAGATCCATTGAGGTCAGTGTGTCCATGTCTCTCTCATTTATTCCCTAACGGCACATATTTTGTATATTTTTGCCAAATGATCAATAGCTGTACGTCATTTCCGCGCAAAAAAACACGGCCCGGCATGTCTGATAGGCGGAAACCGCAGATTGTCGTCTACGCCCTGGCCGATGCGTGCGCCGCGCTACGGGTGGCGGGCGAGAAAAATATGGCGGTCACCCTGGTCAGTCCGGCCGGCGCGGCCGGCTTTGCCGGTCCGGGATGGTTTCGCGAAGTGGTGGCGCAGGCGCGCGTCGCCGTACCCGGCGCGTCGTTCGACAGCGTGCTCGATTGCGCCGGCGAAGCCGGGCTCGCCCTGGCGGCGATCCGCGACGGCGTCGAGGCGATTTGTTTCGACGGCCGCGACGATGTGCGCAACAAGGTTCAAGACATCGCCACCCAAACCGGCTGTGCACTCGCCGCGATCGACTATGAGAACGCCTTGGATCTGGATGCGTGCGAAGATGCGGCGGCGGCCTGCCGGGAATGGTTGTCCCGAAAAATGGCGGAAAACGAGACCTGACATTGCAAAAAGCCGGCGTGTCGGTTAAGTCAGAATGCCGATTGCGACTTGGCCCCGCGCGGCGATATGAAACATTTTCAAGCACGGGATCAAATCCATGAAAGTCACCCAGAAGGTCCGCAAGATTCTGTCGTGGTACGAGAGCGACAACCCGGGCAGCAAAACCAATCTGGCGCGCATCCTGATGGCGGGTAAACTGGGCGGCACCGGCAAAATGGTAATCCTGCCGGTCGATCAGGGCTGGGAACATGGACCGGCGCGCAGTTTCGCCGCCAACCCGCCGGCCTACGATCCGCACTATTTCTTCAAGCTGGCGATCGATGCCGGCCTGAATGCCTACGCCGCCCCGCTCGGCCAGCTTGAGGCCGGCGCCGATACCTATGCCGGGTCGGTGCCGATGATTTTGAAACTCAACAACGCCAACTCTCACGCCACCACCAAGGACCAGGCGGTTACCGCGTCGGTCGAAGACGCCCTGCGGCTGGGCTGCGCGGCGGTCGGCTTCACCATGTATCCCGGCGCGGACGTTCAGTTCGAGATGATCGAGGAATTTCGCGAAATCGCGCTGGAAGCCAAATCCTGCGGACTGGCGGTCGTGCTGTGGTCGTATCCGCGCGGCGGCAACCTGTCCAAGGAAGGCGAAACGGCGATCGACGTGACCGCGTATGCCGCCCACATGGCGGCACAGTTGGGCGCCCACATCATCAAGGTCAAACCGCCGACCGATTTTATCGAACAGGCCGACGCCAAGAAGGTCTATGAGGCGCAGAACATCGACATTTCGACGTTGAGCGCGCGCATTGCCCATGTCCTGCAATCGGCCTTCAACGGACGGCGCCTGGTGGTCTTTTCCGGCGGCGCGGCGAAGGGAAACGGTGAAATTTATAACGAAATTCGCCAGCTTCGCGACGGCGGCGCGTCGGGCTCGATCATCGGGCGCAACAGCTTCCAGCGCTCGCGCGAGGATGCGCTGAAGCTGCTGGCCGATGTCGTGCGGATTTATCAGGGAAAGTTCTGAGCCCCGGCAGTCGAGCCACGCCCGTGGCCACGGAACCACGTACCTCCAGCGCCGTCTGCCGGCTCTACCTGATTACGCCGCCGAACCTCGACGGCGACGCGCTGCCGGCATTTGGTGACGCGCTCGCCGAAGCCCTCGACGCCGGCGACGTCGCCTGCCTGCAGATACGCCTCAAAAATCCCGGCGGCACGCCATCTGCCGACGAAGCCATCCGGCGCGTTACCGAAGCCCTGTTGCCGGTGGCCCAGCGCTACAATGTCGCGGCGATCCTGAACGACCGGCCCGACCTGGCGGCCGAGCTTGGCTGCGACGGCGTCCATGTGGGCCAGGAGGACGCCGCCTACGCCGACGCGCGGCGGATCGTCGGCTCCGACGCCATCGTCGGCGTCACCTGTCACGATTCACGCCATCTGGCCATGGCCGCCGCCGAAGCAGGCGCCGATTACGTCGCGTTCGGGGCGTTCTTCCCGACCACGACGAAGTCGCCGAAGGCATCGGCGCGCCCCGACCTGCTGAGCTGGTGGAGCGAGCTGATGGAAGCGCCATGCGTGGCAATCGGCGGCATCACGGCGGAAAACTGCGCGACGCTGGTTTCGGCTGGCGCGGATTTTCTTGCGGTATCCGCCGGTGTGTGGAACCATCCGGAGGGTCCGGGTACCGCGGTTGCCAAATTTATCGAAGCGATTGCCGGGGCCCGGCCGGTCGATTAACGGTCGTCGTTGCTTTGGCCCCTAACTCCTGTTAGAGCAGCGCCGCACACACCTTGGTTCAGGCGCGAAAACATGAAGATCGGCGGTAACGAAATCCGTCCTGGCAACGTCATCGAGCACCAAGATCGGCTTTGGCGGGCGGTCAAAATCCAACACGTCAAACCCGGCAAGGGTGGCGCTTATCTGCAGGTCGAACTGCGTGACGTGCGCGATGGCACCAAGCTGAATGAGCGCTTTCGTTCGGCGGCAACCGTCGAACGCGTGCGGTTGGACCAAAAGGAGTACCAGTTCCTGTTCGCCGACGGCGGCATCTACACCTTCATGGATCAGGAAAACTATGAACAAGTCATGCTGGGCAGCGACATCATCAATGCGGAGCAGGCGCAATTTCTCCAGGACGGCATCGTCGTCACCATCGAATCCTACGAAGACTCCCCGATCGGCCTCGAACTGCCTGAACGGGTTACGCTGGAAGTTGTGGAAGCGGACGCGGTGGTGAAAGGCCAAACGGCATCGTCGTCGTACAAACCAGCGGTTATGGAAAACGGCATGAAAGTGCTCGTGCCGCCCCACATTGAAGCTGGCACGCGAATCGTCGTGTCGACCGAGGATACATCCTACGTCGAGCGCGCCAAAGACTAACGGCCCTCCCTGGCCTCCGCGTGATTACTCCGCGGGCGGCGAACCGACGAGTAAAGACCAAAAATGCGTTCTCCGATCATCAATGTAATGGACCGCGCCGCGCGGCGCGCCGGGCGGGCCATGGCGCGCGATTTTGGCGAAGTGCAGCAATTGCAGGTGTCGAAAAAAGGCTCCAAGGATTTTGTCGGCGCGGCGGCGCGCAAGGCAACGGAAACCCTACGCTACGAATTGGCGAAGGCGCGGCCCCAGTTCGGGTTTTACGGCGACCGTGAGAAACCGGCCGATCCGTCCGCCGGCGATCAGCCCGGGGTAAACCACCGCTGGATATTCAGTCCCCTCGACGGAATGGCGAATTACCTGCACGGGCTACCCCATTTCGCAATGTCGATCGCTCACGAAGAAGATGGCAACCTCGTTGAAGCCATCGTCTACGATCCCCTGCGCGATGAGCTGTTCTGGGCGAAACGAAACACCGGTGCATTCCTCAACGACACGCGCCTAAGGGTATCGGCGCGCCAGCAATTAAATACCAGCGTTATCGCGACGGGTATGCCGCACGTCGAACATGGGGACCATGCCCGCTACCTGGCGACGCTGGCGCCAGTCATGGCCGATGCCGCCGGTATCCGCGACTTCGGCGCACCGGCGCTCGATCTGGCCTATGTCGCCGCCGGACGCTTCGATGGGTTCTGGCAATATGGCCTGCCGCCGCAGGATATCGCGGCTGGCATTCTTATGGTCCGCGAAGCCGGCGGTTTTATCACCGATATCGAGGGCCGCGACACCATGATGACCGGCGGCGACGTGGTTGCGGCGACCGGCCAGCTACATGACCGGCTGCTCGGCTGCATTCGCACCGCCGACCCCGGCCCGACACCGGAAGACGGTTAGCCAGCCCTCCCCCTTTCGAATCAGTTGTTCCGGGTGCGATGGCTAGGTTATGGTGCATCGTTCCGCTGCTTGGGTTTACGCTTGCGGCAGACGCGGGTAGTAAGGTGCCCACAGTTTAAAACGATGCCGGACACCGGGGGTTATGATCCGCAATTTTCCGTCACATGCGAAAACGGCGCCGCGGAATTTAATTATTTCGCCGGCCCGCGGTTATGCCGCGGCGCTGGGCGTCGCGCTGGCGATCATGGTCCCCGCCACAGCTGCTCATGGCCAATCCGGCTACCTGACGCGCGATCCCAATGTCACTATCAATATGAGCGCTCTCGACGCGCTCGGGCTTCCTTCAACGGTCGCCGGACAGTATGTGAGAAATGATTTAGTCATTACCCCGCCGGTCCTGTTTCCGCCGTCCACAATGCCGATCTCTGTGTTAACCGGATCCCTGGCCGCCCGGCGCCTTAGCCTGGCACCGGTACTCCGCCGTCAAGTGACCGCGTCACGTCGCCCCACGTTGACCCCGCCACCGGCCGTTGTTGCACCGCCACCGCCACCCGCCATCGCAGCCCCCCCGGTCGTTGCGCCACCGGTCGCCCAGAGTATGCCGGCGCCAGTTGCGCTCGCGCCCGCCAAGGTCGAAGTCCGCGCGGCGCCGCCGGCACCCGTTGTGGCGCCAACGCCGGCACCGCCGGTCCCGGTACCGCCGCCCGCACCTGCAGTTGCCAAGGTCGCGCCGGCGCCAAAAGCCGCGCCGCAAGAGAAAGTGGCCGTCGCCGCACCGCCGCCGGAGTCCAAACCGGCCCCAACCGCCTTGGTGCCGCCACCCCCACCGGCAGCCGAACCGGAAGCACCAGCACCCGCACCAGCAGAGAAAGTGCAAGAGGCGCCCGAGCCGCCCAAGCGCGCGGTAAAGATACCCACTACGCCGGCGCTGACCCCCTCGCCGACCGGCCCGGTCCCGGCGGCGCCTGTCCAAACAGCGTCGCGGCCCGATGTAATTACCGAACAGCCATCGTTCCGGGTGTTGTTCGATGAAAAATCGGCGAAAATTTCCGACGCCGCCCGCGCGCCGCTGCAGGAATTGTCGAACAGGATGAAAGAAAGCGAAAACCTGCGCGTTCAGCTACTGGCCTATGCCGAAGGCTCGCCGGAGACCGCCAGTCAAGCGCGACGTCTATCGCTATCGCGGGCCCTGGCGGTGCGATCCTTCCTGATCAACCAAGGTGTGCGCAGCACCCGCATGGATGTACGCGCCTTGGGCAACAAAGCAGAGAGTGGCCCCCGCGACCGGGTTGATGCAGTCCTCGTCGAACGGTGACCGCGTCAACTGAACTCGCCTTAAATTCGTCACACGACCGTCAAACGATAGCGCGTACCTGTATCGAACGTTTCTACGCCGCCGCAACGACCCCGGCCTCGGCGCAACCGCCCCGGTAATCAGTTCATGACCAGCCCGCAACGTTACCTGACCCGTATGGCGATATTCCTGCTCATCATCGCAGCCGCTGTCGGTGCGTTGTACGGTCCGTTAATCGAGTTTTTCCAGGCCAACCTTGCGATAAACGGGGTGATCATTTTTGCACTCGTAATCGGCATTACATACGAGTTCTGGAAAGTCTGGGCGCTCAATGTCGAGGTCAACTGGATCGAAACCTACCGTAGCGAGCAACCGGGACTGTCGGTTGCGGCAACGCCGAGATTGCTGGCGCCGATGGCGACCATGTTCGGCGAGCGCAGCGGACGGCTCAGTTTATCGGCGCTGTCCTTGCGCTCGATCCTGGACGGCATCAGCGCGCGGCTCGACGAGTCGCGCGACCTGTCGCGCTACCTCATCGGCCTGCTCATTTTTCTCGGTCTGCTCGGCACGTTCTGGGGACTATTGCAAACAGTGGGTTCAATCGGCGAGGTGATTTCCGGCCTGCAGATTACCGGCAGCGATCTGAACCAGGTGTTCGACTCCATGAAGACCGGCCTCAATGCTCCCCTGGCGGGCATGGGTACGGCATTCAGTTCGTCATTGTTCGGCCTCGCCGGGTCGCTGGTCCTGGGCTTTCTCGATCTGCAGGCCGGCACCGCGCAGAACCGATTCTACAACGAGTTGGAGGAGTGGCTAAGCGGGCAGACACGCGTGTCGAGCGGCGGCGGCGGGATCGCCGATGGCGACCACAGCGTCCCCGCCTATATCCAGGCCCTGCTCGAGACCACGGCCGACTCGCTCGACAGTCTGCAACGTACGATCTCGCAAACCGAAGCGACCCGCGGCAAGACCGATGCGGCGCTGACTATTCTCGCCGACCGCCTGACCACCTTGACCGATCAGATGCGGACCGAGCAGGATTTGATGCTGCGGCTGGCGCAGGTCCAGACCGAGATGCAACCGATTTTGCAAAAGCTCGCCGAAGGCCCCAGTGGCGGTTTCGACGACGCGAGCCGCAGCCATATTCGCAATGTCGATATCCACTTGGCGCGTCTGGTCGAAGAGTCGGCGAGCGGGCGCACGCAAATGGTTCAGGAACTACGCTCCGAAATTCGCCTGCTCGCACGCACCATCGCGGCCAGTTCCGAAGAAGGCAGGGGCCGCCGCTAGCGCGCGGGCAAAGCCATGCCTGGTGCCGCTTCACGCCGATACAGTTCCGTTAACTACTGGCCCGGTTTTGTCGATGCCCTCGCCGCGTTGCTGGTGGTGGTTGTCTTCTTGGTCATGGTGTTCGCGCTCGCCCAGGTGTTTCTATCGGAGGCGCTTTCGGGCCGCGATTCGGTACTCGAGCAACTGACCAGCGAACTCGACGAGCTGGCGCAGATGCTCGGTCTGGAACGCAACGCCAATGCCGATCTGCGGATTTCGGTCGCGCAATTATCCTCGCAACTCCAAACTTCGGTCTCGGCGCGCGACGCCCTGGTGTCTAAATTGTCTGATATCGAAGAGGATCTGGCGAGCGAGCGGCGCGGACGGGCGCAAGATTTGGCGGACCTCAATAGAATTATATCCGCCGACAAGGAGTCGATTGAGCTGCAACTGCGCGATCTGGAACGCCTCAATCGCGATATAGCCGCCCTGCGCTTCGTGCGCGACGAACTGGAGCAAAAGGTCGCCGGCATGGCGGCGTCGCTGCGCCAAAGCGAGCAACAACTCGGCCAAGTCCGCGAGCTCGCCCAGGAAAGAGAGCAACTTCTTGGCCAGGTTCGCGACCGGGCCAAAGAGCTGGAAGCAAAACTTGCCGACGAGCGCGAACGCACGGTGCTGGCGCAAAAAGAAGTAGCGCAGCGCGACATTCGCCTCAGTGAATTGCTGCAACGCTCGGAAACCGCCGAACAGTCGTTCACCGAAGAACGCAGCCTGTCCGGCCAGGCCCAGCGCCGGGTGTCATTGCTCAGCCGCCAGCTTAGCGAAATACGCCGACAGCTCGCGGCGCTGAATGCGGCGCTGGAAGCCTCGGAATCGAAAAACGAGGCGCAAAACATCCAGATCGTGAACCTCGGCAAGCGGCTTAACGCGGCGTTGGCCACACGGGTCCAGGAACTGGCCCGCTATCGCTCGGAATTCTTCGGCCGGCTGCGCAAGGTCCTCGGCGACCGCGCCGACATCCGCATCGTCGGCGACCGCTTCGTCTTCCAGTCGGAGGTTTTATTTGCATCGGGCGCCGCCGAGCTCAACCCGGCGGGTGGCCAACAGCTCGTAGAATTGGCGAGCACCCTGGTCCAGATTTCACTCGACATCCCCGGCGAAATCGATTGGGTACTGCGGGTCGACGGCCATACCGATGAGAGGCCCATCCACTCCGCCCAGTTTCCTTCAAACTGGGAGTTGTCTTCGGCGCGCGCGACCTCGGTGGTGAAGTTTCTGATCACACAGGGAATTCCACCGAACCGTCTGGTCGCCGCCGGTTTTGGCCAGTACCAGCCACTCGACACGGGAAAAGACGAGATCGCCTTTCGGCGCAACCGGCGCATCGAATTCAAGCTGACGCAGCGTTAGGACATAATCCGTTATTGCGCCGCGACCTCGCCGCTGTTGGCGCCGAATTGCAGCGCCGCCAGACGCGCATAGATCCCGCCCTGCCCAATCAGTTCCGCATGGGTGCCGGTGCCGACATGGCGGCCTCGATCGAGCACCACGATACGGTCGGCGGCAACGACAGTCGCCAACCGGTGGGCAACGACAATCGTCGTGCGATCCTTCATCAGCCCATCAAGAGCCCCCTGCACCAACTGCTCGCTTTCCGCGTCGAGCGCGCTTGTCGCCTCATCGAGCAGCAGGACTCTCGGGTCGCGCAACACGGCGCGCGCGATGGCGATGCGCTGGCGTTGCCCGCCCGACAGACGCACCCCCTTCTCGCCCAGGAATGTCGCGAAGCCTTCGGGCAGCCGGTCGAGAAATTCGGTCGCCGCCGCCATCTCGGCAGCGACGCGAACCTCCTCGTCCGAGGCGTCGGGCCGTCCATAGCGGATGTTCTCCCACGCATCGGCGGAAAAAATAACCGGCTCCTGGGGCACAATGCCGATTTGGCTCCGCAGTGCCGATGGGTCGAGGTCGCGCAGATCGATAGCGTCGAGCGCCAGCGTCCCGCTCTGGGGGTCGTAGTAGCGCAGCAACAATTGGAACACGGTCGTCTTGCCGGCGCCGGACGGCCCCACCAGGGCCAAGCGTTCGCCCGGCGCCACGTCCAGCGAAAAGTCGTCGAGCGCCGGCTGGTCCGGCCGCGAGGGATAGCAGAACGATACACTGTCCAGCGTCACGCGGCCTTCAACCGGCGTCGGCAACGCCATCGGATTGGCAGGAACGGCAATATCGGTCGTCATGTCGAGCAACTCGAACAGCCGTTCGGTGGCCCCCGCCGCGCGTTGCAGGTCGCCGATGACTTCGGAAATGGCGCCCATCGAACCGGCAACGATGATTGCGTAGAAGATAAACGCCGTCAATTCGCCGGCGCTGAGACGCCCGTCGATGACATCGTGACCGCCGTACCACAGGATGATCCCGACGGCGCCAAAGACCAGCATGATGACCACCGCGGTCAAAAACGCACGGGCTCGGATGCGGAGCACCGCGGTGGCGAAAGCTCCCTCGACCCGCTCGGCGAACCGCGCCACGTCGACCGGCTCGTGAACGAAGGCCTGAACCGTTCGGATATGGGATATGCTTTCGTCGACATACGCGCCGACATCGGCAACCCGGTCCTGACTGGCCCGGCTGAGCCGCCGTACCCGCCGCCCATAAACGATGATAGGCACCAGCACGAGAGGCACCACCAGCACCGCAAGCCCGCTCAACCGCGGACTGGTGATCGTCAACATGACCGAACCGCCAAGGAAGAGCAGCAGGTTGCGCAACGCCATCGACGCCGACGTTCCGACCACCGTCTGCAAAAGCGTCGTATCCGCGGTTAGCCGTGTCATCACCTCGGCGACCCGGGTGGTTTCATAAAAGCCGGGACTGAGGGTCAGGACATGATCGAACACCGCCTTGCGAATATCGGCCACGACGCGCTCGCCAATCCACGAAACGAGGAAAAACCGCGCATAGGTCGCCCCCGCCAGAAAGACGATAAACACAAGCAGTACCTGCAACGCGTCGTTAAGCAATTCCGAGTTGCCGGCGGAAAATCCCCCATCGACCAAGCGCCGGATACCCTCGCCGAGGGCCAGCACCGTTGCCGCGGCAACGGTCAGCGCCACCAGCGCCCCGGCGGCCTGCCACCGGTAGGGCCGTAAAAATGCGCCAAGCCGCCGCAACAGGCGTATATCGCGGCGTGGCGGTGCGCCCACTTCAGTATCGGACATTCCGGGAGATTCCGGCCTTAAGGTTGCAACTTAGACATTGAGCCGGAAAGTCCTTTATCAGCGCCGGGAGGCGACAACAAGGGACCGCTAAATATAGCTAATTCGCGGTAGTAATGCTTGCGGCCCAGGTTCAGCTTGGTTATAACCCAGGCCGCGCTTAGAAGGCAGTGTGATGAAAAAAGAAATCCATCCCGATTACCATGAAATCACCATCCAGATGACGGACGGCACAACCTATGTCACCCGCTCGACATGGGGCAACGAAGGCGACACGCTGCGCCTCGATATCGATCCGAAGACCCATCCGGCATGGACCGGGCAGCATCGGCTGGTCGATACCGGCGGCCAGGTGGCCAAATTCAACAAGCGGTATGCGGATATCGGCCTGAAATAACGCCGTTTCGACGTCCAGAACCGTAAAACGGGCGTGCCCACCGGCGCGCCCGCTGACGTATCCCGTGTCACTTATTTAGTGAATGCTGCGGTGCATCAGCTCGTCCAGTCGCTCGATCCGAATGTACAGGCTCAGGCTGCGGTCGAGCATATCGGTCAATGCCGACGGAATTGCGGGATGGCGGTGGTGGCTGTCGTCCCGGCACACATCCGTGGCGCCCAACCGGTATTTATCGCCGCCGGCGACCTCGGAGGCGCTCAATTCGCCTCCATGGATCGCGCGCTGGGTCAGCAACCAGGCCACAACCTGCATCAGGCGGGTGGTTAACTGAAACGCCTCGCAGCGCAGGCACAGATCCTCGACCGGGGACGACGGACCGACGACATTTCCCTGAATTTCGGAGAGGTAGGCATGCGTCTCCTCGGTCAGCGCAAGCGCTTCGTTATAGGTCTTATCGAAGAAGGCAGAACCGTTACTACCTGTGGTCAAGTGAACACCTCCTGTGCTCCACGGGCGATGGCGTACTTTAACATATTCAGCGTCTGAGCGGTATCGGTAATACCCCTCGCATTAACCATAACCCCTTGAAATACAACCACTCCATTCCCAAATATCTACTGCGCCCGGAATGCCGATTTGGGTTCCATGGGCGCGTAACCCGGTGGGTTTCGACCATTCTGGTGAATACCGCACCGATGACTGTGTTGCTTCACTAAGGAGGACAAGTGAAATGCGAAGCTATGACCTATCTCCCCTATTTCGTTCGACCGTCGGTTTCGACCGTATGAACCGGTTGTTCGATAATGCGTACAATACCGAAATGCCGTCTTATCCGCCCTACAACATCGAAAAACTGGGCGACGACGAGTATCGCGTGACCATGGCCGTCGCCGGATTCGGCCCGGACGATCTGGAAATCACCCAGAAAGAGAACGCGCTGTTTATCAAGGGCGGCGCGAAAACCGGTGGCGAAAATGTCCAGTATCTCCATCGCGGCATCGCGGCGCGGGCGTTCGAGCGCCGCTTCGCCCTGGCGGACCATGTCAACGTGGTCGATGCCGGCCTGGATAACGGCATTCTGGTCGTCGAGCTGAAACTCGAAGTGCCGGAGGCGCTCAAGCCGCGCAAGATCGCCATCGCCGGTGCGACGTCCCGGACGATCGAGCAAAAAGCCGCCTAAGCTCAACCGGTAAATCAGGTAAATCAGGTAAATCAGGTAAATCAGGTAAATCAGGCCCGCCGGTATAACCGGCGGGCCTTTTTTCATGGGGTACTGGCATTACAGGAGCGGGTGACTAAACTGCGCCGGCACCGAAAGGACATACCAAAGTGCAGACCAGTACCGATCGAATTCTGACCACCCATGTTGGCAGCATGCCGCGGCCCGAGGCGCTCGCCGAGCTTTTGTACAAGGTCGAATTCAGCGAGCCCTATGACGGGCAAGAATTCGAACGCTCGGTGCGCGAGGCGGTTACCGACATCGTCGCCCGGCAGCGCGACTGGGGCCTCGACATCATCAACGACGGCGAAATGGGCAAGACCGGCTACGCCACCTATATCCAGCAGCGCCTCGACGGCTTCTCCGGCGAGAGCGCCTCGATCCGCTTCGACGACATGACCAATTTCCCCGAGTACCGCCGTGAGCAGGCGAAGGCGGCTGGCACAAGGCGGCTCAACCGGCCCTGTTGCACCGGCGAGGTGACGGTGCGCGACCGCGCACCGCTGGCCCGCGATATCGAGAACCTGAAAGCGGCGGCCGGTGCGGGCGCCAGCGACGTGTTCATGAACGCCGCCTCGCCGGGAGTGATCGCGGTCTTCCAGGACAATCAGTACTATCCCTCGGACGACGCCTATTTGCAGGCCTTGGCCGATGTCATGAAAGAAGAATACGAGGCCATCGTCGAGGCCGGCTTTATCCTGCAAATCGACTGCCCCGACCTGGCGATGGGCCGCCATACGACGTTCCGCGAACTCAGCGACGCTGACTTCCTCGCCCGCGCGGCGATGCAGATCGAGGCCCTCAACAGCGCGCTCGAAAACGTTGCCGCCGACCGGGTGCGCATGCATATCTGCTGGGGCAACTACGAAGGCCCCCACCACCGCGATATCCCGCTGGCGGAAATTCTCGACGTGGTGATGAAGGCCAAACCGATGGGCCTTCTGATCGAGGCTTCGAACCCGCGC
>SMVB01347837.1_pt1 | contig 21040 bp, 18 predicted proteins | sample 2456461 | NCBI WGS metagenome assembly SMVB01 (sample SAMN11095934, study PRJNA526329) | marine sediment metagenome | biome: Marine sediment; feature: Surficial sediment; material: Deep marine sediment; isolation source: Hadal surficial sediment | place: Pacific Ocean | collected 2014-05 | depth...
ACACCATGCAGACCCCCCGCAGCGAACCGCTGAAACAAGCTGGCGACGAAGGCGGGCAGTTTGTGTTCCGGTTGGCGACCACCCCAAGAGTGACAGATGCCCGGTCGAATTCTCTCCAAACGGAACGGCAGCGCTTGGAGGAAGAACGCACAAAGTTTGAAGCTGAGCGAGAGGCGTTTCGTCAGCAAGCCGAGGCACGAGCCAGGTTAGACGCTGAGCGCCAGAAACTCGCTGAAGAGCAGCAGCGCTTTGCCATGGAACAAGCGCGTCGGGAAGAGGAAGCCCGTCAATCAAAAGCACCGCCCCTGATTGCCAAGGTGCCTTCCTACAATGCCCCGCATCGAATGAGGCCGAAGACCTCAGGCAAAGACGGTGGCCAGGAGACGATTCTAGAGCGGATAAAAGAAAGTTCCCAAAAAGCTTGTCGATTAATTGTGCCGGGCATGACGCCGTCTGATGTGCGAACACTTTTAGGGAAACCGGCTGGTGAAAAGTACTCATCAATTGATAATGATGATGTTTGGACATACGGGACTACTAAAATCCACTTTGATTCGCAAGCGGTTGTTGCACGCGTGTCGGATTGTGCTAGAGCGGACCTTCTTCCCGAAGCCTCAAGTGAGTCACTATTTCCGCTGATTGCCAAAGCCCCGGCCTATAACCCACTTATACCTCATCAAGAATTAAAAAAATTAAAAGAACCTCCCGCCGGTTACTTTACGGTGGGTTCCACCTGGGATGAAGTCTTGGCTATTCAAGGTTCCCCCACGGAGTTTGATGACGATACCCTGAGCTACGGGAAGTACGGGTTATCCACGGTAGAATTCCAAAACCGACGAGTGGTGAGCTGGAATATTCATCAGAGCTACCCCTTGAAGGCGAAGATGCTTTCCAATCAAATAGAAAGTGGACGGTGAAGGGGCAGGTTGCAATTATAAAAACTAATTTCATGGAGCCAGAGAGAATATTCTGCAGGAGTGTCGCGAGCCACAGAAAGTTGAATTGGGGGTCAGGTTGCGTGCTTAATGATATAAAATGAATCAGAATTCAATTGGGGGTCAGGTTGCGAGTTTCATGATATAAAGGGCCGAAATTCAAGCGTCAAGACAGGAGGGGGCCGTCCGTGGCCACCGACCAATTGTGTGATGTTGGCGTTCCCTCCTTTTCCTAACCCCATGACCGGCCGAAGGTGAGAAATCAGAAAAGCTGTTCACTTCACGAGGTGTTGGTGGGCGGTGCCCACCCTACAAAGCCTGTGAAGGCTGATGTTTTGACATCATTTAAGCTGATGCTATAATCATCATACTATGAGAACGACGCTGACATTGGATGATGATTTAGCCGCACTGCTCCGTAACCGGGCAAAGGAGCTAGGGATTTCTTTTAAAGAGGTCGTGAACCGTGTGATTCGCTCCGGGTTAGGAGAGAATGCTCTTGCACCGAACCACCCTATTCCCGAAACCATCCCCCATTCGTTCGGGTTTAACCCGGGCCTTGATCTCGACAAACTCAATCAACTCGCTGATGAGCTTGAATCTGAAGAATTTCTCAAATCCCTTCAAAAGAGAATGGCGTGATTCTTCCAGATGTGAGTCTCCTTATTCACGCGCACAACTCTGATTCGTCCGTGCATTCCGTCGCACGGACGTGGTGGGATGGGTGTCTTGCCGGTTCGGAAGGTGTCGGCTTGGCCTGGGTTGTCATGCTCGGCTTCATTCGAATCACCACCCATCCGAAGATTCTCGCTCGTCCGTTACCGGTGCAAGAGGTGCTGGCTCGACTGGAAAGTTGGCTCGCCCTATCACAGATACACATCGTTCACCCTTCTGATCGCCATTTCTCTCAATTGCGTCGTTACTTCGACCATGTGGGCACGGCTGGAAATTTGACCACCGATGCCCACCTTGCGACGTTGGCCGTCGAGCGAGGGTATATTCTCTATTCAACGGATACGGATTTTGCTCGTTTCCCGGACCTGCGTTGGATCAACCCGTGTTCTTCCAGATATCTGAAATCTTAGGATTCGCGCAAAGATAACTTCCCGGAATTCTCGAAAAAAAATTCATTTCGGGTCATTGATTGACTTTATCTAATTTTCGGGCACTAGGTCTGTTGTCGACTGAGGAGGCCTTGGATGACGATCCGTGTAGCTTCGATAGATAGCCTCTCGCTCGTTTCTGCGGGCTGTCACATGAGAGAGCCGGAGCCCTCATCCTCCAATCGCCATGGTCGAGCCATAGGAGGGGGGGGCTGGCGGGAAAACAATCGAGTCAAGCAATGCCTCTAAATTACTCAACTGGTTATCCGCTGCCTCGCCGAATTTCTTCCTGAGATCCTAAAATGTGCGAATAAGTATATATTTGCATTGTAAATTAGTATTAATAATGCTATTTTGCATCAATGATTCATCGCATTCTGCAAAAAAGCCTGACGAATGCGTTGAATACCATGCCCGTCGTGGCTCTGTTGGGTCCTCGACAGGTTGGCAAGACGACCCTCGCCTTAGAGTTCGCGAAATCAACAAGAAAAAAAACCGCTTATCTCGATCTTGAGCTTGATACGGATCAGGCAAAGCTCAGTGACCCTGAAGCGTATTTGCGACGTTTTTCGAACACCTTACTCATTATTGACGAGATACAGCGGCAACCAGAGATCTTTCGTCTGCTCAGAGGGTTAGTGGATGCCCGTAAACGCGCGGGAGAAAAAACTGGACAATTTCTTCTCTTAGGATCCGCATCTCGTGATCTGATCCAACATTCTTCTGAAACCCTGGCTGGTCGTGTTCGATTTCTAGAGCTCAGTCCGTTATCGGTGTTAGAAATGTCTCAAGCCGACCCCTTAGGGTTCAATTTTGAAAAACTGTGGTTTCGCGGCGGGTTCCCGGAAAGCTATCTTGCTCACACGGATGACGAGAGCTGGGATTGGCGATCAGACTTTATCTCGTCCTACGTTGAACGAGATATTCCACTTATGGGTCCACAGGTCTCGGCTGTGACCATGCGCCGATTATGGTCAATGTTGGCTCATCATCATGCTCAACAGGTGAACCTCTCACAGCTCGGTCACAGTCTCGGGGTCAATTACAAAACCGTCAATAACTATATGGATACCCTGACGGATTTCTATATGGTGCGACAAGTCCAGCCATGGGCCGGTAATACCAAGAAACGTTTGGTCAAAGCTCCCAAAATCTACCTGCGTGACACCGGGCTGATGCATCGACTTCTGAATATTGCCGATTTTGAAACCTTGCTGGGACATCCGTCTATCGGGTCAAGTTGGGAGGGGTTTATTGTCGAAAACATCATCAACAACCTATCCGATAAATGGCGCTATAGCTATTATCGGACAAGTGCTCAAGCAGAAATTGATTTGGTGTTGGAAGGTCCTCGTCGGGAGGTGTGGGCTATTGAAATCAAGCGTTCGATAGCACCTCAAGTCGGAAAAGGCTTTCATCTCGCGAGTCAAGATATTCATGCAACGAAACGATTCGTCATCTATCCAGGCTCAGAGCGTTTTCCTCTCGGCAGAGAAATTGAAGCGCTCAGCCTTATCCAATTTCTCCAAGTGCTCCATGCCTAGAAGGGGAATATTCAACCTGAAAGCGGCAGTTGGGCGCGAAAAAGCTGTGCGATTTTTTGCAATATCACAGTAGAGCTTTGACCGTTTCGGGGGGGCGGGCGAGGATGACGTGGTCGCCTTTTTGGACGAGTGGGCGTTGGATTAAATCTGGTTGTTTGATCATAATGTCTAAGAGTTCGTCCTCGGTGAATTGGGATTGGGCGAGATTGAGGCGTTTGTAGATGTCTTCTTTCTTGCGGATGATGTCCGAGGATTTGAGGCCGGCTTTTTTGAGGAGTCCTTTGAGTTTGGATTTGGAAAACGGCTTTTCATAGTAGTTAATCGCCGTGAAGGGTTGACCGCTTTCCTCAATTAATTTGATGACATTTCGGCATGTGGAACAGGTGGGTTTTTGATAAATTGTGATTTCGGTCATGATGGGTCCTCCTTTGGTCTGATGATTAGGATACCCTGTTGTCTTGACCTTCTTTTCGAGGCCATGGTACAAGCTGTTCCGTTTACAGAAAAAGAAATGTGCGTTGGAAATTCAAGAGTCATGAGGATAATTGATTAGGATGAGTGACGAGATAATACCTCAAGAATTTTACTGTGCGACACAAACTCAGAGAACCTTAAAGGATTTGCGTACAAAACGTAAAGGTCAACCGGTGTATGTGATTGGTCATGATGACCGGTATCAAGGGCAAGAAGGTGTGTTTGAGTTTTTTAATGTTCGATTGGCTATGGTGAAATTTCAGGATGGTAAGGCGTTAGGATATGATCCTCTTGATTTATTGTTGCCATGTGAACTGAATGAAGAGGGTGTGGCTTTCTTCGAAATCCGCTATTGTGAGATGTGTGACCAACTCTTTCCGTTGACGTCAGAAGAATTTCATGTGGCCGACGAACGGCACGAATGTCCTGAATGTATGCCCTAGGAGGTTGTTAGAGATTCGGTTGACTCGGCTCTGGGTTTTTGTTGTGTCAGAACTCTTTGCTTGTACTCCCGACTGGTATTTCTCTTCACTTGTCCCGCGTGTTTTCTGTGAACCGGTTAGCCTTGGGGATGGTTTTTCTGGGTTCTGTGTTTTTGGAGGAGATCTGGGCAAGGTGGGGGGGGGCGTACATGATTTACACTATCCCATCACCCCACTTGAGTTTTGTGCGAAGTACTTCGAAATAGTTACGGCCCGGAAAGCGGATGAGGTGGGTGCGATGCTCTGAAGCCCGAATGTCAATGATGTCCCCCGTGATAATTTCCGTCCTCTCTTGCCCGTCGATTGTCGCCATGGCGTTTTCTTGACTGGTGAGTGTAATAGAAATCGCGGCATGGCTTGGAGTCAGAAATGGACGGTGAGACAGCGTGTGCGGGCAGATGGGGTTGATGAGGAGAGCATCTAAACTTGGATCTAAAATCGGACCATTGGCGGAGAGTGAATAGGCGGTTGATCCCGTTGGTGTGGCGACAATGAGTCCGTCACTTTGCATGTTGGTCATGAAGGTGTTGTTGACGGAAATGGTTGTGGCAATCATGCGCACTAAATCACCTTTGCTCACGACGACATCGTTTAAGGCGGAATAGGTGCTGATGATGTGGTCGGCTCGACGAATGTGAACGGTCAGCATTAAGCGGTCATCTAATTGATATGCTCCCGTGAAAATTTTCTCTAAGGCTTCAGGGAGGTCGTCAAAATTAATTTCAGTGAGAAATCCCAGTCCGCCCATGTTGATGCCTAAAATGGGAATGCCGCGTTGCTCGACAAGGCGTGCGCCACTCAACATGGTGCCGTCGCCACCAAGGACGATGAGGAGATCGGCATGCTTGGCGATGAGTTGTCGTTCCGGACACGTCGGCGAGGGGGGCATGTCTGTCGAGTCGAGAAGGACTGTTTTCTGATGAATGCGCAGCCAATCTTGAACTTGCTCGATTCGCTGTTGCATGTGTGGGGCAGAGGGTTTTCTGAGGATACCGATTGTTTGGAATCTTGTCATGATTTTTGAGGGTTCGTGTTGCTGGAACGCTGATGGTAATCTCTTGGTTTGTTGATAGCAAGAGTCGAAAGGCTTTGAACGACTAGGCAGAATTTTCCCTATGGCGAAGGCTTTCATTGAATCAATTTTGTTGGTACAGTTTATCTGAACGTACTCTGAATTCCTCTAATGGATGCTGGGCCTTGCTTGACAGTTTTAGGGGGTGAGGGATAGACTGAAATAGTGAATGATCCTTGTGTTTTTTGCATGTTCTGATTGAATTGGTGAACAAGAAGTTTCGCGTATAATCGGCTAAAGGAGGTATCATGTTTGAACGATTCACGGATCGTGGGAGAAAGATTATCATCCTTGCTAGAGAAGAAGCGGAACGGCACCAAAATGATTATTTAGGTACCGAACACTTGGTCCTGGCCATTCTGCGAGAGTCTGATGGCATTGCCCTGATGATCATCAAAAAGATGGGGCTTTCACCGGAACAAATCCGTTTAGAAATTGAAAGCAAGCTTCCCGGCGGTGGAACCACCGTGACCTTCGGTGAAATTCCCTTTAGTCCGCGTGTCAAGAAAGTTATTGAATATGGCGTCGAAGAAGCCCGGCTCTTGGGACATAATCATATTGGAAGTGAGCATTTGCTTTTAGGCCTCCTTCGTGAAGAGGAGGGAATTGGTGGAAAAGTGGTACGGAGCTTGGGTGCAAATCTTCTAACCGCACGACAGTTAACTGTCACCTTTTTACGGAAATCCGGGACGAGAGAACGTGATAAAAAGAGTAGCACTCCGGCTTTAGATGAATTTGGAAGAGATCTTACTCAGTTAGCGCAAGAGGGAGTCTTGGATCCTGTGATTGGTCGGGCTGATGAGATAGAACGGGTCCTTCAGATTCTTAGCCGCCGAACTAAAAATAATCCAGCGCTTATTGGTGAATCCGGTGTTGGCAAGACTGCCATCGTGGAAGGCTTGGCTCAGCGAATTATTACTCTGGACGTTCCAGATAATCTGTTGAACCGCCGGGTCATTTCCTTGGATCTCGGATCCTTGGTTGCGGGCACGAAATACCGCGGACAGTTTGAAGAACGGCTAAAAGTCGTGATGAAGGAAATTTCTCAAGCTGGCAATATTATTTTATTTATTGATGAGCTTCATACTTTGGTTGGTGCTGGTGCTGCTGAAGGTTCTATCGATGCGGCCAACATGTTAAAGCCAGCCCTGTCTCGTGGGGAGATTCAATGTATCGGGGCTACGACACTTGATGAATATCGAAAGCACATTGAAAAAGATGGAGCGTTGAAACGGCGTTTCCAACCGATCTATGTGCAACCTCCGTCTGTGGAAGAAACGATTAGTATTATCCATGGATTGCGTGATCGGTACGAAGAACATCATGGTGTGGATTATACTGATGAAGCCGTTGAAGAAGCGGTGAGGCTCTCTGATCGTTATGTGACCGACAGATTTTTACCTGACAAAGCCATTGACCTGATTGATGAAACCGGTTCTCGTGCAAAATTGTTAACGTATGTACTTCCACCGGAGTTGAAATCCTTAGATCAGGAACTCAAGCGAGTCGCTCGTGAAAAAGAAGTGGCCATTGGCTTGCAGAACTTTGAAGAAGCGGTGAGGTTTAGAGAAGAAGAGGAACGGTTCAGGAAATTATTGGATGAGGCTAAGCAGGAATGGAAGAAAAAACAAGAGAAAAATCGTCCCGTGATTTCTGGCGAGGACGTGGCATTTGTTGTCTCCAAAATCACTGGGATTCCTCTTTTTAGAATAGAAGAAGAGGAGACAGAAAAGCTCTTGCATATGGAGGAATACCTTCATAAACGAATTATTGGACAAGATGAGGCGATCTCGGCGATTTGCCGGTCTATCCGGCGTTCTCGTGCTGGATTGAAGGATGCCAGGAAACCTATCGGGTCGTTTATTTTCTTGGGCGCGACCGGTGTTGGAAAAACCGAGTTAGCCCGTGCGTTAGCGGAGTTTTTATTCAATACTGATGATGCGTTGATTCGGGTTGATATGTCGGAGTATCAAGAGAAATTTACCAGCTCCAGATTGTTCGGGGCTCCTCCAGGCTATGTCGGGTACGAGGAAGGGGGACAATTGACTGAAAAGGTTAGACGTCGTCCTTATTCGGTCATTTTGTTCGATGAAATTGAAAAAGCACATCCCGATATTTTCAATGTGTTGTTGCAGGTACTCGATGATGGAGTCCTGACGGATAGTTTAGGTCGAAAGATTGATTTTAAAAACACCATTTTAGTCATGACATCCAATTTAGGGACGAAAATGATTCAAAAGGGTGTGTCCCTGGGATTCCAACATGATGCGGAATCCGATAATACCTCGCGAATGCGAGACGAGGTCTTGAGCGAATTGAAGCGGCATTTCAGCCCTGAATTTCTTAACAGGGTCGATGAAGTTGTTGTCTTCCATTCTCTGACGAAGGAGCATTTAGTGAGTATTGTTGATATTCTTATTGGAGAGTTGAACGCCCGTTTGGCCGACCGGGGCATACAGTTAGACGTCAGCGCAGAGGTGAAACAATGGCTCATTGATGAAGGCTATGAATCGCAATACGGAGCTCGACCGCTTCGCCGAACGATTCAACGGTGCCTGGGTGATCCTCTCTCGGAAGAACTGATTAAAGGGAAATTTAAAGACGCCAAGAAAATCAAGGTGATCTTAACCGATAAGACACCTAGTTTTATTGAGGAAGAAGTGTTGGCGAGTGTGTGATTGGATTTAAGGTAGCCTGTTTAGCATAACAAGGCCCTCAGGACGTCAAAGTTCTGAGGGCCTTGTTGTTATTATATATGTAGGGACTTTGAATAGAAGCATATGGACTGTGTATTAGGTATTGAGTCATCATGTGATGAAACAGCCGTCGCCGTTTTGAGCGGTGAGGGGGATGTTCTGTCGAATGTCTTGGATTCTCAAGTGGCCCTGCATGCTCACTTTGGCGGTGTTGTGCCAGAGTTGGCTTCGCGCCGTCATATGGAGCGGTTGGAGTCATTGACCAAAGAGGCCTTGGATGTGGCAGGAGTTTCTTTCTCTGAATTAACAGGCATTGCGGTCACCAATCGTCCTGGCTTGGTCGGGGCGTTGATTGTGGGTGTGAACTTCGCCAAAGCGTTAGCCTACGCAAAAAAAATACCGTATGTTACCGTGAATCATTTGGAAGGCCATCTTGCCTCAGCCTGGTTGGCAAACCCGGCGTTCGCTACTCCGGCGATGATGCTCATTGCCTCTGGAGGCCATACGCATTTGGCTTGGGTTCCCACACGCGGGGAGTATCAATTTATTGGCTGGACCTTGGATGATGCTGCGGGAGAAGCTTTTGATAAGGGAGCGAAAATGTTGGACTTGCCCTATCCTGGCGGTCCGGCGATTGATGCCTTGGGGAAAAGTGGCAATCGGCACGCGGTCTCGTTTCCCCGTCCCCAATTACATAGCGGAGACTTCACCTTTAGTTTTAGCGGGCTGAAAACCTCTCTCTTGTATTTTTTGAAAAAGGCGAAGAAGAGCGGAGAGCCTCTGCTGCCGGTGGCTGATATTGCGGCGAGTTATCAAGAGGCTATTGTGGACGTCTTAGCGGAGAAACTCTGTCGTGCGGCATGTCAATATAAGGCGAAAGCCATCTCGGTCGTAGGAGGTGTTGCGGCCAATTCCCGTTTGCGGGACAAGCTTGAAGAACGGGCGTTGGTATTTGGCTTAGACTTGACCCTTCCTCCGCATTCTTTATGTACAGATAATGCTGCGATGATTGCAGCGGCGGGACTACCAAAATTGAAACGACAGGAATTCGCATCATGGGACGAAGACGCCATCTCAACGCTACAATGTAAACATGATTTCATGCCAAAGATACCAGATAATCCTCAAGACGGTCGTTGCTGTTTGTAGGATAAAGAAGGAGCGTTCACATTCCTACCGTACTTGGTAATCTTCATGGGTTAAAAGCCAATGCTGTTGGCCGTATCGAGCGCTTGTATCGCCGCCGAATCCCCACGGACAAAGTTATTACGTTAGATGTCGCTCGTGAATGTGCCGACCTGACGTTTGAAACACGACGCCAAATTGGATTGCTCGTGAATCGGCAGGGACAAGTGGAATCGGTCATTATCGGCAATGATCATGAATTAGTTATTCCAAATTTATCGAGGACTCGTTCGGGCCTGCGGTTGTTGCGTGGAGTGCGGTTAGTCCATACTCATCTTAAAAATCAACCACTGACTCAGGATGATTTCACAGATTTGGCGTTGTTGCGTCTGGATTTGATTGTGGCGCTAGGCGTCGCAAAAACGGGGGGGTTGCAAGATGTGTATGTGGCGCATAACGTGCCACATTCTTCAAAAGATCTGGCCTATGTACAATTGGAGCCTTGTGCCTTCCAGTCGTTTCACATGAATTGTCTGGAATTTATTCTGTCATTAGAGCAGGATATTCTCAAAGGCTGTCAAGGATCGAGAGAGGGTATTCGAGAGGGACGTGCGCTGTTAGTCAGTGTGGGAATCGGACGTATGGCATTTCAACAGGAGCGTCTTGATGAATTAGAAGAATTAGTGCGAGCGCAAGATGTCGAAGTGCTCGGATGTGTGACGCAACGTCCGGCCGCTATTCATCCGAAATATGTGGTTGGTTCCGGCAAGATGAAAGAACTCGCTATTCAGGCTTTGCAATCCGGAGCTGATATGTTGATTTTCGATCAAGATTTGACTCCGGCTCAGGTCCGTGGAATTTCGGAGCTGACAGATCTGCGGGTGTTAGATCGCTCACAAGTGATTCTTGATATATTTGCGCAGCGGGCCCATTCGCATATCGGAAACATTCAAGTTGAATTGGCTCAATTGCGGTATCGATTGCCTCGACTGGCTCAGTCAAGCACGGCCTTCTCTCGCCTGGCTGGTGGGATCGGGACCCGGGGGCCCGGTGAAACAAAATTGGAATCGGATCGCCGACGCATTCGAGAGCGCATTCAGCATTTGGAGCGAGACCTCAAGTCGATTGGCCAAGGTCGTCAAGAACAGCGAAAGCGTCGAATAAAACGTGGCCTTCCTGTTGTCTCCATTATTGGTTATACGAATGCAGGAAAATCGACGCTTTTTAATTCGTTGACGGATAGTCAGGTATCGGTCAGAGATCGGGTGTTTGAAACCTTAGATACTGTTAGCCGGAGTTGGTATCTTCCAAGTCTGGGAGAAATCATTCTTACCGATACCGTCGGATTTATTCGAGATTTACCGAAAGATCTTTTCGCGGCCTTTCAAACGACGTTACAAGAATTAGAAGACGCGGATGTGCTCGTTCATGTCATCGATGCTCATGTTCAAGAGCCTGAACAGCACATCACAGCCGTTGATCATATTTTGACTCAGTTAGGCCTGGAAGATATCCCTTGTTTACGATTTTTCAATAAAGGAGATCTTCTTGAAGCTGAAGACATGCAGCGCTTGTGTCAACGATATAAAGGTTTTGGCGGGACAGCCTTGGAGAAAACGTCGCTTCAGGAAATTCAAGACAAGATTACCGATGTGCTTCTGACGCTCCATGCTCCACGTTCAGGCTTTCGAGAACTCGAGGGCCTATCCATGCGTGGCAAGAATATCTCAGCCCATGAGGTGGAATAAACGTTGTGGCGACCTTAAGAGCGTTACGAAAAACAGGATCTTCTGTCGAGAGGTCTCATGCCGCTGCGAAAAAACGTGCGGTGCGGATTCTGACGACATTGGAGAAATCGATTCCTGATGCACATGTCGCATTAGATTCCTCCAACCCGTTAGAGTTGCTGGTTGCCACTATTTTGTCAGCTCAATGTACCGATGAACGAGTGAATCGGGTGACCCCGAATCTTTTTGTGCAATACCGTACAGCGGAGGATTTTGCGAACGCTGATCAAGTCGAATTAGAGTCCTGTATCCGACCCACAGGATTTTATAAAAGTAAAGCGCGACATCTTATTGGATGCGGAAATGTGTTAGTGAAAAACTTTCATGGGAAAATTCCTGGAACCATGGATGAGTTGACCACCTTACCCGGTGTCGGGCGTAAGACTGCCAACGTTCTTTTGGGGAGCTACTTTGGTGCGCCGGCTGTCGTGGTGGATACTCATGTGAAACGTGTCGCCAATCGGCTGGACTTGACGAAGAGCCAAGATCCAACCAAAATCGAGGAAGATCTTCAGTCTCTTATCCCACCGTCTCACTGGACAGTCGGAACACAGCGAATTTTGTTGCATGGCCGGCATGTGTGTCAGGCCAGAACGCCAAGCTGTGAACGGTGTGCGTTGTATGATGAGTGTGAATGGGAAGGGAAACGACGACGACTATGAAAAGTATGACGGGATTTGGCAAACGGGAAGCGCTCTCTCAGGGAACAATGGTCGGAGTAGAAATTCGATCGGTGAATCATCGGTTTTGTGAGATCATGGTTCGTCTTCCCAAAACATTCACCAGTCTGGAACTTGGCCTGAAAGAACAGATCAAGCAGGTCTGTGAACGAGGGCGGGTTGAATTGATGGTGACGGTGAATGGTGGTGGAACCGCCACGAAAAAGGTGGTCCAGTTAGATCGTCCTCTGGCGCGGCGATATGTTCAAGAATTACAAATACTGCAACGTGAATGCCAATTAAGTGGAACCATTGATGTGAATGTCATCGCTGGTTTTCGTGATGTTTTTTCTGTCACTGAAGAGACGGCTCCAATCACGGATTTGTCTCCGGTGGTGATGGGATTAACAAAAAAGGCGTTGAGTGATGTAGAAAAAATGCGGCGGAAAGAAGGGGCGGTCTTACAAAAAGATCTCATCCAACGCATTCATACCATCGAAGATCATCTTCGAACTATTCAACAGCGTATTCCTGTAGCCTTGCAAGCCTCGAATGTTCGTTTGAAGGGGCGGGTTGAGAAAATATTAGAGGGACAAGCGTTGAATAAGGATCGGCTGGCTCAAGAAATTGTTCTATTAGCTGAACGCTCCGATGTGACGGAAGAGCTCATCAGGCTTCAGAGCCACTTGGCTCAATTTCGTACCGGGATAAAATCCAAAACGCCCGTTGGTAAACGGCTTGATTTTCTTCTTCAGGAAATGGGTCGGGAAGTCAATACGATTGGATCCAAAGCGAATGATCGCGAGATTTCCGCCGAGGTCGTAGAATTGAAAAGTGAATTGGAAAAAATCCGGGAACAGGTTCAAAATATTGAATAGTTTTCTTTGAAGATTGTTCGCCGTGGGAATGTGATGTCAGTAGAGGACAGAAAATTGTTATTTGTGGTGTCCGGACCTTCGGGTGTGGGTAAATCGACGTTATGCCGGCATATCTTACAGATGATGCCAGATATTCGCCTGTCGGTATCCTGTACGACACGTGCGCCGCGTTCCGGCGAGACACATGGTCAGGAGTATTGGTTTATCACGGAAGAGGAATTTCGTAAGAAAATCGCAGAGCATGCTTTTGCTGAATGGGCTGAAGTGTATGGTCGGTTATATGGAACCCCATGGAAAGAATTGGAGCAGAAGACTGGTTCACAGACCGATATGTTATTGGATATCGATGTGCAAGGCGCTCGTCAAGTCATGCACACGTTACAGAAGGCCGTCACAATTTTTATCTTCCCTCCTTCGTTGGAAACATTGCGGACACGGTTGGCTGAACGGGGCACGGATTCTTCTGAAGAGCAGGCCCGTCGATTTCAAAAATCCCAAGATGAAATGAACAGTTATACCGAATACCATTATACGATTCGTAATGACACGTTGGAACGGGCGATTCGTGAATTGCAGGCGGTGATAGTGGCTGAGCGGGTTCGCACCACTCATGTGGATCCCGCCCGAGTGTTTCGGTGAAGCCGGTATTTTGGTCGAGACGTTATGAATGAGATGTGTTATATCACACAGAAAGGATGAGGTGAGTCGATGGATTTGTTATCGTTGTTACCCGAACATCAACAAACTGATTTTGATTCCAGGTATCGGATCGTGCTGATTGCTGCGCAACGTGCGAAGCAATTAGTTCGAGGGGCAGAGCCTGCAACGAAAAGTGCATTTTCTAAAGATACGTCAAGGGCTCTTGAAGAAGTTCTGCAAGGCCGGGTGCCCTATCTTATCGGGGACGAAGCCAAGGATGCCATTCGAGATGCTAAGCTTATGAGTCAACGGCCTATCGATCCGGCCCTCTACGCACAACCTGATGAAACCGCCAAGGAAATCAAAAAAGAACTGAGTGTGTACATCGATGATACGGCTCAACATGGGATAGCCAAAATTGAGCCTCAAGCTGAGGTATAAGGCTGTTTGGGGAATGAACGATGTCATCTTCTCAATTGTCTGGCAGGCGAGTGGTTCTGGCTGTTACGGGGGGGATCGCTGCCTATAAAGCGGTAGGGATCCTCCGTCTTCTGACTCAGTCAGGAGCCACTGTCCAAGTTGTGATGACCGGATCTGCCACACAATTTGTTGCCCCGCTCACCTTTGAAGTGTTATCAGGTTTTCCGGTGACCTGTGATCTGTTTTCCGGTCATCAGGACATGAAGCATTTGTCGTTGACTGAACAGGCGGATCTACTACTTGTGGCTCCATGTACAGCCAATACTCTCGCGAAATTGGCACTGGGATTAGCTGACAATGTGTTGGGGACGATGGCGCTGACCGTGCAATGTCCGCTCGTGATTTGTCCGGCCATGGATGGTGACATGTGGTCTCATCCCACGGTGCAGGCACATGCCGGGACCTTGCGAAGTCGCGGCGCTGTGATCGTCGAGCCGGAGACTGGAGCGCTGGCTTCTGGACAATGGGGGCAGGGGCGGCTAGCCACTGAGGACACGATTATGACAGCGGTGCAAGCTGCCTTACAACCTCGAAGGGATTGGCAAGGGGAGCGAGTGTTGATTTCTGCCGGTCCAACACGAGAACCCATTGATCCCGTCAGGTTTTTCAGTAATGGCTCATCCGGGAAAATGGGCTATGCCTTAGCTGAAGCTGTTGTTGCGCGAGGAGGTGAGGTCGTCTTGGTCTCCGGCCCAACGCAGCTGAGGTGTCCTCAGGGGGTTATGCTGGTGCCCGTGGTCACGGCCGATGAGATGTTGCAAGTATTGACGGCGCGGTTTAATTGGGCCACCACGCTTATCATGGCTGCTGCCGTTGTAGATTTTCGCCCCAAACAGGTGCTCTCTCAGAAACTCAAAAAAGAACAATGGACGAATGAATCGCTTCTGTTGGAGCGCACCCCGGATATTTTACTCAGACTTTCTTCCCGGCGAACCCATCAACGTATGATCGGGTTTGCTGCCGAAACCGAAAATCTCATTGAACATGGTCAAGTCAAACTTCACAACAAGCAGCTTGATATGCTGGTTGTCAATCAAGTGGGTGGTGAACATTCCGCCTTTGGCAATGATTCCAATGAAGTGATTCTCTTGACACCCGACTCGTCTCCTCATCCGATTTCCCGTATGCCGAAACGTCAACTTGCCGATATCCTCCTTGATCACATGCTGACTCTTCCCCTTCCGTCTTCTGCCGTTCAGACTGTTTCGCCGTCCATTTCCTGATCTGGATCTTCTCCATTTTATCGTCGTTTTTCTCCTTGGTTGCACACGACTATGTGTGGACGCTTGTCCGAGATTTCCCGATTCCTGATTTTCCCTACGCTTAGGTTGGTTTTGAAAGAAGTGAAAATAACTGAGGGAAACAAGAAAAAACTTAACCTAAGAAGCCAAGACGCCGATAAAGATAAGAATGGAAGGATTCCTGATGAATATCATTTTTTTGGGGTGGCTCGGAAGTATTGTTGTCTTGGCTTTCAGGAAAACCTAGCTCACTCCCTTCCTTTGTGACTTGCAAGACACGTTCTGTACTTTCTTCTCTCAAGAAGTTTTGGCCGCAGCACTGTTTTTGTTCGCCGAAGCATTGCAGGAGTGGATCATTCATGCGGTGGTATGGAAAACATGGCGAGAGGCATAGCTCTAGAGCCTCAACCATTTGGATGTCTCCATTCTTGAATTTATGTATCAGCATGTGTGGAACCGGAAAATGTGTGCCGGCAAAAAAATCCTAGGAGTCTGTCCGAGATGAGCGGTCTATGCTTGTGAAGGATGGAGAGAAAATGGGTATTCATCTCATCGTCGCGTTTGGCATATTCGTTGGCTTTGGCGTCGGGAATAGTTGGAGCCAGGATTTTAGCGCGGCAGTGTTTTATGGAGCCAACCCTCCCTGGGATGAGCTCAAAGCGTTTAACATGGTGATCGTCGAGCCGGAGCATGGATTTCATCCTGAAGCCTATCGTACCCCGACCAGTGAATTGTTTGCATATGTGAGTCTTGGAGAAGTTCTTCCATCGCAAGCCTCTGCCACGCACATTCCAGAGGAATGGATTATTGGAAAAAACGCAGCATGGCAATCACAGATTATCGATCAAACCCAAGACGGGTGGGTGGAATTTGTCATCACGAATATGGTTGATCCACTTTGGCATCAGGGATATCGGGGCTTTTTTCTCGATACGCTAGATTCCTATCAACTCGTTCAACAGGATGAAGCGTTTCAGCATCAACAACAACAAGGCCTCATCAACGTTATTCGTGCGATCAAAGAGAAATATCCGGAGGCCAAGCTCATCTTGAATCGAGGGTTTGAATTGATTCCCGACATCCATCACCATGTTTTCGCCTTGGCGGTGGAATCGTTGTTTCAAGGATGGAATCCTTTCACAGAGCAATATGGTCCGGTGTCCCAAGAGGGGTACGATTGGCTGATGGAGCGATTGGCGTCTTTTCAACGGCGTTACGATATTCCCATATTGGTCATTGACTATCTTCCGCCTGAGCGACGAATGGAAGCCAGGGTTGTGGCCAAGAAAATTCAAGCCCTTGGATTCATTCCCTGGGTCACCACTTCCGATTTGAATACTCTTGGCGTGGGAGCGGTTGAAGTCATTCCTCGCAAAGTCTTGATGCTCTATGATGGTCGGCAACATCCTGATGTCGTCTTTAGCGACTTGCATCGTTTCGTGGATTTCCCACTTCAATATTTAGGCCTGGTTCCGGAGCATTGGGATATTCGTCAAGGTCTTCCTGATGCTCCCTTAGCGGGTCGTTATGCGGGTCTTGTGGTGTGGCTTCCAGAGCTTGAAGCCCCGTTAGACATAGAATTCCATCGGTGGGTTTCACAACAAATCACCCAACAGGTGAAGGTTGTTTTTTTACAGACCTTTGGATTTCCTGTTCGCAATGATCTTCTTCGCCTCTTTGAAATGAATGCGGGGGAACCGTCAGGAGGGATTGCACGTATTCAGGTTCGCCGTTTGGATCCAATCATTGGATTTGAGTTTCCTCCAGTTGCTGATCGACAAAACTTCTTTCCCCTTCATAATCATGGCGGCACGTCTCTTGTCCAGTTTATTCAAGGAAAGAGTCATGTCCAAGATGTTGTCGGATTGTCCTGGTGGGGAGGGTATGCTCTCGCCCCTTTTCCTCTTGTGTCTCTGCCTGATGGTGAAGAAAGCCGCTGGGTCCTGGATCCCATTCAATTTTTTCAACGGGCCCTGCAGGTCGCGCCTTTTCCCATTCCGGAAACGACGACCAGGTTCGGACGTCGAATCATGTTGGCGCATGTGGACGGTGATGGATTTCCCAGCCGCGTAGAATTCGCTCATCGGTTTTCCGGGGTTGAATATGCGGGAGAAATGTTGTTGGACGATATCCTTCGTCGCTACCTCATTCCAACGACTGTTTCAATTATTGAGGGTGAAATTAGTAGGGCAGGATTGTATCCCCAACTATCCACTCGGTTGGAGCATGCGGCCAAAAAAATATTTTCCCTTCCTCATGTGGAAATTGCCAGTCATTCATATTCTCATCCTTTTGCCTGGCAAACGGCACATGCCCGAGAACTCACACAACCGAATTTACCCATTCCCGGCTATGTGTTTACTTCAGATCGTTTAGCCAGGGAAATTGAAGGGTCGGTTCGCTACATTGATCAGCAATTAGCGTCACAGAATAAGTCGACCAAAGTCTTTTTATGGACGGGTGATTGTAATCCGTCCGCTGAAGCGTTGGGATTGGTCTATACGCATGGCTTGGCGAATATGAATGGTGGCGATACTACGATTACCAAACAAAACAATTCCCTGACAGCCGTGGCTCCTTTAGGGATTCAAAAAGGGCCGTACCTACAAGTCTATGCTCCAAACCAAAGCGAAAATGTGTATACCAACTTATGGACAGGCCCGTTTTATGGCTATCAGCAAGTCATCGAAACCTTCCAACTGACAGAATGGCCCAGGCGGTATAAACCCATTAATATTTACTATCACACCTATTCGTTGAGTAAACAGGCTTCATTAACGGCTTTACACAAAGTCTATGACTGGGCGTTAGCCCAACCGGTGAATCCCCTCTTTGTGTCGGAGTATGTGCAATTGGTCCAGGATTTTTCACGCATGGTTGTCACGCAATCTAGGGGCGGATGGCGATTGTTGAATATAGAAACGACAACAGAGGTTCGTGTCCCTCAATCAGCGGGGTATCCGGATTTCGAGGCGAGCCGGGGGATTCTCGGGTATGCCGATCATGGACGTGAGCGATATGTGCATCTGGATCCCTCTCGTTCTCCATTCCTTGTTTTGACGCCGGATCAACCGGCACAGCCCTATTTAGTGTCAACGAACGGGAATGTCCTGAATTGGAATCGTTCACAAGGCAGGATTGGCGTGACGCTGACAGGGCATCGTCCATTAACAAGTGTGATCGGAAATGTCACATCTTGTCAGGTGTTACAAGGAGCGCCGCTCATTCAACAAACAATCAAAGGCTCCCATCTCATGCTTCGCTTTGCTGAAGGGCAGGGTCACGTTGCTTCAATCACCTGTGGATAATGTTGATCGACCGGCTAAACTCCAAGAACGCCTATTCCCTGTTTGGACACTTATCGGTTTGAGTCTGGGAGTCATTGTGATCATGGGAATGTTGTATACCTCTCAACCGATTTTGCAACAAATACAAACACTTGAGCATCCCGATGATCTGAGTCTGTTTTTCTTGGAAAACATTCAAGACAGAAATCCCCACGATGATTCCTGGCGTATTTTATTGGCCAAGCAGCAATTGGATCGTGGTGAATTGGATGAGACGCAACTGACTTTGCAGCCTCTCTTGAAGAATGGGGATCCGGCGTTTCGAAGGGAAGCTCGTCTTCTGGATCTGCAAGTCATGGAAATGCGGATGTTTGCGGAAGGGCCGGATGATCAGGGGAAGCGTGGAATGGAAACGGCAATAGCTGCAAGGGTCAGGGAATTATTGCAGGACTCACCTTCGAAAGAAATTTTGCCTAGTTTAGCAGACGCAGCTCTTTTGGCTCATGAATGGACGTTGGCCATTCAGGTGTATGGGCAATTGGCACAACGTGACTCAGGACATCAAGCTTCCTGGTATCGAAAAGGAGCTAAACTTGCTCTCGGAAAAGGCGCGTATACCCAAGCGGCTGCATGGTACTGGTTGGCTCGATCCCGAAGGCAAACATTGGAAGAAGGACGAGAAGATTATTTGTCTGCCCTGAAGGCGCTGGTATCAGGCAATCATCTTCAGAAAGCCTTAAGACAAGCAGAAATACATCTTGGAGACCTTGAGCAGGATGATATGGTGTTGAAGTTTTTAGTGAAGCTAGGGAGGGCCGCAGGCAATGGAGCCTTTGCGCAAAAATATGTTGAGAAACTGTTGTATGTCCGGCCTTCGGGAATCGGGAAAATTCCTGTCATATTTTTGCCTGATCATCACAATTCTTTGCGGGGAAAGAAGAGAGGACATTTCGCACAACGTGATCCAGCACGATTCATGAACATCTCTCAGCAGCTAGAAATGATAAAACGGTCTTGGGTGCATATAATTTCCTCTCCGGCTATGAAGACGATTGCGGGGCCACATACTCCATCACTTCGTCCGTATGATCCTGAAATATACGAGTTGGCATATACGGTGTTTCTGGAGAACGGAAAGGTGGAACAGGCGTATGTGGTGGCGCGTAGAGCGGGACAGGCGGTGCCGGGTGAGATGCGGTGGCGGCGGCGTTGGGCTCAGGTCGCGGAATGGACGGGTCGGCCGGTGGAAGCGCTTGAGCAATGGCAGGTGGTGGCGAAACAGGCTCCGAACGCGGCGGCATGGGCAACGGTTGTGCGGATGGCGCGAAGTGTGAACGACGATCATGCGTTGATTGTCGGGCTGAAAGAACTTGAAAAGTATTCAGACTGGTCGTTTGTTCAGGTGGATGATCTGCTGATGGCCTATGAACGGGTAGGGCAACCGGAAAAGGCCATTACGCAGTTGCGGCAGGTTTTGCGCACGCATCGGGAACGGGAGGTGTTCGAGCGCTTGGGATTACTTTATGAACGGATGGGCCATGCGCAGGAGGCAATGGCTGTGTATCGCATGTTGCATGAGGAGTTTGGCAGTACCGTGGAGTTGGCCACAAAACGGGCGAGTCTCCTTTATCAAGGTGGGAATATTCAGGAAGCTTTCGTAGTTCTTGCAGAAAAGCAAAAAGATGCCCCATTAGATGATGTTCAGTATTGGGAAACATTGGGGAATTTAGCATGGGATCTTCAGGATGATGCTATGGCGCGTCGTGCCTTTGGACGACTGTTTGAGCAGAACGATCTCTCGTCGTCAGGACTGGAGCGATACATCTTGTTGGTGAAAGACGATCATCCGCAACAAGCCATAGAGTTCGCTCACTATGGGTGGGAAAAATATTCGAATGTCAGTTTTTTCCTTTTCACATTGGACATTCTTGGCAAAAGACAACAATGGGATGTCATCGGGCAGATGCTGGAGAATGTGACCTCCTCTCAACAATTGTTGCTGGAATCGCATCAACAATATTGGTTGGTTCGGGCAGAAGTCTTATCGAGGAAAGGCCATGTTGAGAAGGCTCTACTGGCCTATCGTGAAGCGTTGCGCCGTGATCCGGATTCTCCGTCGATTCGCTTAGCGGTTGTGTGGCTCTTGATTGATCATCAACGGCCGGATCAACTGGAACCGTTGCTTGGTCAATGGGAGTCGATGGCCATAGCCGATTCTCGCTTTTGGGGCGCATTTGCCTCAGCCCATATGTTGGTAGGACAGCCAGCTAAGGCCGTACCCTATTTTGAGAGAAAATTCCGGGAAGAGCCACATGATTATTTGTGGGTGCTGTATTACGCAGATGCGTTAGAGACTGCCGGATATCAAAACCGTGCATGGAACCTGCGGCAGCATGCCTGGCTCACCTTACGGACTGAGGTTATGTCCGGCAACAATCAGGCGTGGGGCCGGGATGCCATGCTGGCCTATGCGAGGTTGGCATTGACACGAGAACCCGGAGATCAACTCGCATCTATTTTTGGGTCTTCATCAAATCGAGTGGGTCAGTGCTAACGACGAACCCCTTCTGGATAGAGATCCAGCCCTCCAAAATGGAAGTAGATGGCTTGGATGTACCGCGCTTTATTGCGAAAGCCG
>SMVB01290202.1_pt1 | contig 21038 bp, 18 predicted proteins | sample 2456461 | NCBI WGS metagenome assembly SMVB01 (sample SAMN11095934, study PRJNA526329) | marine sediment metagenome | biome: Marine sediment; feature: Surficial sediment; material: Deep marine sediment; isolation source: Hadal surficial sediment | place: Pacific Ocean | collected 2014-05 | depth...
AGAGTATTTGGCTTCATAGTCATAAAAATCTCTGTTTGGTACTATCTCGCCAGGCACAGACGCCCTGGGGTTATGATTTCCCAAAACACTTACTTCGATTTCTTTTGGTTTTAGTACGGCTTTTTCAACTAAAATTCTATCGGAAAATCTAAGCGAGTATTCTATAGCCGCTTTTAAATTACTATTCTTATCCACTTTTGTGATTCCTATGCTAGAGCCCAAATTGGCAGATTTTACGAAATTGGGAAAACCAATCGTATTTTTAATTTGTGTCAGAATTTTATTTGAATCTTTTAACCATGCGCTTTTATCAAAACCCACGAAATCAAGTACGGGTATTCCGTAGTCCTTTAGCACGGATTTCATGGATATTTTGTCCATCCCTATTGCTGAACCGTGGACGTTTGCTCCAACGTATGGAATATTCATTATCTCAAATAGACCCTGTATTGCGCCGTCTTCTCCGTAGGTGCCATGAAGGATAGGGAATACGCAGTCAATATTAATTCTTTTTACTTTTAGTTTGGGTCCTATTTCAATTAAAGCGGGTTTGTTTGCTGTAATCAAAGGAGTTAAATAAGATTTTTTATTAACTAGTAATTCTGAATTATTAAATGTTGCTTTTCTCCAGACACCTTTTTTGTCAATTAGTATTGGGATAGGGTTAAACTTTTTTTTATCTAAGTTGTTTAAAATAGATTTAGCAGAAATGATTGATATTTCATGCTCAACGGATTTTCCTCCGAAAATAACTGCTATTTTTTTTGTATTCGGCAATATAATTAATCTCCGGTTAATTTTTTAAATAAATACCATCTATTTTGGATAAAGAAAAATTAATGCATTAAGGCAGAAATTTTCATTAATGATATTTACTTGTTTAGACTAAATGAGGCCTTTGTTATTCAGGCGACTGCAGGTATGAAACTTGCTATTCCCATAGATTTTATAGGAATTCACAAAATGAAATTATCTTTTCTTTCAGAATAACGAGAAAGGGAAGAATAAGGGAAGAATTTCGAGGTTGTAATTTTTTCGAAATACAAAATAAAACCAATTGGCTATATTCTAAACTATATTATAAAACCTAACCACAAGCACAACCGCCGCCGCAACAACCTCCACCGCCAGAGGGTAAATCACTTGCGTCAGAGCTAATTGAGTCTGAGTCGTTATGTGAGGCAAATGAAGAAAACTGTTTTTCAATATCTTCACTGCCACAGTCATTACAGTTTATTTCTTCTTGAGAACTCATTACCAGAGTTTCAAACTTGTTATCGCAACACTTACAAACATATTCAAAAACAGGCATTTAACTTATTGTCTCCTAAATATATAAATTTTATATATAATAAAATTATATTATTGAAATATGCTAAGTCAAAATTATATGAAAGCAAATTATTTATATTTAGTCACAAATTTGATGCTGCTGTTTTTTTCAATTGCGAATTTTGCTCTGGCACAGGATCTTTATAGTACCCCTAAAACTCCTGAAGAAATGTTAAATCTTTATTTCAAAGCAATGAAAGAACACAATAGTAATCCTGATTTGCCTATCTTCACAGAAAAATCCAGGCAGATGTTGAAAACCTGGAAAGTAACACCTTCACAAATGGATAATATAGTTGCAAGCTATAACAGTTGTACTCCAGATGAAACTAAATATGACTCTACTTATTTGCTCGCAGTTATTCATTACCCAATAAATCAAAAGCAATGCTCCCCTTGGTTCTTTCAAAAGCATGAAAATAGTTGGAAGCTTGATTTAACTATGATGCAAAAGGCCGTCCGTTTTGATAACAAAAACAGATGGCATTTTGTGCCAGGGTTTAACCATCAATATGGTTTTGCATTTTCGGATTGGATTATTGATAACAACGGTTATCCAAGGTAGTTAAAATATTAAATTATTTTAGTTTATTGTTTTAACCAGATTCAATACATCTTCAGCACAACCCCAAGATAGCGTAAAACCAGCTCCTCCATGTCCGTAGTTATGAATTACTGTGCAGTTATTTGAGACTTTTGCAGCTTCAAGCCTAACTTCAGTTCTTCCAGGTCTGAGTCCAACCTTATGATCTAGTATCTTTGCATCCTTTAACTTTGGAGCCAATATTTTTGAGTTTGATATTATTTTATCCGAAGTTTTGTAGTCTACTTCTAAATCCCAGTTATTTTCCTGAGCAGTTCCGCCAAGAATACAATCCTTACTTCTCGGAACAATATAAGTCATTGAAAGTGGTCCTTCTTCATCATTGTAAATATAGTCAATACCCGGGTTTGAGGTTCTAACCAACTGGCCGCGAATAGGAAACATATTTTTATCACTGCAAAGTTTATAAGAGCCAAGCCCTGTGCAGTTAATTATTATTTTATTTTCAGGATACAATTGCTCGAGACTGGTTAGTTCTTCTTCCAACTTCGTAATTTTTCCGCCGGATTCTATAAATCTATCATACAGATATTTTAAATAAACTGGCGTTTCTATCTGCGGTATTTCTACTATAAACCCGTAGCTGTAATTTTTTGGAAGCTCAGACTGCTTAGCTTCGCGAAAATTTCTGACAAGCTTAGTCCAATAAGGTTTAGGAACTTTTTTATCAAACAATTTAAAGAGTTTCATAAAGGAAATGCCTGTTCCGTTCTGTTTGCTCAATTTTGCATACTCTGCAAATGAAATTTCTCCCCATTTCAGCACCTTTTCTTCTGGATATACTCTGTAGGGATACCAATATGCCGGGGCTATATTTGAAGTTGTGTGGGGAGGAAGTTTGGAGGCGATGATTTCAACTTTAAAATCATTTTCCAATAATTTTACTCCGCATGTCAGTCCTGAAACACCACATCCAATAATTATAATTTTGTTTTTCTCTGTCATATTATTTAATTTTATATAGTATTAATGTTTATCAAATAAAAATATATTTGCTGGATTTACATTACATAAGTCATCTTAATTTATAATAGTATTTAATAATGCCCAGAGAAATCGAAAGAAAGTTTTTAATCGACGAGTCATTAATTGGTGAACTAAAAGATGGAGAAACTATAAAGCAGGGTTATTTTCCTACTTTAAATAAAACGGTAATCAGGGCTCGTCTCAAAGGTAACAAAGGATATATAACAATTAAAGGGCAGAAAGTTGGTATATCAAGACCTGAGTATGAATACGAAATTCCTTTTAAAGACGCGCAAGAAATTATAGAAAAACTTTGCGAGAAGCTAGTTATTGAAAAAACCAGATATAAAATTAAACATGCCAATCATATATGGGAAATTGATGTTTTTGAGGGAGATAACAAAGGACTTATAGTTGCCGAGGTTGAAATGAAAGATGAGAATGAAAAAGTGCAGTTGCCTAATTGGACAACTAATGAAGTAACTGATGACTTCAGGTATAGTAATTCCAATTTAGTCAAGTATCCTTACGGGTTCTGGGAAAAGAAATAATACTGTTTTGAAAACTACTGCTCAAAACTCAGTCAAAGTATTCTTTAGGTTAACTTTAGATTCTAACCCCCAATAAACTTTTTATAGTAAAGTTATATGAATGAATTAGAAAAATTTAAGAAACTTGGTATATCGCAAAACATACTTGCTGCACTGAGAAAAAAAGGTTTTGAAGAGCCTACTCCGATACAGGAGAAAATAATTCCTTTGCTGCTAAAGGAAGACAGAGATATTGTTGGACAAGCCCAGACGGGCACTGGCAAAACAGCTGCATTTGGAATTCCTATAATTGAAAAAATTAAAGAGAATACAAGGATAGTGCAGGCAATTATTCTCACACCAACCAGGGAGTTGGCTATTCAAGTATCTGAAGAAATAAATTCGCTTAAAGGCAGAAAAAAAATTCAGGTAATTCCAATCTACGGCGGGCAGTCAATTGACCTTCAGCTTAAGAGACTTAAAAGAGGCGTAGAAGTGGTAGTTGGAACTCCCGGAAGAGTGATTGACCATATCAAGAGACGCACCCTTAAATTAAATGAAGTTTCTTATGTTGTTTTGGATGAAGCTGATGAGATGTTGAATATGGGTTTTATAGATGATGTAGAAGAAATCCTTTCAGCTACCAATAAAGAAAGAACCACACTTTTATTTTCAGCCACAATGCCCAGAGAAATAGTGGCTGTAGCTCGTAAATACATGAAGGATTATGAGCTTATTAAAACTGAAGAAAAAATTACAGTTGATCTTACAGATCAAATTTATTTTGAAGTGCCTGGTCGTGACAAATTTGAAGCTCTTAGCAGAATAATAGACATAGAAAAAGATTTTTATGGTCTTGTGTTTTGCAGAACAAAGATCGATGTGGATAAGGTTGCAAATCATCTCAAAGACAGGGGATATGATACAGAAGCTTTACATGGAGATATTTCTCAACCCCGCCGAGAAAGAATATTGAATAGTTTTAGAGATAAAAAAATAAATATTCTGATTGCAACAGACGTGGCTGCCAGAGGAATTGATATTGAAAACCTTTCCCATGTTATCAATTATTCAATACCTCAGGATCCCGATTCTTATGTTCACAGGATTGGTCGCACTGGCCGTGCAGGAAGATCAGGAACGGCAGTCACATTTATTACCCCTGAAGAATACAGAAAGCTTATGCATATTAAAAAAGCGGCTAAAACTGAAATTCGGAGGGAAAAATTACCCAAGATTGATGAGATAATTGAAGCTAAAAAATACAGAATTAAAACTAAAATACAGGATGATTATCAAAAGGATTTGCAGGAAGAATTTGTAAATCTTGCCCGTGAATTACTGGAGGAAAGCAGTCCTGAGAAATTGGTAGCTTCACTCCTACAAAATTCTTTTGGCGATGATCTAAACCCCAAAAGATATAACGAGGTAAGAGACGTATATCCTAAGATTCAAGGTAAAACAAGGCTTTTTATCGCAAGGGGTAAAAAGGACGATATGAATAAAAGAAAGTTGGTTAGTTTTATTAAAGACAAAGCCAACGTCGAAGATAGAAGCATTGACGATGTGCAGGTTTTTGATAAATTTTCCTTTATTACTGTTCCTTTCAAAGAAGCAGAACATATCATAGAATGTTTTAGAAAAGACAGTAACGGCAGGCGCCCTGTAGTTGAAATGGCAAATAAAGCTAAAAAAGATAAGTAATAAATAACACGCTTATATCTCTTATTATTTTTTATTCTTAATTGTTATAAAGAGCTAAGTAAGAAAGTACTTCTCTTGGCGGATTTCCAATTTGAGTGTGCTGATAAGTCTTTTGCGGTGATATAAAATCAACCAGATAATTTCTATTGAGCAGTTCCATTAAGGTAGACGCAATACTTACTATCTGTCTTTCGAGTTCACCTTTGTTTTTGGTAGGATTAAACTGCAGTGTGACAGATTCTGATTCTTCATCCTGCATTTCTTTAAGCATTAATTTATTTTTTTTGGCAGATGCTTTCCAGTGTATAAACTTTGGATTATCGCCCTGACTGAAATCTTTAATTGATCTCAAATCTGTTCCAAAGCCTTTTCTGTCTATTTCATTCTCACCCTTTTTTTCCTTCAGATAATCACTGGAAATATCAACTTTCTCAATCTTTGGATAAACGAGTACTTCTTTTTTCCCTAAATCTATCCTGATCCATTTTTTAAAAAAACCAAAAGGGAAACTTGTCGAAATTGTAGCGTCGGGAATAGAATTCCACCCCCTTTTATTAAAAATATATCTTAGATTAGTCTTTAATTTTGTATCTCTTTTTAAATAGGGTACAAAAGTTTTTCTGCCGTTTAAGTCAATTGTTAGGGAATATGAGGGAATTAAAGGCTTTTTGTTGGAAAGTATAAATATTAGGTTAGTAGAGCTGAGAGCATATATATCCCTTGGTACTTTAAAATCAACATCGATCCTTGCTAGATTGAACATGGAAATAACCCCGGATACAATTACAAAACTCAGCATCATACCAAAGGTAAGATAGAGCAAATTATTGCCGGTGTTTATAGCGGCGAAGCCTACAAAGAGTGTCAGTGCTATATAAAGAATACCAAGCTTTGTAGGCGAAGTTCTAGCCCAGTTGTCTTTTCCTAATTTTAGTAGACTCATTTAGGAAACTATAAAATTTTAATAAGTACTACTTTATATATTCGATGGCGTTTTTAAACGGTTTCACTATATCATCTTTTAGTTTGGATATATCATTGTAAACTGCAAAAAACATTAGAAGGATTAACAAACTGAATCCAACTCTCTGGCTGTATTCCATAGTTCTTTGACTAAGAGGTTTTCTCCTGATTGCTTCTAAAGAAATATAAACAACATGACCGCCATCTAGCATTGGAATCGGGAAAAGATTAATAATTGCAAGATTAATGCTTATAAAAGCAGTAAACTTCAACAAAGTTGCCATGCCACCTTCCGCAGCAGCTCCGGAAATTTTAGCAATAAATAAAGGACCGGCAATCGTTTTTCCAGCCGTGCTTAAAGGGATAGCGCCTGTAACCATTTTATACAGAAAACCAAATAATACCTCAGTAATTAGTATTATTTCTTCATAAGCCTTTTGAATTCCCTTAGTAATAGATTTGAAAAATCCATATTTCTGGATTATTTGTTCATAATATGGTGAAATGCCAACTTGTCCCTGATTGTTTTCTACAGTGTCAGGGGTAATATTTAATGTCAGATTTTTACCTTCTCTATTAATTATAAAAGTAGTTTCTTTATTAGCCCTCTGTTTTATAACCGTAGACATCTGATACCAGTCTATGATTTCTATATCATCAATTTTTACAATCTTATCACCCTTTTTGAGGCCTGCTTGCTTTGCCGGTGTACCGGGTCCGACACTTCCAACTACTGCCTGTAAAAATTCAGCAACACCAATTGCCACTATACCTTTTTTAGTTGCAATTGTTTTTACCGACAGGTCTTTTTCGATTCCATCTCTATCAACTGTAACGTTAACGATCGAATCAGGATTTATTTGAAATGCTATAGTGGCTTCTTTCCAGTTTTTAACCGGTTTATCGTTAATTTTTAAAATTTTATCGCCCTTTTCAAAACCTGCTTTTTCAGCCTCTGATTCTGGTTGGATATATCCAATTTCGGGCAGTTTATCTAAATATGCAGGCTGTCCAATGCCAATATAAAACATAATTGGAAAGAAGACAAAGGGTAGAAAAAAATTCATAAACGGACCTGCTATTACAATAAGGAACCTGTTTAAAAGAGGCTGGTTGGAAAATCCTCTTTTATACTCTTTTTCAGAAAATGCGTTTATTCCTTCAATATCTTCTAAGGTTCCATTTAGACGTATTCTTTCTTCATCGCGTTCTATTAAATATTCGTGTTCTTTATTTTCAGAAATATTTAGTTTGTTTAATAAACTTTTCCATGTAGAAAATTCTTTTAATTCATTGCCATCTATTTTTGCTATTTTATCCCCGGATAAAAACCCTAGTTTTTCGGCATTAGACCCTGCTTGTACATCTTCAACAATAAAGTTTCCCTCTCCAGTTTCTCCATACATCTTTACATAACCGCCAAGCGGGAGCATTGAGATTAAATACTCTGTTTCACCACGCCGGAAACTAATTATTTTTTTGCCAAAGCCTAGTGAGAATTTCTCAACTCTAACGCCACTCCATTTGGCTACTAAGAAGTGTCCTAATTCATGAAAAAAAACCAGTATTCCTATTACAAAAAAAAATCCTAAAAGTATGTACATATTATTCTCCTAATTATAAATAACCTCTTTGGCTTTATTTCTAGCCCAGAGATCTGAATCAATTATCGTGTTGTAGTTATACTCAATTGAGTTGTCATGAAGATCCATAACCTTTTTGACAGTATCTAATATTTTAGTAAAACCAATATTTCCCTCTAAAAATTCCAGCACTGCAACTTCATTTGCCGCATTCATCACCGCTGGTAGTGTACCACTTTCTTTAAGTGCGTAAAATGCATAATTAATAGACGGGAATTTGGCTGTGTCAACTTCTTTAAATTCAAGATTGGTAAAATTTGACGGAGAGGCATTGTCTATTCCCAGGTTTAATCTGTCGGGATAATTTAGTGAATATGAAATTGGTATTTTCATATCGGGAAGGCCCATTTGTGAGATTATTGATCCATCAATAAATTCTACCATGGAGTGTATGATACTCTGTGGATGAATCCATACTGAAATCATATCGTCTCTCAAATCAAAAAGCCATTTTGCTTCTATTATTTCAAAACATTTGTTCATTAGTGTAGCTGAGTCGATTGTAATTTTTTTACCCATTTTCCAGGTTGGGTGATTCAGTGCTGAAGCAACAGATATATTGTTCATTTCTTGTGCAGGGGTATTTAAGAAAGGACCACCCGATGCTGTTAGGATAATTCTTTTTAAGTGTTTCTTGTCTGAGATTTTGATAATTTGATATATTGCGTTGTGCTCACTATCTACAGGTATAATATTTACATCTCTATTTTTGGCTTCTTCAGTAATGAGCTTTCCGGCCATCACAAGAGTTTCTTTATTAGCAAGCGCTATATCTTTTCCTGCCTTAATTGCTGCAATAGTTGGTTTTAGCCCCGATGCCCCGACCATAGCAGATACTACAAGATCTGCATCGGGGTGAGAAGCTACATTGCTAGCGCCTTGCTCTCCAAAAAAGATATCTATATTATCGTCATTTAGTTTTGATTTCAGTTCACCTATATTAGATTCACTTTTTATCGATACCATATCTGGCCTGAACTGAGTAGCCTGTTTTGCAAGCAGATCAATGTTGTTTCCGGCTGAAAGACCTACAACTTTAAATTTATCAGGAAAATAAGAAATAACTTCGAGTGTTTGAGTGCCTATTGATCCGGTTGATCCTAGGATAGAAATGTTTTTCAAAGAATTTCCCTTTTTTTTAATTGCTCACCCGTAAGTCCGAATCTTCTTTCTCTGCTCTGGTAATTAGAAATTGCCTTTAACAGATGTCTTTTACGAAAATCGGGCCAAAGGGTTTTAGTAAAATATATTTCTGTATACGCAAGCTGCCACAGAAGCAAATTTGATATTCTATGTTCTCCACTAGTTCTTATAAGCAGGTCAGGGTCTGGTATGTCTGATGTATAAAGAAATTTAGAGAAAAATTCTTCGTCTATATCACTGCTAGAAATGTTGGTAAGATTTGAAATCTGTTTAACCGCATCTATTATTTCTTCTCTCCCGCCGTAGCTGAGAGCAAGTGTAAGTGTCATGCCACTGCAATTTTTTGTTAGGTTCATGGTTTCAGTAAGAACTTCATAGGCATTTTTTGGCAGTGAATTTAATCTGCCTATTGCATTTAGTCTTATATCTTTTTCTACAAGCGTCTTTCCTTCCTCGATGAGATAAAACTGTAGCAGTTCCATCAGTGCATTTACTTCAGGCCTGGGTCTGTTCCAGTTTTGTGCGGAAAAAGCGTATAGAGTGAGATATTTGATCCCAATTTTTCTGGACTCTGTTATAATAGATTTTACGGACTTCATCCCCTGTCTGTGCCCACTTATTCTGTCTAGCTTATTTTTTTTTGCCCATCTCCCATTACCGTCCATAATTATTACTATATGGCTTGGAAGATTTTTGATATCTATTTCCTTAATATCTAACTTCAATATCTAACTCCTTAGGCTGCAATACAATTTTGAATAATTATTTTTTATAACTATTTTTTAAATGAGGTTTATAGATCAGTGAAATAGGCATTACAAATAAAACCACTGTTAAGACTATTAAAGATAAAGCAAAAAAAGTTAATATATATATGAAAGTAAAGACTGGTATAATCAATATTCTATAGAGAATATTGAAATTGGAAATCTTTGTGAAGAATTCCATATAGGAGCTAAAATATTTTGTCGTAATTTGCTTTATAAGTCCATACATAATAAGAAAAAGTTAAGTTAGCTGATTTTGCAATCGTGTTCAAGCTATAAATTAATTAATGCTTAAGTTAAATACAATAAATTGTGCTTGTGGTATTGTTGACATATCTATATTGAGGTTTATATTATTCGCTCCTTTTTCTAAGTTACTCTAGTAATTTATTAATATATGATGGAACTTACAACTGATATAGAAGCGTTAAAAGATAGAGCCAGAAATATTCGTATTGATTTACTAAAGGCTCTAAACAACTGCAAATCTGGTCACACGGGTGGATCACTTTCCTCTGTTGATATATTAACAGTCATTTATTTCTCAGTTATGAGGTACGATCCGGCAAACCCTAGTTGGCAGGATAGGGATCGGTTTATAATGTCTAAGGGTCATGGAGCGCCGGCACTTTATGCTACACTGGCGCTGGCAGGTTATTTTCCAAGAGAAGAGCTTAATAATTTACGTAAACCCGCAAGCATACTACAGGGGCATCCTGAATATGACGTATCTATTGGGATCGAGGCCACCACCGGTTCTCTTGGACACGGTCTTTCAGCCTCAAACGGGATTGCACTTGCCGGGAAACTGGATAAAAAGGATTATAGGGTATATGCCCTCCTCAGTGACGGGGAGTTGCAGGAGGGGGCTACCTGGGAAGCTATTACTACTTCATCTTACAGGAAGCTGGACAACTTATGCGCAATAGTTGATAGAAACAGATTTCAAAATGATGGTGCTATGGATAAGATTAAGGATATAAGCCCTGTCGCTGATAAATTTGTTGCATTTGGATGGGAAGTTGAAGAACTTGAAGATGGACACGATATACAAAGCTTAATTAATGCTTTTGATAGAGCTAAGTCTATAAAAGGCAAGCCCTTTGCTATTATAGCTAATACAATAAAAGGTAAGGGTGTTTCTATATTTGAAAATAAAGGCCACTATCACGGTGTTGCTCCATCCGATGAAGAATTAAAAATTGCTCTTAAGGAGCTTGGTGAAGCGGCATGAGCAAATCCGCATACAGCGATTATGTATTAGAAGAGCCTGGAGAAAGTATATATATAAGAGAAGTTTACGGTAAAACGTTAGTAGATCTGGGCAAAAGCTACAGTGATATTGTAGTGCTGGATGCCGACCTGACTGTTTCTACAAAAACTAATTTATTTGGAAAAGAGTATCCTGAAAGATTTTTTACAATGGGAGTGTCAGAACAGGATATGATGGCGACTGCCGCTGGATTTGCACTCGCAGGCAAAAGACCTTTTGCCAGTACATTTGCTATATTCGCAACTGGAAGAGCATGGGAGCATATAAGGCAATCAATAGCCTTTCCAAAATTAAATGTAAAGATTGTTGCAACACATGCAGGTGTTACAGTGGGTGAGGACGGTGCTACTCATCAGGCTTTAGAAGATATTTGTTTGATGAGGGTTCTTCCAAATATGAGGGTAATTGTTCCTGCAGATGCTATAGAAACCGAGCAGGTGATAAGAACAATTACTGATAATGATGGCCCAGTCTACGTACGGCTCGCAAGGGCAAAATTTCCCACGATATACAATTCTAAGTACAAATTTGAGCTTGGCAAAGCGAGTATTCTTCGCCATGGCAGCGATGTGGGAATATTTGCAGCAGGTATCATGGTAAGCGAGGCATTGCAGGCTGCCAAATTACTGGAAGAGCAGGGTATAGATGCCTCAGTTGTAAATCTTTCGACAATAAAGCCAATTGATGTCGAAACAATCGTATCTGTTGCAGAGAAAACAAAAGCTGTAATAACTGCAGAAGATCATAATATTATTGGTGGTCTTGGTGGTGCTGTTTCTGAAGTACTCTCAGAGCATTGTCCTACCAGACTTAAAAGAATAGGGATGAAAGATAGATTTGGCACTTCTGGAAATGGGATGAAACTGCTTGAATATTTCGGACTTAAAGCAAATAATATTGCCGAGGCTGCTATAGAAATGTTGAATTCTAAATAATAAAGTTTCAAATTTCTTCAAATTTTTTTTAATTCTTTTTGTCTTAACCCAAATTACTTTCTATAATATTACTAAAAAATATATAAAGGTGTTTATATGAAAAAAATGTATGTTTTTTTAATTCTTTTCTTTTTCGCTTCATCGTCATATGGCGATGATAATATATATGAAGGTCTTTCAACCTTTACAAGGGTACTGGATCTTGTTGAACGTAATTATGTTGATGAAATTGATAGCAGGGAACTGTCGCTAAATGCTATTGAAGGAATGTTAAATAGTCTAGACCCTTATTCTGCTTATTTAACCCCTGATAGATTTAAGAATTTAGAAGAAGGTACTTCAGGTGAATTTGGCGGGGTAGGGATGGAAATAACAATTAAAAACGGTGTCTTAACTGTTGTTTCTCCGCTTGAAGATACTCCTGCTTATGCTGCTGGGATCGAATCAGGCGATCAAATTGTTGAAATTAATGGTAAGTCATCTAAAAAGATGATTGAGCTTGAAGCGGTAAAACTGCTAAGAGGTCCTGTTGGAACAGAAGTAACTATTAAGGTTAAAAAGAAAAGAGATTCGTCATTTGAGGTTATTAAGTTGGAAAGGAGTATTATTTATATAAAAAGCGTAAAATCAGAACTTTTAGATGGCAAGCTTGGTTATGTGAAACTCTTCCAATTTCAGGATAAGACTTCAAGTGAGCTAAAAGATGCTATTGATAAACTGCAAAAAGAAAATAATGGCAAGCTATCGGGTTTAATATTAGACCTTAGAAACAATCCCGGAGGGTTGTTGACACAGGCAGTGGAAGTTGTGGATGAGTTCATAGATGAGGGAATCATCGTAAGCGTAAAAGGAAGAAATAGAGGCCAGAATTTGGACTACTATGCAACAAAGAACTCAGAGACTCACGAGTTTCCAATAGTGGTATTAGTTAATAAAGGCAGTGCCAGCGCATCAGAGGTTGTTGCAGAAGCGCTCCAGGATTATAACAGGTCAACAATTATTGGGACAAAAACCTTTGGCAAAGGGTCAGTTCAGACAATCATTAAGCTTGAAGATGGTTCTGGACTGAAAATAACCACAGCAAAATTTTATGCGCCAAGCGGAAGGTCGATTAACAACGTAGGTGTAGTACCTGATGTTATTGTTGAAAACAAAGACAGTAAAAGCGACCTGCAACTTAAAAGGGCTAAAGAATTAATAGCAGCCAAAAATTCTGCAAATTAACACAAAAGCCATATCCCGGAGTATTTATACTTGGCAAAATCTAAGAGAAAACCTGTAGCGAGAAAGAAAAGAGTATACCGTGCTAAAAAGAAAAAAGGCGGCAGAGTTCTTTTAGGAACTATAAGCTTTATAGTTATCGTTGTTTTATCTTTAATGGCACTCCAATTTATAAATAAAACAATATCCAGGGATGCAGACAACGTAAGAATAAGTGAAGAAGAACTAAATGAAGAGATTGAAAAAATTGATACAAAATTAAATGAAATATTTTCAGAAATAGGACTTAAAAAAAGAGAAATAATCAGCAAAAAAAATGATAGAAGAAAAAAAGGCGATATAAAATGGGAGTATAAAGAAGTTTCAATTAAAACAGATCAAATAGGTAAAATTGAAAAATTTAATGAAAAATTTTCTAATCTTTCTAAACTTGACTATGTAGGTGTTGATGTAAATAAAAATAGTAATAATCTTAGTTCTTCAAATTTGTATATCTTTAATTTATATACCCATAAGATAAATTTTAAACTTGAGATACCAAAACCGTTACCAACTAAGACCCCATCTAAAACTACTACGGTAAAAGATAAGGTTTTAATTAAACCTAGCAAAACTACCACAAAAGCTAAAACGAAAGATGCGGTCGAAAATAAAGAATTTGCATTTTTGAAAGGGCTAAAAACTAAACCAAAAATTGTAATTATTGTGGATGATATTGGGCTCAATAAAAGATATATTGATGATCTATTAAAAATACCCGTAAATCTAAATTTAGCCGTTCTTCCTAATCTTCCTCATTCTAAATATGCTGCCGAGAGGGCAAACAATAAGGGCTGGGATGTTTTGCTTCATCTACCTATGGAGCCAAAGCACACTTCTGGTTATTCAGGTATAGATGCCGGAGAAAACGCACTATTGACAGGACTTTCTAAAAGCCAGATTCTAAACTTACTTGAAGAAAATTTATCTTCAGTGCCTTATATAAAGGGCGTGAATAACCATATGGGATCTAAGTTTACTGAAAGCAGTGAACTTATGAACCTTGTTCTTAAAAGAGTAAAGAAAGAAGGCTTGTTTTTTATAGACAGCAAAACTTCTCCCAGATCCCAGGGGTATATACAAGCCAAAAAACTTGGAATAAAAACGGCTGAGCGGGATATATTTCTTGATAATGGAAAAGAAGGGGAAAAACAGATAAGAAGCAAGATTAATGAACTGTTAAAGATTTCTAAAAAGCAGGGTTTTGCAATAGGTATTTGTCATCCATATCCACAGACGATTAGAGTACTGTCGGATATACTTCCTAAGCTAAATGGTTATGTTGATTTTGTTTCTGCTTCTGAGGTTGTTAATTAAAAACATTTTAGGAGGAATTTATGGGACTTGTTGATAAAGTAAGAGACCAAAGGGATTCTTGGATAAAAAGGTTTGAAGAACAAAGGCAGGTAGATACTGATAGTGAATTTGATAATCTGAGCGACGAAGAGCAAGACGAAATAATTAAGCAAAACAGGGAGAAAGTAGGAAAATTCTCATTTGATAATAATGATAAATAACTTTATTCTTAAAGTTACTTGCTTGACATATTAAAAGTAATGATTTACGTTTTAATACCGCTTAATCTTGGTCTATTTAATTGATAGTTTTGGATTAATAATATTATTTCTTGTAGTAAGTAATCGTAGATATCATTTATTGCAGATTTGTTTATTTGCGAGAAGTTTTGGTTTGTGGATCTTATATTTGTTTAAATTAATTTATTAGCATGAACCAATTAAATAATATTGATATAGTCCGAAATATCAAGGATAACATAAGCATAATAGACCATATCCAAAAGTTTATTAGTTTGAAACATTCAGGCAGAGACTACCTTGGAATTTGTCCTTTCCATGATGATCATAAACCGTCTATGAGAGTTAGTGAAGACAAGTCGCTTTTTCACTGCTTTTCCTGTGGCAGCGGTGGAGATGTTATTGGTTTTCATATGAAGTATAATAATTTGGACTTCCCTTCTGCGTTAAAAGAACTTGCCGAAATTGCAGGTGTGCAGATGCCCAGTAGATCTCAAAATATAAAGACTAAATCAAACACCGAATTACTTTATAAAATTAATATTTTTGCCAATAAATTTTTCATAGCTAACTTAAAACAAACTGCTGAAGGAAAAAAAGCGTTTAATTACCTCGCCTCCCGGGGGATAGAGAAAGATAGTCTTGAAAGGTTTAGTATTGGTTACAGCATAAATGAATGGAATGGTTTGGCAACAAAATTAAGTAGTAAAAATGTGCCAATAAAACTTGCAGAACAACTGGGACTTATAATAAAAAGCGCTAAAGCTCCAGGTGGTTTTTATGATAGATTTAGAGGCAGAATAATATTTCCAATAGTTGATCTTAATAATAAAGTTGCAGGATTTGGAGGAAGAACCCTTTTTGATGAAATCCCCAAATATTTAAATTCACCAGAGAGTCCTGTATATAATAAGAGCAGCATATTGTACGGTTTAAATGAAACCAGAAATGATATAAGAAAAGATAACAGAGTAATTATTGTTGAGGGCTATATTGACTTGTTATCACTTTATCAAAACGGTGTTAAAAATGTTGTTGCTACACTTGGCACTTCTCTTACATCAAATCATGCTAAGCTTCTTAAGAGGTTTTGTGAAAATATGGTGATAATATATGATGGGGATAAATCAGGTATTAATGCATCTTTAAGAGCATTAGATGTTTTCCTAAAACACGGGGTTGCCCCTTTCGTTGTTGTATTGCCGCACGATGAAGATCCTTCATCGCTAATAGAGAAGATTGGTAAAGAGAAGTTCCTGAGTCTAATAAACAGTGCTAAACCTCTTATTGATTTTTATTTTGAAAATATTTTAGATGAACTAAATTCTGGCACTAAATCAAGAAACAGTATAATAAAAGAAATAGTAGAAAAACTATCACTGTTTTCAGATACGATAAACCGAAGCTTTTATACAAAAAAAGCAGCTGAGATGTTTGGGTTAAGAGAGCAGGAAATTTACTCTCTATTGAAAAATGCAAACCCTAAAGCGCTAAATCAAGCTGGCAGCAATAACTCCCAATCCAAAAACTCATATGAACTCATATTTTTAAAAGTGCTCCTGCACTATCCTCATTTTATCGAAAAAATCAGGGATGATAATATCCTTGATTTATTAGAGGAAGAAATTCTGAAAGGAATTATTAACGTTTATGTTCAGTCTGATTTCAGCGATATTGCATCACTGATAAACCATTTTGATGATAATGAATCACGCCAAATTATTTCTGAATTGCTACTGTCTTCGGAAGATATTGAGAATGAACATATTGCTGACAAGATATTTGAACAGTCTTACAGAAGAATAAAGCTGCAAAGTATAAAAAAAGAACAAAGAAAGATTAAATCAAGGCTTAAAAGTGATGTTAATAACAAAGAGCCTGACTTCGAAATTAATCTACTGAAGGAATATGATAATTTAGTAAAATTAGAAAAGAATCTTAGTGAGCAGGTATATGGAGCTTAATAAAAAAGAAGATAACAAATATTCTGATTCAACTGACGGGCTTGCAAACAAGGAATTTGATGAGGTAAATAGCAAGGATGTTGATGGGGGTTCTGTAGATAGTGAACTTTATAAAAATGCTCAAAATGGTGAGAAAGGATCGGAATCATCAGATAATAGTAGCACTGAAGAAAGCAAGAATTCTAAGGCCCAAGCAGAACGGAAAAACATAAATGAACACGATTTAATAAAATATTACCTGCATGAGATTTCAGGACATACACTGCTATCAAGAAAGGATGAAATTGATCTTGCTAAAAAAATAGAACTGGGAAAAAAACTAATTGCCAGAGCAATACTTCCTTGTTCAGTACTATTAGACGAAGTAATAAAAATAGGGGAAAAAATAAAAGAAGGCAGTGTAGGGCTTAAAGATTTTACAGATATATATTATGAAGGTGCAGAAGAGTATGAGGAAGAAGATGTGCTGTACAGTATTAGAAGATCTCTAACATCTATAAAGAAACATCACAAGGACAACGAAAAGCTTGTGAAACTGTCTCAAAATGGCAGTAGTGATGACACCCATTCAAAGATCAAAAAAAATAATGATAGCATAGTAAAAATTCTTGAAAATCTCAATCTCAATTCAAACCAGATTAAGAGAATTATATCAGTTGCTTTGATTAAAGTTGAATCTGCTGAGAAAAATTTAAAAACAGTTACGAAAAAAGCAGCCAATACCAAAAAGGAAGAGGAACTGAAAAATCCAACTCATGATCTTAATATAACTAAAAAGTCACTCAGAAAGATTTTTCGTGGTGATAAAATTTCAAGAGAAGCAAAAAGAGACTTAATAGAGTCTAATTTGAGATTAGTGGTTAGTATTGCCCGCAGGTACATAAACCGGGGTTTTCCATTCTTAGATTTAATTCAGGAAGGAAATGTGGGCCTGATGAGGGCAGTGGAAAAATTTGAATATAGTAGAGGGTACAAATTCTCTACTTACGCAACCTGGTGGATAAGGCAGGCTATTACAAGGTCTCTTGCCGACCAGTCCAGAATTATTAGAATCCCTGTTCATATGACAGAAACTATTAATAAACTGCTAAGAGTATCCAGATCACTTGTGCAGGAACTGGGTAGAGAGCCCTTAATAGAGGAAATATCGAAAAAGGCAGGAATGCAGGTTGATAATGTTGCAAGAGTCTTAAAAATTACTAAAGACCCAATTTCTTTAGAAACTCCAATCGGCGATGAAGACGACAGCAGGCTCATGGATTTTATTGAGGACGATAATTCTCAATCACCGCTTCAAAATCTTGAGCATAAAGAGTTAAAAGGGCTAATAGATAATGCTCTTATGACCACACTTAGCAATAGAGAAGAAATAATAGTCAGAATGAGATTTGGAATTGATAAAGACAAAGAACATACCCTCGAAGAAGTAGGAAATGAATTCTCTGTTACAAGAGAAAGAATAAGACAGATCGAAGTAAAAGCCCTTAAAAAATTAAAAAGAGCAAACAGGGTTTATCCTATAAAAACCTATCTCGAAAAATAGGTTTATTTAACTATTATTTGATTTTAAATATCTAGCTATTTATAACCTTATCTAGAAACCTAAATACGATTTCATTAAATTCAGCAGGTTTTTCCAAAGACGGTATATGACCGCAGTTTGGAATGGTTATAAGTTGCGAACCTTTTATTTTTTCATGAAGGATCTTCGAATATTTTAAGGGTATTAATATGTCCTCTTCACCAACAATAATAAGTGTGGGGCATCTGATATCTGATACTCTATCTTTTAAATCATGCTTTGAAGTCGCTTTTACAAGGTTTATTACTGCTTTTGGGGAGTTTGCCAAAAGGTTATTCTCTTTCATATGTATTAAATTTTCTTCATTATTTCTTATAAATGTTTCAGAAAATATTACAGGCAGTGACATATCATATCGAAACTCATTTCCGCCTATCTCGGTGGCTTTAATCCATGTATCAACCATCAATTGCAGAAGTTTGTCTACATAACTGCAGGTATCTACTAAAACAAGAGACGTAAGTTTATCCGGATATCTAAGGGCAAAATGCTGTGCAATCATCCCCCCGTTTGAGAGTCCAACCAGATGTATCTTATTAATATTTAATACTTCTAAAAGATTGTAGAGATCTTCTGCATGCAATTGCTGCGAATAATCATCATCAGGTTTGTCGGACATTCCCTGACCCCTGCAGTCGTATCTAATGACTTTAAAGTATTGTGAGAAAAATGGCGCCTGGTATGCCCAGCCGTTTGTATCCATAGTGATACCATTAATAAAAATAAGTGCGTCACCATTTCCATCAATTTCATAATTTAATTCAATTTCTCCTGCTTTTATTCTTGGCATAAACGACCTCTTTTGTACTTTTTAAATGATATAATTATTGCATAGACTTTCTATATGTAGTTGTTTATATTATTCATCTCTAAATTAAATTCAAAATATATTTATCATTTAAAATCTTAGGGTAAATATATTCACTTACGCTAGTAAGGAGGAAGAAGATGGCAAAAAGTGGTTATAGAGTAGTTTCTGATTCGATGGGTGAAATGGAAGTTCCAAAGGATGCTTATTATGCAGCTCAGACGGCAAGAGCCATAGATAATTTTCCTGTAAGCGGAGTAGGGCTGCCAAAAGAATTTATTAGGGCTATGGCGCTAATAAAATTATCGGCCGCTGAAGCAAATATGAGTCTTGGACTCCTGCCTAAAAACATTGGCAGTGCAATTATAAGCGCCGCAAAAGAAGTAGCAGAAGGAAAATTAGACGATCATTTTGTGGTTGATATTTTTCAGACTGGTTCTGGGACTTCTACTAATATGAATACAAATGAAGTAATTGCAACAAGGGCAAATGAGCTTTTAGCAAAAGGTTCTTCAAAAAAGATTCATCCAAATGATCATATAAATATGGGTCAGTCCAGTAACGATAGCATTCCAACTGCTATGCATGTATCTGCTCTTGTTGAGATACAATATAAATTAATCCCTTCAATGAAAAGGCTGCAGAAATCACTTGCTAAGAAAGCAAGGCAGTTTGATAAGATTGTAAAAATTGGAAGAACTCACCTGCAGGATGCAACCCCTATAAGACTTGGGCAGGAATTCAGCGGATATGCAAGTATGATTGAACACGGAATCTCAAGACTGCAAAAAGTAAGGGACGAGCTTTCCGAGCTTCCAATTGGTGGAACTGCTGTTGGAACAGGCATTAATACTCCAAGAAGATTTGGTGCCATGATTGCAAAGAACTTAACAAAACTTACTAGTGTTAAATTTAGAGAAGCAGATAATCATTTTGAAGCTCAGGCATCTAAAGATGCAGTTGTGCAAACAAGTGGAGTACTTAAAACTATAGCTGTGAGCATGATGAAAATAGCCAATGATATCAGGTGGTTAGGCAGTGGCCCTAGATGCGGGATAGGAGAAATTATGGTTCCTGCCGTACAGCCTGGTTCATCAATTATGCCCGGCAAAGTAAACCCCGTTATCGCCGAATCTGTCACACAGGTCTCAGCGCAGGTTATAGGAAATGATCTTGCTATTACTGTAGGGGGTCAGTCTGGCAATTTCGAGCTCAATGTAATGATGCCGATGATGGCTAGTAATCTTCTACAATCAATCAGACTTCTTTCAAATGTATCAAATGTATTTGCCGATAAATGTATTGACGGCATACAGGCAGACAAAAAACGCTGTGAAGAGATGATAGAAAAAAGTTTAGCAATGTGTACGAGTCTTGCGCCTATAATTGGATATGATAATGCTGCAGCAATTGCTAAAGAGGCTTATGCAACTGGCAAAACTGTGAGAGAAGTAGCTTTGGAAAAACAGGTAATGTCTGAAAAAGAACTTGCCAGGGTACTTGACCCCGTTACTATGACAGAACCCGGTGTACCTAAATAATAAAATACTAAATTAGAAGAGGGGGATATCTCTCCTTCTTCTAATATTATCATCTCTTTTTACTGCCCCTTCCTTTTTGCAGTATAATTAATCTAACATTATTTAAGCTCTTATTATATGACGGGATTTATTGGTCTACAAACCTTAGGGCAATTTACTAATAGCCATATAGATCAGCACAGCATATTAAAATTTATTTTTACAATAATTAATTATATAGATCACATTTGGAAAATATTATTTATATTAATACTTCCAGTACCGTTTATTCTAATCTTAAATAAACTTAATTTTACTGATACTGTTCATTATACTTTGAGATTTGTATTAGATAATCTAGTGAAATACATAATATTTATTTTTTGTGGAATAATACTTATATATATTTCTTTTCTTATATATCAAATACCTATTCATTTTTTAGGAATTATTTCTTACTACGAACCTATATTGCAAACAATTACAAAAATTATCAGACTATTTATAGC
>SMVB01335663.1_pt1 | contig 21022 bp, 17 predicted proteins | sample 2456461 | NCBI WGS metagenome assembly SMVB01 (sample SAMN11095934, study PRJNA526329) | marine sediment metagenome | biome: Marine sediment; feature: Surficial sediment; material: Deep marine sediment; isolation source: Hadal surficial sediment | place: Pacific Ocean | collected 2014-05 | depth...
ATGATGCGCCTGACCGACGTTTTCCTGGCCTTCCCGCGCCTGATCCTGGCGCTGGCGCTGGTCGCCGCCCTGGGGCCGGGAATCGAGAACGCGGTGATCGCCATCGCCGTCACCGCGTGGCCGGTCTACGCGCGCATCGCCCGCGCCGAAACATTGACCGTGCGCGCGGCCGACTTTATCGACGCGGCGCGCATGACCGGGGCGTCGCCATGGCGCGTGATCCGCAAGCAGATCATGCCGCTGTGCGCCTCCTCGCTGATCGTTCGCGTCACCCTCGACATGGCGGGGATCATCCTGACCGCCGCCGGGCTCGGTTTCCTCGGCCTGGGCGCGCAACCGCCGTCGCCCGAATGGGGCGCGATGATCGCCGCGGGACGCGAATACCTGTTCGATCAGTGGTGGGTCGCCACCGTGCCCGGCATTGCCATCCTGGTGGTCAGCCTGGGCTTTAATCTGCTGGGCGACGGCCTGCGCGACGTGATCGACCCTCGTGGATAAAATCCAACATATGGCACCCCTACGATCCCCAATCCCGGTTTCTCGGCAGGAGAGCGCCCGCCGGCGATGCCTTCGCATCGTCAAGGGTGTTCGACGCACCGAGAAGCCGGGATTGGGGACCCGGAGGGCGGCTTCCCGAGTTCGCCGGCGGCGTTGCGCGACGCTAGTGATGGGCCCGCATCACGGCGCATCGCGCGCCTGGCCGGTGAACTCGGGAAGCCGTCGTAGGGGTGCCATATGTTAGATTCTATCCACTAAGATCTGACCATGGTCGATAGCTTGCTCACCGTCGAGGACCTGGACGTCACCTACCGCACGCCGCGCGGCGACGTGGCGGCGGTGCGCGGCGTTAGCTTCACCTGCGGGCGCGAGAAACTGGGTATTGTCGGCGGCTCGGGCTCGGGCAAATCGACCCTGGGGCGCGCGATCATGAAGCTGTTGCCGCGCCGGACCCGGGTGCGCGCCGCCACCTTCACCTTCGACGACGTCGACCTGAGCCGCGCGGACGCGCGGGCGATGCGGCGCCTGCGCGGGCGGCGCATCGCGATGATCCTGCAGGATCCCAAATTCGCGCTCAACCCGGTGATGTCGATCGGCCGCCAGATCGCGGAGACCTACCGGGCGCACCACAAGGTCTCCGAGCGCGAGGCGCGCCGGCGCGGCCTCGACATGCTGGCCCGGGTCCACATCGAGGACCCCGAGCGCATGTGGCGCGCCTATCCGCACGAGTTGTCCGGCGGCATGGGCCAGCGCGCCATGATCGCCATGATGTTGGCGCCGGGCCCGGACCTGCTGATCGCCGACGAGCCGACCTCGGCGCTGGACGTGATCGCGCGCCACTCGGTGTTGACCATCCTCGACGAATTGGTGGCCGAGTCGGGCATGGGGCTGATGCTGATCAGCCACGACCTGGGCCTGGTGTCGTCGTTCTGCGACCGCGTTATTGTCATGCACGACGGCGAAATGGTCGAGACGCTGCAAGCCAACCGGTTGCGCCGGGCGCGCCATCCCTATACCCGCGCGCTGATGGCGGCGCGGCCGCGCCTCGAGACCCAGGCGCCGGGCCGGCGGGCGCGGCCATGATCATCCTGCGCGGCCTGGACGTTCGCTTTGGCGCCGGGGCGCATGCGGCGCACGCGGTCAAGGAACTGTCGCTCAGTTTCGGAAGCGGGGTGGCCTACGGGCTGGTCGGTGAATCGGGCTGCGGCAAGACCACCGTGTTGCGCGCCATCGCGGGCCTGATCCCGAACTGGACCGGGCAGATCGAGATCGCGGGCCAGCTTCAGGAAAAGACGCGCGACAAGGCGTTCTACCGCAAGGTCCAGATGGTGTTCCAGGACCCTTACGCCTCACTGCACCCGCGCCAGACCGTGGACGAGGTCTTGGCCGAGCCGCTGAAGGTGCACGGGCTGGACGCCATCGACCGGCGCGTCCGCGACGTCCTGGACGACGTTAATCTGGACGGCGAGGTTCGCTACCGCTATCCGCACGAGTTGTCCGGCGGCCAGCGCCAACGGGTCGCCTTGGCTCGGGCCTTGATCCTGCGGCCCGAAATCCTGCTGCTGGATGAGCCGACCTCGTCGCTCGACACCCAGGTACAGGCCGAAATCCTGCAACTGCTGGGGCGCCTGCGAAGCCACTACGGGCTGACCTACCTGCTGGTCAGCCACAACCTCGCGGTGATCGCCGAGCTGTGCCAATGGGCGGCGGTGATGCGCGACGGCCGCGTCGCCGATGTGCTGCGCACCGCCGACCTGGCCGGCGGCGCCCCCGCCAACCCCTACGTGCAGGAACTGCTGGCGGCAAGCCGGGGCTACACGCGGCCGCGCGCGGGCAAGACCACCACCATCCCGGGGGCGCCAGAAGCCCGGCGAGAATAGCGCCAGCAGCATGGCGGCCGACAGCCCTTCTATTAAGGGGACACAATACTTATCTCAGCGGGTGGACCTTCCGTTTTGCTGCTTCGGTATTAAGGGGACACAATACTTATCTCCTCCCGCGGACCTCCTGTTTCGCCGCTTAAACCGCTGATTGGCGCCGCCCTTGGCGGCCGGTGTCCGATCAATTAAGTATTGTGTCCCTTTAATACCCACCAACGCCTATGTGCAAGAACCGCTGAGCGCGAGCCGGGGCTACACGCGACCGCGCGCGGGCAAAACCACCCCCATCTCAGCGGCGCCAGAAGCTCGGCGGGAATAGCGCCAGCACGGTGTAACAGCTGGTATTAAGGGGACTTATATTAAGGGGACACAATACTTATCTCAGCCGCCTGACCTTCCGTCTTGCCGCTCAAACCACAGGTTCGCTCCGCGCTCGGCAGTCGGTATCCGTGTCAATTAAGTATTGTGTCCCCTTAATAAACACGGGCGGGCGGGACCACCACCGTCTCAGGGGCGCCAGAAGCTCGGCAGGAACAGCACCAGCACGGTGAACAGCTCGAGCCGCCCGAGCAGCATGGCGGCGGACAGCACCCACTTGGCCGAATCCGATAGCGGCGCGAAGGTTCCCGACGGTCCGACGATGGGCCCCAGCGCCGGGCCCACATTGGTTATCGCGGTGGCGGCGGCGCTGAGCGCGGTGACGAAATCGAGGCCAAGCAGGGCCAGCGCCAACGCGGTCACGGCAAAGACGGCGAAAAACACGAAAAACAGCCCCAGCACGGCGCTGGAAACGCCTTCGGGGATCGGCTTGCCGTTGTAACGGGCGACGAACACGCCGTGCGGGCGCGCCAGATGGCCGATCTGCACCCGCGCCGCCGCGAACAGCACCTGATAGCGGAACACCTTGATGCCGCCGGTGGTGCTGCCGGTGCAGCCGCCGACGAACATCAGGAAGAACATCAGGGTCACCGCCAGGCCGCCCCAACGTCCGTAATCGGCGGTGGCGTAGCCGGTGCCGGTGATCACCGAGATCACGTTGAAGGCGGCGTAGCGCAGCGCGGTGAGCGGCGCCGCGTCGCGGCTCAGCAGCAGCCACGCGGCGAACAGCGCGGTCATGGCGGCGCAAATGGCCAGAAACCACCATACCTGGCTGTCGCGCAGCAACGCCCCCGGCGCGCCGCGCACGGCCCTCAGATAGAGCACGAACGGCATGCCGCCGATCAACATGCCGGCGATGGCGACCATGTCGATCGCGGCGCTGTTGAACTGTCCGATGGAGCCGTCAACGGTGGAAAAGCCGCCGGTGGCGATGGTCGTCATGGCGTGACAGATGGCGTCGAACGGGGTCATGCCGACGGCCCAATACGCCGCGAACAGGACCCCGGTCAGGACCGCGTACAGCACGGTGATAAAGCCGGCCAGCTGGGCCGCGCGGGGCAGCGCCTTTTCGGTCTGGTCCGACGATTCGGTACGGAACAGCTGCATGCCGCCGACCCCAAGCATGGGCAGGACCGCCACCGCCATGGCGATGATGCCGATGCCCCCCAGCCATTGCAGCAAGGCGCGCCACAGCAACACGCCCGCGCTCATGCGGTCCAGCCCGATCAGCACCGTGGAGCCGGTCGTGGTCAGGCCCGACATGGATTCGAAAAACGCGTCGGCCGCCGACAGGCCGAGCCCGGCGAAAGCGAACGGCAGGCTGGCGAAGACGGCCAGGGTGACCCAGCTCAGCGTGGTCAGGATGAAAGTGCCGTGAATGCTGAGCGTGACGCGGCGCGCGCGAAAGCTCAGCACCATGCTGATGCCCACGAAAGCGGTGACCGCGGCGGAAGCCAGAAAGACCCGCCAGCCCGGATCGCCGTTCGCCGCGTCGGCCAACGCCGGCACCAGCATCGCCGCCGCCAAGGTGGTCAGCAGCACGCCGGTGATGAACAGGGCTGGTCGAAAATCGATCACGTCAACACGCACCGCCCGCGGCGCGGCGAAGGTCAGACCGGCCGCGCCGCCGGGCCGCCGATCATGTTGAAGAATTCGCGCCGCGTGCTGGGATCGCCGCGGAAGTCGCCCTGCATGCGGCTGGTCACCATGACCACGCCGGGCTTATGCACGCCGCGCGTGGTCATGCACTGGTGTTCGGCCTCGATCACCACGGCGACTCCCTTCGGCTTGAGCACCTGGTCGATGGCGTCGGCGATCTGCACGGTCATCTTTTCCTGGATCTGCAGGCGCCGGGCGTAGACTTCCACGACGCGGGCCAGCTTGCTGATTCCGACCACCCGCTTGTCCGGCAGATAGGCGACATGGGCCACGCCGATGATCGGCAGCATGTGATGTTCGCAATGGGATTCGAAGCGGATGCCACGCAGCACGACCATTTCGTCGTAGCCGTCGACCTCCTCGAAGGTGCGCGTGAGAATGTCGCGGGGGTCGGACTCGTAGCCGCTGAACAGCTCCTCGTAGGCGCGCGCCACGCGGTCCGGGGTTCCCGCCAGGCCCTCGCGCCCCGGGTCGTCGCCGATCCACCGGATCAGGATCCTGACCGCGTCCTCGACCTCGCCGCGGCTGGGCCGCGCGACCGTTGGCGAAATATCGGGGTCGATCTTGTTCATGGGTCGCGTGTCCGCTCCTGACCCCAGGGTCAGTTCATTTGCTTGCGCGCGTAGGGACTGTCCAGCGAGAACGCCGGGATCGCCACGTCGAACCGTTCGCCGGCGGCGGTCTCCATCTCGTAGCTGCCGACCATGATTCCCGACGGCGTCGAAAGCGGCGTGCCGCTGGTATATTCGAACGCTTCGCCGGGATTCAAGATCGGCTGCTCGCCGACCACGCCGGCGCCGCGCACTTCCTGGCAGCGGCCGCCCTCGTCGGTGATCCGCCAATGCCGGTTGCGTAGCTGGACGGTTTCTCCGCCTTGGTTCTCGATGCGCACTTGGTAGGCGAACACGTAATGGTTCCGGTCCGGCTCCGACTGATCCTCAAGATAGGTCGGCGTGACCGTGATGCGGATCGCCCTGGTGGTTTCTTCGTACATGGCCGTTCTCACTCATGAAAGGCGGCGCGCCCCGATCCGGGATGCGCCCGGCAAGGCCGCCTGCCTTGTAGTTAGGTGCAAGGTCGGCGCTTTGTCCAGAAAATCAAGCGGTTCGGTCACGTTTCAGTTGGAAAACCCGCGAAACCGACGCCCCGGGTGGCCTCATTCCGGCGGATCATGCACTGTTTGCGACCGCTCGTCCGTATACGCGCGCCAATCGCCGTATTCGGAAATATCGCGATGCTGGCCCTCCGCCATCTCGCGCGGGTAGAGAATGCCGTCAACGCGCCTGCCATCGGCAAGTTTCACGCGGCCGCGATAAAGGCCGGGCGGTTCACCGGCCTCGACCCTGGCCAAGATATCCTCCGGCAAAAGGTAAAGCTCCCCCTTCACCGACACGCCGCCCGCGCCCACTTCGAACATGCCCGGGTGATCGTCGCCGATGGAATACAGCCGGTAGATGGGGGCGGTTTCGGCCTCTCTCAGAAACGTCGCGCCGTCGAGGTTCCGGTGCAGCGGAAAGCCCCGCATGAGCCCCCCATTGACGAACAGTTCCGAAGGCATGGCGCGCCCCATCGTTCACTTATAGCGCTGGCCCAAAAGTATCGCCGCTCACACCGCGCCGCAGGAGCCGCCGCCGAGGACGCAGAAGCGGGCGCAGTGGGGGTGGTTGAGGCTGACCGCGCCGGCGGCTTGCGCCAGGCTCTCGCCCATTTCGAAGCGCGCGTCGTAGGGCAGCAAGGTGCAGGGCACGACCACCGGGCGGCCCGCGCCCTTGCGCTTGACCACCATGCGCGAGGATGCACACATCATGGCGCCGGGGTCGACGCCGAGCACGCCCCAGCAGGCCTCGGTGATCTCGGGCACGTCGGCGGTCTCGTCCATTTCGGGAAACAGCACCAGCGCGACCGGGTCGTGGGCGTCGATGGCGAGGCCGAGGTCGCGGAACAGGCGCGCGTAGCCGGCCCGCATGGCGGCCTCGGGCTCGCCCCATTTCAGCCGGCCGGCGACGTTGACCGCGAAGCCGTGGTCGCCAAGCCATTTGAGGCCCTCGACGGCGGGCGCCCAGGTCCGCGCGCCGCGCTCTCTCTCGTGCAGGGCCGGGGCGTAGTGGTCGAGCGAGACCCGGACCACCAGCCTCTCGCCGAAGCGTTCGCGCAGCGCCAGCAGGTCCTCGGCGCGTTTCATCATCGGCCGCATGGCGTTGGTCAGCACCAACACCTCGAAGCCGCGCGCCAGCGACAATTCGATCATCGCCGGCAGGTCCGGGTTCATGAACGGCTCGCCGCCGGTAAACCCAATTTCGCGCACCGGCAAGTCGTCCGCGGCGATTTCGTCAAGGAAATTCCGTGCCTCGTCGAGACCGAGATAGGCCAGCCGGTCGTTGGTCGGGCTCGATTCGATATAGCAATCGGCGCAGGTCAGATTGCACAGGGTGCCGGTGTTGAACCACAGGATATCGAGCCGGTCCAGGCGCACATGGGCGCGCGGCGCCCCGGTGGCGGTCCGTTCGGGATCGCGAAATTTGACCGGATCGAGCCGGCCCCGATTGACCGCGGCGACTGAAGACATGGCACCTCGCTGGATTGAAAGGCGGTATCTTATTCGTTGAACGGGGCGCCCGGGAGGCGCGCCCCAGCGACCCTAGGGATGGGGCGGGCTTTGTCAATGTCACCGCGGGGGGCGATCACGCGAAGGTGACGACGTTTTATCGCCGCCCGCCGGAAGGTCACCGCCGGGGCGGCGCGTTGACACGATACGGGCGGGTGCTTATGTGAAGCGAAGTTTATCCGCCTGTCCGCTTCCTTGTCGATTGCCCAGGGATCAATCCATGCTCAAGACCGTGGCGCGGCGCGTTTTCGGCTCGGTCAACGACCGCATCGTCAAGGCCCATCGGCTGACCGCCGAGAGGATCAACGCGCTTGAGCCCGAGGTCGAGGCGCTGTCGGACGAGGCGTTGCGCGCGCGCACCGACTGGCTGCGCGGCCGCGTGGCGGACGGCGAAAGCCTGGACGATTTGCTGGTCGAGGCCTTCGCCACGGTGCGCGAGGCGGCCAAGCGTACCCTGGGCCAGCGCCATTTCGACGTCCAGTTGATCGGCGGCATGGTGCTGCACGAGGGCAAGATCGCCGAGATGAGGACCGGCGAGGGCAAGACCCTGGTGGCGACCTTGCCGATCTTCCTCAACGCGCTGACGGGCAAGGGCGTACACCTGATCACCGTCAACGACTACCTGGCCAAGCGCGATTCCGAATGGATGGGCCAGATCTATGAATTTCTCGGCCTCGCCGTGGGTTGCATCATCCACGGCATCTACGACGACGACCGCCGCGCCCAATACGCCGCCGACGTGACCTACGGCACCAACAACGAGTTCGGCTTCGACTACCTGCGCGACAACATGAAGTTCACCCTGGACAGCATGGTCCAGCGCCCGTTCAACTTCGCCATCGTCGACGAGGTCGACAATATCCTGATCGACGAGGCGCGCACGCCGCTGATCATCTCGGGGCCGACGGAAGACAATTCCGAACTCTACGTCACCATCGACAAGCTGATCCCCGAGCTTGGCGCGGAACATTTCGAGATGGACGAAAAGGTGCGCGCGGTGACGCTGACCGAGGACGGCACCGAACGGATCGAGGAAATACTCAACGAACACGGCCTGCTCAAGACGCCGGGGCTCTACAACCTGGAAAACGTCGGCGTCCTACATCACATCAATCAGGCGCTGCGCGCCCACAAGCTGTTCACCCGCGACAAGGACTACATCGTCACGGACAACAAGGTCGTCATCATCGACGAGTTCACCGGGCGCATGATGGAAGGCCGGCGCTATTCCGAGGGTCTGCATCAGGCGCTCGAGGCCAAGGAAGGCGCGGTGATCCAGAACGAGAACCAGACCCTGGCCTCGATCACGTTCCAGAACTATTTCCGCCTGTACCCCAAGCTCGCCGGCATGACCGGAACCGCGCTGACCGAGGCCGCCGAGTTCGGCGAAATCTACCGCCTGAACGTGGTCGATGTGCCGACCCACATGACGATGATCCGGCTCGACAATCACGACGAAATCTACCGCACGGCGGAAGAGAAATGGCGCGCCGTGGTGATCCAGATCGAGGAATGCCGCAAGAAGGAACAGCCCGTTCTGGTCGGCACCACCAGCATCGAGAAATCCGAGGACCTGTCCAAGCGGCTCAAGAAAAAGAAGGTCCCGCACAACGTGCTGAACGCGCGTTATCACGAACAGGAAGCCCATATCATCGCCCAGGCCGGCAAGATCGGCGCGGTGACCATCGCCACCAACATGGCCGGGCGCGGCACCGACATCCAGTTGGGCGGCAATGTCGAAATGCGCCTGGCGGATGAACTCGACGGTGTCGAGGACGCGGCCGAGCGGGCGGCCATCACCGAGAAGATCACGACCGAAATCCAGGTCGCGCACGAGGCGGTGCTGAAGTCCGGCGGGCTCTACGTTCTGGGCACAGAACGCCACGAAAGCCGGCGCATCGACAACCAGTTGCGCGGCCGCGCGGGCCGTCAGGGCGATCCCGGCGAGTCGAAATTCTACCTCTCGCTGGAAGACGACCTGATGCGCATTTTCGGCTCCGAGCGCATGGACGGCATGTTGCGCAAGCTCGGCCTCCAAGAGGACGAGGCGATCTTCCACCCGTGGATCAACAAGGCGCTGGAAAAGGCCCAGCAGAAGGTCGAGGCGCGCAACTTCGACATCCGCAAGAATATCGTTCGCTTCGACGACGTGATGAACGACCAGCGCAAGGTGATCTACGAAGAGCGCATCGAACTGATGGCCGCCGACGACGTGGCCGACATGGTCGTCGACATGCGCGAGGAAGTGATCGAGGGACTGGTCGCCCAGTTCATCCCCGAGAAAGCCTATGCCGAGCAGTGGAAAACAGATTCGCTGCACGAAGAGGTGAGGCGGATCTTCGGCGTCGACCTGCCGATCGGCGACTGGGCCAAGGAAGAGGGTATCGCGGAAAACGAGATTCGCGAGCGCGTGTTCGACGCGGTCGCCCGCAAGATGGCGGAGAAAGCCGCGCGCTACGGCCCCGAGATCATGCGCATGGCCGAAAAAAGCCTGTTGCTACAGGTGCTCGATCAGCAATGGAAGGACCACCTGCTGTCGCTCGACCACCTCAAGCAGGGCATCGGCTTGCGCGCCTACGCCCAGCGCGACCCGCTCAACGAATACAAGACCGAGGCGTTCGCGTTGTTCGCCAACATGCTGGCGCGGTTCCGCGAAACCGTCACCGCGTTGCTTGCCCATGTCGAGCTGCGCCCCGAGCCGGCGCCCGAGGAAGCGGCGTTCGAGCCCGCCCTCGCCGCGCCCGCCACCGGCCCGGCGGACGTATTCGCGCCAGCCGGCGCCGCGCCGGCGCCGCGCCCCGCGCAACGCCCAGGCCGACAGGCGCGCCCGGCCCGCGACCCGCGCGACCCGTCCACTTGGGGCAAGGTCGGCCGCAACGAACCCTGTCCCTGCGGCACCGGAAAGAAATACAAGCACTGCCACGGCGCGGTGCGTTGACGGCATAGGCCGAAGTCGCGGTCAATGATGGCGCCAAAGAAAAATGGCGCGGACCCTGGGGTCCGCGCCACTTTTCATGCCGTCTTGTGGGACGGCGTTTCCTGAATCGCTCAGGAACGCGCGCGGCCGTTGCGGCGCGACGCGGTGCCCGACACGGCCTTGCGGGCCACGACGGCGGCGACGGAAGCCTTGCTGGCCGCGCGCTTCGGCGCGGCGCGGCCCGGCATGGGCCGGGCCGAGGCAACCTTCTTGCGCGCGACGGTCTTGCGCGGCGCGGCCGACTTGCGGACGGCGCTCTTGCGAGTGGGGCTCGCCTTCTTGGCCGTCTTCTTGGCGGTCACCTTCTTTTCGGTGGACGCCGCCTTCTTGGTCGCCTTCTTGGCGGTGGTCTTCTTGGCCGGCGCCGTCTTGGCCGGCGCGCTGGCGGTCTTGCTCCAGGCCGTGATCGACTTGGAAGTCTTGCCGAGCTTCGACGACGCGCGAGTCAGGGCGCGGGAGATCGCGCTCAGTTCGGTCTGCATCGCCTTGAGCTCTTTCATGAGCAACTGCATCTTCGAGGCCGGCGTCGATTTACGCGCGGGAGCCTTCTTGGCCTTTGAAGGCGCCGTGCGCTTTGACTTAGGTTTGCTAGCCATACCTAAAATCCCCTTGTGTCTAAGCAACTTAGTGGCCCTCTGGCCACCAGAAGTCGGCATCCAAACGCGCAAAGGTGAATAATTCCTTATTTATCCATGCGATTTTTAGGCGTTTTCGCGGCAAAGGTTCTTCGCGCGCCGGAAAATTTTGTCGACGCGCGGTGGACCGGATGCGCGTGGAGCGATAGATGCCGTGCTATCGGACGGTCTGCGCCTTAGCGGCCCTCGGCGCGCCAGGCCAGGATCAGGCCGCCGAGCAACAACACCAGAAGCACGATGGCGGGAAGCACGGGCGCCTGGGCCAGGCCGGTGACAAGGTAGCGGCGGTTTTGCGTCAGGCCGATCCAGGTGCGCCCGGCGGTCTCGCGCCCGGGCCGCGCGCGGCGGATATCGGGCGCGCCGCGATCGACCAGCCAGTGAATGCCGCCGCCGGTGGCCGCGACGACCGGGGCCAGCACGGTTTCGGTGGCGCGCACGTCGGCGACCTCCAACGGGTTGACCGCGCCGACCACGGCAATGGCGCTCTCGCCGGCCTGTTGCAATCGGTAGAGCCCGGTATCGGCCACTGTCAGCGTGGCGCCGGCGCGGCCCTCGCCCTGGTCGGACAACACGACGGTCCGGCTCTCCCCCGACGGGTCCAGCACGGTGACGGGCTCTCCGATGGGCTCGAGACTGCGCCGGGTGATGACGATGCGGTCGCCGTCGACCCGCGCGGTCAGACTGTTTTCTTCCAGGTCGGGCTCCTTCATCAGCCAGTGCACCAGACGGCGCAGCAGGTCGGCCTGGGGACCGCCACCCTCGAAGCCACGCGCCCACAGCCACGACTGGTCCGACAGCAGTTGCGCCACGCGCCCCTCGCCAACCCGGTCGAGCACCAGCAGCGGCAGGTTCAGGTGGCCGCGCATCAGGGTCGCTCCGCCGTGCACCTCGGCGCCGATCTGACGGAACCAGCGCCCCCATTGCGGCGCGCCGGCGGTCACGCCGCCGGCGATCTTGATCGCGCCGCCGGCGCCGGGCAGCCCCGCGGTCACCGGGTGGCGCAATCCTTCCGCCGTCAGGCGTGGGCGGAAACCGTGCTCGTAGATCATTCCCGTCGGCCGCCCGGGCAGGATCGCGCCCAGCGGCGTGCTGGCCAGGCTGAGCGGCGAGGCGAAGGCGGGCCCCGCCATGTCCAGCACCGCGCCGCCCGCCATCACGTAATCGACCACGTTGGCAAGATAGAGCATCGGCAAAATGCCGCGCCGGTGGTAGCGGTCGAAGATGATCAGGTCGAATTCCTTGAGATTGGTGGCGAACAGCTCGGTCGAGGGAAACGGGATCAGCGACAGTTCGCGCACCGGGGTCATGTCCTGCTTGTCCGGCGGACGCAGGATGGTGAAGTGGATGAGGTCCACCGACGGATCGGCCTTGAGCAGGTTGCGCCATGTGCGCAGGCCCGGGGACGGCGCGCCCGACACCAGCATCACCCGCAGCCGGTCGCGCACGCCGTTGACCACCACCACGGCGCGGTTGTTCTCCAACGTCAGTTCGGCGTCGCCGGGCGCCACGGAAAGCTCCAACGCCGTAACGCCGGCGCGGTCCAACTCAAAGGCGATTTCGCGCGGCTTGCCGATTTCGACGGCGGCGCGGCGCACGCGCTGGCCGGCCACGCGCACGGTCAGTTCGGCCATCTGGCCCGCCGCGCCGGGATCGTCCACCAGCACGGTAACGCTCAACCGGTCGCCGACGATACCGTAGGTGGGCGCCTGTTCGATCACCAGCCGCCGGTCGCGCTCATTGCGCTGGCCGGTCAACAACACGTGCACCGGGCCGGCATAGGCCACCGTGTCCGCCACCTCGGGCGCGTCGTGGACCTGGCCGTCGGTGATCAGGATGGCGCCGGCGACCCGATCGGCGGGCACGTCGGACAGGGCCTCGGCGAGGGCCGCGAACAGAAGGCTGCCGTCGGCGCCGGAATCGGCGGCGACGGTCACGACGCGGAGTTCGAGATCGTCCATCGAGTCCAGTCGCGCGCGCACGGAGTCGGCCGCCTTGGCTGTTTGGGCGCGGCGCGCGCCGATGTCCTGGCTGGCGGTCGAATCGATCACCAGGGCGACGACATCCGGCAAGGATTCGCGCCGCTCGTCGATCAGGGTCGGGTTGAGCAGGGCCAGCAAACCCGCCGCCAGCACCACGGCCCGCCACGCCATGCCACGCGCGCGCGCCCACGCGCCGTAAGCCACCACGGCGGCCGACAACGCCGTCAGCGCGGCCAGCAGCGCGACCGGCAGAAGCGGCGTGAACGCGAGTCCCGACAGGCCCTGCATCTCAGTTGACCTCGTCGCGCGCGGCGCCGCCAAGACGGCGCAGGATCGCCGGGATATGCACCTGGTCGGCCTTGTAATTGCCGGTCAGCGCGTACATCGCCAGGTTGACGCCGAAGCGGAACGCCAGTTCGCGCTGGCGCTCTCCGCCGGGCACGACGGGATAGATCGGGTAGCCCTGTTCGTCCAGCGCCCAGGCGGCGGCCCAGTCGTTGCCGCCGATCACCACCGACGAGACGCCGTCGTTGACGTCGCCCTCGTAGCGCTCGACCCACACCGCGCCGCCGTCCCAACGCCCGGGAAAACGGTCGAGCAGATAGAACGACTGGGTCAGCGCGTGGCCGGGCGGAACCTTGATCAGCGGCGGCACGTTGAGGCCGCGCAGCACCTCGCGCAAGGGACCGCCGAGGGGCCCGGCGCCGGCGTTCAGCCGGTCGAGGGGCGACTGGTCGCGGGTGTCGAACAGGATCATGCCGCCGACCCGCAGATAGGCGTCGACCTTGGCCATCGCCGCGTCCGACAGCCGCCGCGGCACCTCCGTGATCGGCCAATACAACAGCGGGTAGAACACCAGCTCGTCGGTCTCGGGATCGAGCCCGATCGGCGGGCCGGGCTCGACCGCGGTGCGCCGCGCCAGGATCAGGCTCAGGCCGCTCAGACCCGCGCGGCTGATGGCGTCGACCTCGGCGTCATGGGTCAGGACATAGGCCAGGCGGGTCGCGCGGGTCGATTCCAGGGCGATTTCCTCGTCCACGTCCTGCGCGCGGGCCGGGCCGGCGTCGATCAGCGCGGCGACGATCAGGGCAATGGCGGCGCCCGCTCCGGCGCGCCGCAACGACGGGGTCAGGCCGCGCAGGGCGAGGCCGATCACCGTGTCGGCCAGGGCCAGCAGGATCATCGCGGCCAGCAGCCAGGGGCGCAGGTCGATCTCGCGCGGCTTGTCGTAGCCTACCGTCTCGACCCCGTCGGGCAGGCCGTCGAGCGGCGCCAGGCGCTCGATGCCGGCGCCCAGGTTAAGCGCGCGCCGGAACAGGGCGTTGCCGTAGAACCCGGGCGGATGACGCGGGCCGGCGGTGGTCGCGGCGATGTCGCCGGCGGCGATCGGCTCGGCGTCGGGCGGCGGAGCGCCAAGACGTCCGAAACCGTCCAGTGTCTCCAGCGCCGGCAGCAGGGCGGCGGCGCCACCACCCGCGACGCCCTCGCTGAGCTCGACCACGCGGCGCAACATCTCGACGAACAGGCCCGACAGGGCGAGATCGGACCACTCGGCGTTGGCGGTGGTGTGGAACAGCACCAGCCAGCCCTCGCCGCGCGGCGCGGCGGTCACCAGCGGCGTGCCGTCGGTGAGCCGCGCCCAGGTGCGTTGGTTGAGTTCCGGCGACGGTTCGGCGAGGACCTGGCGCGACACCAGCACGTCGCCGGGGACCGCGAGGCCGGAAAACGGCGAGTCCTCGGCGAAGGGCGCCAGTGGCATCGGCTGGGCCCAGGACAACGCGCCGCCCAGCGCGCGCCCGCCGCCCGTGCGCAGGCGCACCGGCACCAGTTCGTCGACCCCGTCGGCGAGGCGCGGGCCCGCGAAGCGCACCAGCACGCCGCCGCCGGCGATCCATGTTTCCAGTTGGTCGCGGTCGGCGCCGCTCACCCGCCCGACATCGGCCAATGTCAGGACCGCCAACCCGCCGTCCAGCAGTTCGGACAGGGTGCCCCGGCGAACCTCGTTATAGGGACTGAGCGCGCGTTCCAGGTAGTAGAGGTCGGAGAGCAGCGGCTGGCTGCGTTCGAAGCCGCCGCCGGAAATCAGCCCGACCGGGCGGCGCCGCCAGCGTTCGTCGAGCAGCACCACCGCGCCGGCGCTGGCCGCGCCCTCGATTTCAAGCCGCGCGATTTCGTTGCGCAGGGAGGGCGGCAACTCAAGCGTCTGCTCGCCGATGAGTTCGCCGGCGCCGAAGGCGACGGTCTGGCGGGCCAGCAGCCGGCCGTCGGCGGCAAGCGCGCGCACCGTGGCCGACGGGCCGGTGGCCGGCGTCGCGCGCAACACCCGCAGCTTCATGTCGTTGGCCGCCTGTCCGGGCGGCAACAACGCCATGGCCAGGTCCTCGGGATCGTCGACATGGACGCGCAGCGGGCCGAAGCGCCGCAGCCGCGCCGCCAGGGCGCGCGCCGCGTCCGCGTCGCCGGCCAGTCCGTCGCTCAGCCACGACACGTCCGCCGCCTTGTCGAACTTCAGATCGTCCAGCGCCTCGGTCAACGCGGCGCGGTCGCCGGCCCAGGGCTTGGGCGCCAACGCGCCGACCGCGTCGCGCGCGTCGGCCGCCGTCATCGGCGCGCTGACAAGGGGACGCGCGCCGGCCGCCGAGGGCGCGGTGGTGGCCAGGATCACCGGGCGCGACGCGCGTTCCGCCCGGTCGAGCAGGGCTTCCAGCGTTTCGAGCCGCGCCGTCCACCGCGCCGCCGCCGTCCAGCCATCGTCGACCACCACGATCAGCGGCCCGTCGCCGGCGAGGCGCGGCGCCGGGTTGATCAGCGGTCCGGCCACGGCGAGGATCGCCAGCGTCGCCAACACCAGGCGCAATACGATCAGCCATGGCGGTGTTTTGGTCGGCGTTTCCTCCTTGCGGCGCAGGCCGAACAGCAGACGCACCGCGGGGAAGCTGATTCGTTTCGGCGCCGGCGGATTGACCTTGAGCAGCCACCAGATCACCGGCAGCGCGGCCAGGGCGCCGAGCGCCCATGGCGTGGCGAAGGATAACGCGCCGAGGCCGAGCATCAGGGCGTCACCGGCGCCGGCCGAGATTGCCCGACAGCGCCAGATAGAGCGCCATCATGGCGGTCTCGGGCGGCCGGTCGGTGCGATGGGTCAGGAAGGTCCACCCGGCGCGGCGCGCGATCGCGGACAGGCCGTCGCGTTGCTCGCCGAGCCGCGCGCGGTAGTCGGCGCGCACCGATTCGACATTGCCGATCACGGTCTCGCCCTCGTTCTCAAGGCCCTGGAAACGCGCCCGGCCGGTGAACGGCAAGGTTTCCTCGGCCGGGTCCAGCACTTGCAGCATGTGGCCGCCGACGCCATTGCCGACGAACCATTTGACCACCGCGTCGATTTCGTCCAGCGGGCTCAGGAAATCGCCGATCAGCAGCACCTGGGTATTGCGTGGCAACAAGGCGCGTGGCGGCACGCTGGCGGCTTGTTGGCCGGCCACGTCGCGCAGCCGCGGCCGCGTCAGGATTTCGGCGAAGCGGGTCAAGGCGCCCGCGCCGCGCATCGGCTTGCGGCCGTGGCCCAGCAGCGCGACTTGTTCTCCGCCGCGCAAAAGCAGCGCCGCCGTGGCCAGAAGCAGCAGCGTCGCGCGCGCCGCCTTGGTGTCGCGGACGGCGCGCGAGCGGTAATCCATCGACGGCGAATCGTCGCGCCACAACCAGATGCTTTGCGCCGCTTCCCATTCCCGTTCGCGCACATACAAGTGCCGCGAGCGGGCGGACTGGCGCCAGTCGATCAACGAGGCGGGATCGCCCGGCTGATAGCGGCGGAACTGCCAGAACGTCTCGCCGGGGCCGGCCTGGCGGCGGCCGTGCACGCCGTGGATCACGGTGTTCGCCACGCGCCGCGCGGAAACCAGTAGCGCCGGAAGGCCGGCGGCGAGGTGTTCGGCCCGTTGTCGGGTGTCGTGCGCCGCGGTTGCCACCACTGACGCGCTCAGCCCCGCGTCATCGCAGCGGTTCGCACATCCGCGCGACGACCTTGTCGACGGTTACGCCCTCGGCGCGGGCGGCGAAGCTGACGTCCATGCGGTGGCGCAACACCGGCGCGGCCAGCGCCAGCACGTCGTCGACCGAGGGCGCGAGGCGGCCGTCGAGAACGGCGCGCGCGCGTGTCGCCAGCATCAGCGCCTGGCTGGCGCGCGGTCCGGGGCCCCACGACACGTTGTCGACGACCAGGTCGATGTCGCTGGTCTCGGGCCGGCCCGAGCGCACCAGGCGGAGGATCGCCTCGACCACGCTTTCGCCCACCGGCACGCTACGGATCAGGCGCTGCGCGGCGACCAGCTGTTGCGCCGTGGTCACTTGGCGCGCGACGACTTCCTCGGCGCCGGTCGTGGCCAGCATCATTTGCCTCTCCGCGTCGTGGTCGGGATAGTCGATATCGACCTGCATCAGAAAACGGTCGAGCTGCGCCTCGGGCAGCGGATAGACGCCTTCCTGTTCGATCGGGTTCTGGGTCGCGATGACGTGGAACGGGCGCGGCAGCGGATGGCGGTGACCGGCCACCGAGACCTCGCGTTCCTGCATCGCCTGAAGCAGCGCCGACTGGGTGCGCGGACTGGCGCGGTTGATCTCGTCGGCCATCAGCAATTGGCAGAACACCGGACCCGGAATGAAGCGGAACGCGCGCTTGCCGGTTTCGGACTCCTCCAGCACCTCGGAACCCAGGATGTCGGCCGGCATCAGGTCGGGCGTGAACTGGACGCGCCGTTCGGTGAGTCCCAACACGGTGCCCAGAATCTCGGTCAAGCGCGTCTTGGCCAGTCCCGGCACGCCGACCAGCAGCACGTGGCCGCCCGACAGCAAGGTGATCAGGATTTCGTCGAGCACCCGGGTCTGGCCGAAGATCATTTCGCCGACATGGCCGCGCACTTCGGCCATGGTGTCGACCAGGTCCTCGGCGGCGGCGATCAGGTTGCTCGGCGGGGCGGGTTCGCGCTCGGCCTCGGCGGCGCTCGGCAAGGGTTCGCTCATTCTGTGTCCAGGCTTCTGTTTCCGGGTCGCTGTATCGGTTAGGTTATTGCCATGACCTCGACGCCCACCTCAACACCCCTCGATCGCGCGCGACACGCAACCGGCGCGCCACGCCCGGCGGCCGACGCCACGACGCGTGACGATGAAGGCGCCGCGGTCCCCACCCTGTGTGGCGACATCGACATGCGCATCGGCCGTGACGGCACTTGGTTCTATCACGGTTCCCCGATTGGCCGCAAACCGTTGGTCAAGCTGTTCGCGTCGGTACTCAGGCGCGATGAATCGGGCGATTTCTGGCTGATCACGCCGGTCGAAAAAGCGCGCATCCAGGTCGATGACGCGCCCTTCGTGGCGGTGGAAATGAACGCGCGCGGAAGCGGCCGCGACCAGGTCCTGACCTTCCGCACCAATATCGACGAGCATGTCACGGCGGGCCGCGACCACCCACTTCGCGTCGCGCTGGACCCGGTCACGGCGGAACCGGCGCCGTATATTCACGTCCGCGACGGCCTGGAGGCGTTGATCGCGCGCGCCGTGTTCTACGATTTGGTCGAACTGGGCGTCGAGGACGCCGACAGCGGCATCCTCGGCGTGTGGAGCGGCGGCGTGCTGTTCCCGTTCGGCCCCACCGCGGACGGTGTCTGATGCGCGCCCTGGTCGCCGAGCGTCTGGCCGGGCGCGGCGCGGAACGGATCATGACCGCCTCGCCCCGGGGCGCGGCGCCGGCCACGCCGGTCGAGGCCATGGTGCCGGCCGCCGTGCTGGTGCCGCTGATCGACCGCCGCGACGGCATGACGGTGCTGCTGACGCAACGCACGGAGCATCTCAACGATCATGCCGGCCAGATCAGTTTCCCCGGCGGGCGGGTCGAGGACCGCGACGCCGATGCCGTCGACACGGCGCTGCGCGAGACGGAAGAGGAAATCGGGCTGACCCGCGACCGGATCGAGGTGGTCGGCTGTCTGGACACCTGCGTCACCGGCACCGGCTTCAAGGTGGTGCCCGTGGTCGGCCTGGTGACGCCGCCCTTCACCCTGAGGCTGGACAGCTTCGAGGTGGCGGACACCTTCGAGGTGCCGCTCGATTTCGTTCTCGACCCGGCCAACCATGAGCGCCGCGAGGCCGTCTTCGACGGCGTCGGGCGGCGCGAATTCTACGTGCTGCCCTACCGGGACCGCTACATCTGGGGCGCCACCGCGCGTATGCTGGTCAATCTGCACGAATTGTTAATGGGCTGAACCATGCGGACCTTCCTGATCCAAATCCTGCCGCTGCTGTTGCCGCTGGTGATCTACCTGATCTGGCTCGGGCGGGCGCGGCGCAACGCGTTGACGACGGGCGCCGGCTTGCCCCCCGCGCGCGACGCGCCGTGGCTGTGGATGGCGGGCGCGGCGTTGGCCGCCCTGGCCGTGGGCACGATGCTGTTCGCGCTGACCACCGGCGAGGAGCCCGGCGGGGTCTACATCCCGCCCTATGTCGAGGACGGCGAGATCGTGCCCGGTCATATCGAGCGGTGAGAAGGGCGTGAAACCCACGGGGCGTATCGCGCCCCAAGATTGGATGAAGGCCCCGGCCACGGGGGCGGTGATGGCGGCGCTGACCGCGCGGGGCGGGGTGGCGCGCTTTGTCGGCGGTTGCGTGCGCGACGCGGTGATCGGGCGGGAAGTCGCCGATGTCGACATCGCCACCGCCGAGCCGCCGGAGACGGTGATCGGCCTGCTCGAGGACGCGGGCCTGCGCGCCGTTCCCACCGGCCTGGCGCACGGCACGGTAACCGCGATCGCCCATGGCCGGCCGTTCGAGATCACCACGCTCAGGCGCGACGTGGAAACCGACGGCCGCCACGCCAAGGTCGCCTTTACCGACGACTGGGCGTCCGACGCGGCGCGGCGCGACTTCACCTTCAACGCCATGTTCTGCGATCCCGACGGCACGCTTTACGACCTCTTCGACGGCGCCGCCGACCTGGCGGCCGGGCGGGTGCGTTTCGTCGGCGACGCGCGCGCGCGCATCGAGGAGGACGTGTTGCGCCTGCTGCGCTTCTTTCGCTTCTATGCCCATTACGGCGCGCCGCCGCCGGACGCCGACGCGCTGCAAGCCTGCGCCGCGCTGGCACTGAGACTGCCCGGCCTGTCCGGCGAACGGGTGCGCGTTGAGACCCTCAAGCTGCTGGCGGCGCCCGACCCCATGGCGGCGGTGCGCCTGCTCGCCGAGGCCGGCGCGTTGCCCCACTTCATGCCGGAGGCCGAGGGATCGGATTTCACCACCTTGGAGCGGCTGGTGGCGATCGAGACGCGCCTGAAGGCGGTCGATCCGGTCCGCCGCCTGGCCGCGCTGGTAGACGGCGCCGCGCGGCCCGAAACCATCGCCGAGCGCCTGCGGCTGTCCAACGCGCAAGCGCGGCGCCTGCGCGACCTGCTGCGCCCGCCGGTCGCGATCGGCGGCGCGATGGACGACAGGGACGCGCGCCGCGCGCTGTACCGCGCCGGCGCGGACACCTACCGCGATCTGGTGCTCTTGGCCTGGGCGCGCGACACGGCCGCCGCGCTCGACGCGGCCTCTTACGAACGGCCGTGGGCGCTGGCCGACGCGTGGCCCGTGCCGCGCTTCCCGCTCGCCGGCAAGGATGTGTTGACGCGTGGCGTCGCGCGCGGACCCCATGTCGGCGAACTTTTGGCGGCGCTGGAAGCGTGGTGGGTAGACGGCGATTTCCACGCCGACAAGCCGGCCCTGCTCGCCCGCCTCGATGAGCTCATCGCACAAGACGCGCGCTGAACAATCGACGCCAACCCGCCGCGCGGTTTCCCACGCCCGTCACCCCGGAATGCCCGCCAGGGCATATCCGGGGTCCATCCGTGCCCGTGGAAAAATGGACCCCGGATCAGGTCCGGGGTGACAAGATTGAGAGACGCGACCGTTTCCGCAAATAGCCCCGAACCGTCATGCCGGAGGCGCCGAAGGCGCTATAGAGTTTTGGGTTTTGGGGACACAATACCTATCTCGACAGGCGACCCGCCTAGTTTGCCGTTTAAACCGATCATTCGCGCCGCGCCTGGCGGCCGGCCGCTAGATTAATTAAGTATAGTGTCCCCTTAATAACACGACGGCGATCCGCGCCCTCACGGCCACTTCACCACGGGGGGCAGGGACATGAGGATGGCTTCGGGGTTGCCGCCGGTCTTGAGGCCGAACTGGGTGCCGCGGTCGTACAGCAGGTTGAATTCGACGTAACGGCCGCGCTTGATCAGTAGCTGCTCCCGCTGCTCGGCGGTCCATGGCTTGTTGAAGTGGCGGCGGACGATCTTGGCATAGACGTCGCGGAACGCCGCGCCGACGTCGCGGGTAAACGGGAAAGACTTCTCCCAACCGTCCTCGAGGTAGTCGTAGAAGATGCC
>SMVB01155838.1_pt1 | contig 21019 bp, 17 predicted proteins | sample 2456461 | NCBI WGS metagenome assembly SMVB01 (sample SAMN11095934, study PRJNA526329) | marine sediment metagenome | biome: Marine sediment; feature: Surficial sediment; material: Deep marine sediment; isolation source: Hadal surficial sediment | place: Pacific Ocean | collected 2014-05 | depth...
AATTAGAAAATATTGATGCTTTAGTTGCTTTAACCAGGGCAAAGATAAACTATTTAGATGCAATTTTTAATTACTATGAGTTACATGCTAACTTAGAAGCATTGCTTGCAAGTGAAGTGAAAGTTGTGACTCAATCAGACTAAAATTATTACCGGTGTGAAAATGAAAAAAGAAATTAAACTTTTTATTTATTCAATAATTGTAACAATCCTTCTCATTTTAATTTCGGGATGTACGGATTCTACCGAAAGTGATAAGGATAATTCTAAGCAGACAGAAGAACCTTCCGTGTATGTGAAGACAAAACCGCTGCAGCTCGTTTCATTTGTTGATAATATTTACGTGCTTGGAACAGCGAAAGCATTCCACCACGCTAATTTATCTTCGGCTGAAGGTGGGAAAATAAAAAAGTTTGTTAATGATAAGGGAAGTTACGTTAGCAAAGGTGATGTAATTCTTGTTATTGATAATGATGTTTTAAAAGCAAATTTAAATGCTGCCAAGGCTCAATACGAAAGAGCCGAGAGCACATTTGTAAGACAGGAAATTGTATATAAGCAACAGGTTACGAGTGAACTAACTTTTCTTAATTCTAAATTTGAACGAGATGCTGCAAAAGCAAACTATGAATTAATAAAAGCCAGGTATGACCGAACTTTCATAAAAGCACCTTTCTCTGGAATTGTAGATCAGAAATTTGCTGAAATAGGTGAGACAGTTATGCCGGGTTCACCTATCGTTTTTATAGTTAGTTTGAAAAAGATAAAAGTAGTCGCCGGTGTGCCTGAGAATTACGTAAATATGGTAAAGGTAGGAAGCAATGTTGAGGTTATTTTTAAAGATTTAGATGATGCAAGTTATAATTCAAAAGTAGCGTACGTGGGGCACACAATCTCAACAAATAACAGAACCTTCCCAATAGAAATAATATTAAATAATAGAGATGGAAAAATAAAACCCGAACTAAGTGCACAAATATTAATTGTAAAAGCAAAATATGACAATGTATTTGTTATACCTGAAGAAACTCTTACAGAAACAGATTTGGGCCCCGCAGTTTTTATTGCAAAAGATGGGATTGCAGAGATGCGGATTGTAGAAATAATCAGCCGGTCGAAAAATGAAATTGCGATAAAGGATGGATTAAAAGATGGCGAACATCTGATTGTGGTTGGTTTTCAAAAACTAATACACGGGGAAAAAGTTACAGTCATCAATTAGCGAAGCTTAATGAAACGAGACCCGCTTGAGCGGGACAATTTCCATATGCAATTAATTTAAAATTATTATCCTATGAAATTAACTAACATTTCGATAGACAACAGAACAAGCGTATTTATTATTGTTGTGATCATTATGCTGATGGGTATATCGGCATACATAACTTTGCCAAGAGAATCCAGCCCTGATATTTCAATACCGTTAGTCATTGTTTCTACACAGTACTTTGGTGTTTCGCCGGAAGATATTGAAACGCTGGTGACACAAAAACTGGAAAAAGAAATTAATGCAATTGGTGAAGTGAAAGAAATCACCTCTTCGTCATTTGAAGGATTTTCGATGATAAAGGTAGAATTTGAGAGCGGTTACAATATTGATGAAGCGGTTCAGAAAGTACGGGATAAAGTAAACAAAGCCGAGACGGAACTTCCTCCTGATGCTGAAAAACCGGATATCATCGAAATAAATTTTTCCGAATTCCCGATTCTCACCATTAATATTTCAGGTCCTTATAGTTTATTAAAATTAAAAGACCTTGCTGAAGACATTAAAGATGAAATAGAAAAGATTGAAGGCATTCTCGATGTAAAAATTAAGGGCGGAATTGAAAGAGAAGTTAAAGTTGATGTGGATATCAACAAACTAAACCATTATAATATTCGTTTTAAAGATATTATTGAATCGATAATTGATGAAAACAAAACTATCCCCGGCGGGACAATTGATGTAAATAATTCGAGTTTTATGGTTAGGGTTCCGGGGGAATTTATCGAGCCGTATTTAATTGACGATATAATTGTTAAACTTAAAGACGGTGTTCCTGTTTACGTAAAAAACCTGGCTGATGTTAGCTACGGTTTTAAAGATAGAAAAACTTACGCACGGCTGAACGGTGAAAATGCAGTGGCTATGGAAATATCTAAAAGAGTTGGCGAAAATATTATTGTTATTGCTGATCAGGTTAAAGAAATATTGGCTGAAAAGGAAAGGAAACTTCCATCCGAGCTGAAATTACACATCACAATAGATGAATCAAAAAATATAAAAAGAATGGTGCACGAACTGGAAAATAATATCTTTTCAGGGTTGGTGCTTGTTATTGTAGTACTATTCTTTTTCCTCGGAATTAGAAATGCTGTATTCGTTGCAATTGCTGTTCCGTTAAGTATGCTGATGTCGTTTTTTATCTTACAAGCACTAAATGTTACGATGAACATGGTTGTGTTGTTTGCACTTATTCTTGCATTGGGTATGCTGGTAGATAATGCAATTGTTATAATCGAAAATATTTACAAATTTCTCGAAGAGGGAAATTCACTAAAAGATGCAGCTAAATTAGGCACGGCTGAGGTTGCGTGGCCCGTTTTTACTTCAACTATGACAACCGTGGCAGCTTTTTCGCCCTTAATGTTTTGGCCGGGCGTTGTAGGCGATTTTATGTTTTACATTCCTCTTGTGCTTGTAATTACACTGCTATCTTCATTATTTGTAGCGTTGGTTATTAATCCTGTGTTTGCTTCGGTTTTTATGAAATTGGAAAATGCTGAAGATAAACCGGAAACTTTGATTCAAAAAATTCTTCACCCGTTTAATAAAATCACACACTTTTTTGTATATGTATTTTTACCAATTGTACTAAAATATTATAAAAAATTGTTGCTTACTGCTTTGGGATCTCCCAGAAGTTCTGATCAAAGAGTGAACAAAAGAAATAAGTTCGGTATACTTTCTATTTTACTCTTCTTTATTATTACTGCAGGGCTTACAAATTTACTGCCGGGCACTGTTTCTGTAGTAATTAGTATCGGTTTAGGAATAGGAATATTATTTTTATTCACAAACAATAAACTTAGAGTTTTATGGGGAACAATTCTGATGTTATTCAGCATCACTCAGATTTACGGATTATTTGGTCACGGGATAGAGTTCTTTCCTAAAACACAACCACCACAAATATTTATTGCTATAAATGCACCAAGTGGCACAAGTTTAGAAATGTCAAACAGGATAGTTAAAGAGATCGAAAAAAAATTATTTGAATTTGGAGACCGGAACATAAAAGATGTTGTTGCAGTTGTCGGTGCTTCTAATAATCCTTTCGATGGAGGTTCATCTACACCAAACAAAAGTACTGTAACTGTTCAATTTATTGATTACAATGAAAGGGAACAGTCATCATTAATTACAACTGAAGAAATTAGAAATATTGTTATAAAAACAGCCGGGGCAGATGTACTTGTTCAGCAGCAAGCGATGGGTCCTCCTGTTGGCTCTCCAATTAGCATTGAGATTGGTGGCGAAGATTATAAAACACTTGGTTTGTTAGCAGAAATGATTAGGGAGAAAATAAAAAGTGTACCGGGTGTTGTGGATCTTAAAGATGACTATGATGTTGGTAAACCTGAGTTCAGGGTAGAAGTTGATAGAGAAAAAGCTGCACTTTACAGTATGAATACAGGAATGATAGCAGGTGCAATTCGTACGGCAATTAATGGAAGCACTGCTTCAAAATTTCGTGTTGGTGAAGATGAATATGACATTACAGTAAGATTGAAAGAAGACCAAAGATCCGATATAAATGCACTCAGAACTCTTGAGATTATCTACAATAATAAGAAAGGTAAAACATTATCTGTTCCTCTTATAAGTGTTGCAACTATAACACGATCGAAAGGTCCCGGAGCTATTAGAAGAAAAGATTTAAAGCGGGTTATCACAGTAACCTCGAATGTTAAGGAAGATTTTAACGTAAACGATGTTCTGAATAATGTTAAAGAAATTTTAGCTGATTTTAATCTTCCTCCCAATTATACAATTGAATTCACCGGACAAAATAAAGAACAGGCTGAAGCGAGTGCTTTTCTTGGTAAAGCTTTTATGGTCGCAATTTTATTAATTTTCTTAATTTTAGTTATTCAGTTTAATTCTCTTAGCCAGCCTTTAATTATCATGAGTGCTGTTATTATTTCATTAATTGGAGTATTTATCGGGCTTATTGTTTACGCTATGCCGTTCGGAATTATTATGACCGGCATAGGTGTAATAAGTTTAGCCGGGGTAGTTGTAAACAATAATATCGTTTTAATTGATTACATAAATGTATTAAGACGCAGAGGAATTGACCGGCGGGAAGCAATTGTTAGAGCAGGTTTACGAAGATTCCGCCCAGTTACACTTACGGCGATAACGACTATACTTGGATTGCTTCCATTAACATTCGGTTTTGGTTTTGATATATACTCTTTCACTTTTAGCGGTTCCGGTGAGAGTGCTGAATTCTGGATGTCCATGGGAATTGCAGTGATATTTGGTTTAGCATTTGCAACTATATTAACTTTGATTATTGTTCCAACGTTTTACTCTACGCTTGATGATGTAGTTAATGTTACACGGAATTTTGTAAAAAAACACTCAAGATAAAAGAAATTGATTTGAATTGTTAATTACAATCAGAAATTGCCTTATCTTAGTGCAAAGTGGTATTTTTATAATTTTATAAAATAAATGTTTTTTTCTGTTAGAAACTTTATTTTTGTCAGGAAAAATCAAATGTTCTTACTCAGCTAACACCTTAAAAATATTAATGAAAAATAGTAATCATAAAATAGTAACTGTATTTTTAAGTTTTGCCCTCATCTTAAACCTCTTTTTTCTTTATTACATAAAATATGCAAATCAAAAGTTACCAATAAGCGAATTTTCTCTTGCAAATATTGGAAACATTTTTAATCTAGTCATAATATTTGCAATTATAATCGGAGTTGCGATTTATCTTAGGAAAAAAAGATCCGATAGCAGGCAAATAATTTATTTTGTATTGATTTTATTTCTCTCATTAATTTTTACGTACATATTAACTTTTATTGTGTTTCCTTCCGGAGATTTGTATTTCCTAAATCAAACTGAAGATAAAATTATTGATGCGACGATGTTCATTATCTACCAATTTATACTATTTAGTTTTTTATCTTTTATATGGTTAAAAGTTATCGGTTCAGATCGAATGGTTTTATTCCGATCTTTGGTTAACGGTGTATTAGCTATGTTATTATTTTTAGTTCTCACGTATCTTTATATTCAAACGCGGGGTTACGACTCAAATAACTGGGCACTTAGAAAGAGCAGTAAAAATATTGCGGTTGTTTTAGGGGCGGCGGTTTGGTCGGATAACCAACCGAGTCCGAGTCTTTCATACAGAGTTGATCGTGCTATTGAATTACAGAATGATGGTTATGCAGGCAGAATTTTGCTAACAGGGGGAAATGCGCCCGGCGAACGTAGTGAAGCTCAGGTTGCCTTCGAATATGCAAAACAAAAAGGAATTGATACTTCTAAAGTACAATATGAATCATTAACAACTTCAACAACAGAGCAAATACTTTATATTAAGAGAAACCTGGTAAATGATAAAAGAATAGATGACATTATTATTGTTTCGGATGAGTATCACTTAATAAGAGTTTTAGAGATCAGTAAATTTTATAACATTAACATTAAAGTAGCTGGATCAAAATTACGGTTAAATTTTGAGCAGAAACTCCACTGGCAGATCCGCGAGAGTATTGCACTGATTGTATTCTGGAGTTTTGCTTTGTAGCAGGTGGTATTACGAAATGAATTTTTTAACAATTACAGAATATTCTTTTTTTCAGAATGTCTAAAAAATTTAAAAGAAGAATAATAAGAGAAAAAGTTTTGCAAGTCTTGTTCGCTAATGAGATGAATAAAGGATCATTGGAAATTTTGATGAATGATATTTTAAAAAGCATATCTAATCAGTCTGATAGAGAATTTGCTAATGACCTGATAAACAAAATTCTTTTGCATGCTGATGAGTTGGACGATAAGATTAAAGAACGTGTTAAGAATTGGGAAATGAACCGTATTGCATTGATTGACCGAATATTACTGCGCATGGGAGTTTGTGAAATGCTCTATTTTCCTGATATCCCACCAAAAGTTTCAATAAATGAATCTATTGAGATAGCAAAGGAATACAGTACAGCAGGGAGTTCGAAATTTATAAATGGTGTTCTTGATGCTATTCTTTCACATGAAAAAAGATCAGGTAAAATAAATAAGGAGGGAAGAGGGCTAATTGAGGAATCAAATATAAAAAATCCGAAAGATACGTAGTTAATGGAACAAGTTAGTAAAAATAATTACAGACAAGATGATGATAATATTTGTGAGATGATAATATGTATGGAATATTGATTGTAGGATTGCAATGATGTATGAGAAAATTATTATTGTGTATCCAAAATTCATTACACACAACCATACAACCATTCATTCATACTTAACCACGGTTGAAATTGGAATCATTCACATATGAAAAACAAAAAGAAGATCTTTTTATGGACGTTATTTGATTTTGCTAATACATCATTTTCAATAGTTGTCGTTACTTTTCTTTTTGCCGTTTATTTCAAAAACATAATTGCTGATGGAAAACCAATTGGTGATCTATATTGGAGTTTTGGTACTTCAATTTCTATGATAGTAACAGCTATAATTTCTCCTATATTAGGTGCAATTGCTGACTTTTCTGCGGGTAAAAAAAGGTTCCTTTTATTCTTTACAATAATCTGTATTACTGCTACTGCATCTTTGTTCTTTGTGGGTCCGGGGCAAATTGTTTTAGGACTAATTTTATTTATAATAGCAAATATTGGTTTTGAAGCAGGTTTGGTTTTCTACGATGCCTTTCTTCCCGAAGTAACAGTGCCTAAAAATTATGGAAGAGTTAGCGGTTATGGTTTTGGAATGGGTTATCTCGGTTCATTGGCAACGCTTGCCATTGTTTATCCATTCATTCAAAGCGATATGATAAAAGAAACATTTCCCGTTGCTGCGCTTTTCTTTTTAGTTTTCTCTCTTCCTTTTTTCTTCTTCATCCACGATTCAAGAAAAAAAATAGTTAAAACCGAGCCATATCATATAATAGGATTGAAAAGAGTTTGGTCAACTATCTCCCATCTAAAAAACTATAAAAATCTTGCAATATTTCTCTTAGCATATTTCTTTTATATCGAAGGCGTTAACACAATTATTTTCTTTTCCGGTATTTATGCAAGTACCACTTTAGGTTTTAGTGATTCGGAACTGTTGATTTTCTTTTTAACCGTTCAAACAACAGCTATTGGCGGCTCGGTGGTTTTTGGGATAATTGCAGATTCTATTGGACAGAAAAAAACAATTATGATAACCTTGTTTATGTGGCTGATAACGGTTGCTCTTGCATTTTTTATACATGACAAATTTGGGTTTTATTTTGTTGGTTTACTTGCCGGCGCGTCAATGGGTTCAAGTCAATCTACAAGCAGAAGTATGATGACTAAACTTACACCCGAAGATAAAAAAACAGAGTTCTTCGGTTTTTATTCTTTCTTTGGTAAAAGTTCAGCAGTTGTAGGACCACTGGTATTCGGTATGGTCAGTTATTTTTCAGGAAGTCAGAGGATAGCAATTTTATCTGTTGGTGTATTTTTTATAATTGGAATGTTGATACTAAGCAAAGTGAAAGACCCTGATGTAAAGTTGGCATCTTAATTATGTATTTTGAAAACGGCGTCGCCTGTAAGTTTTTTTACATCCCAGTTAAAATTTATAGATCTTTTTTCTTTTCTAACAATACAAACATCATAGGCACAGTAGGGGCAGAATTCGGGTGTGCAATAATCAAAATGAATTTTTATCTGTGGATTACTGAATTCATTTTCTAATTTCGAAGCGATATCTACTTCTTCTTTGTGGCTTTGTTCAATTGTAAAGAAATATGGAAAGAAAATATGGAAATCAATAAAAATTCTGTCACCAGATTTCTAATATCTTAATTCGTGAATGTCAATCCAAAATTCTTTTTTCATTCCAACCAAGATATTGGAGATCCTTTTAAGAATATTAGGATCAGTTTCCATCATTAAACCCCCAATTGATTCCCTCATTAATTTATAACCGGTAACCAATATATTAAGTGCAACAGCCATTGCTATAAGCGGATCTAATATGGTAATGCTGGTAAGCAGAACTAATATTAATCCTACAATTACACCTATACTTGTTATTGAATCTGTTAATATATGTTTTCCGTCTGCAATCAGAGTCAGAGAATCGGTGCTCTTGCCAATTTTTATAAGATAAAATCCCAAAAAAAGATTGATTATACCGGCGCCTGCAATAACAACTAAACCGGTATTTAATGATGTTAAAACAGGACCGGTAATTAAGTTGTTAATTGAATGATAAATTATAACTATTGCTGCAACAAAAATTAATGCTCCTTCGATACCGGCAGAAAAATATTCAACATTGCATGTCCGTATAAATGTAAGTCATCAGCAGGTTTAGAACTAATTATTATGCTGTACAGAGCCATTGAAGTTGCCAGGATGTGAATAACGGATTCTGCAGCATCGGAGAAAATTGCTGCCGAACCTGTTATAAGGTAAGCCCATACCTTGGCGATGAACATTAAGAAGCCTATGGACAAGGAAATATATGCCGCATTTTTCTTTATCTTATAGTTATTCAGCTTATTCATCAAATTATTTTATGCTTGGTAAAAGTCATTCAAAAGGAATTCTTTCAATTTAAGAAAATATTCTTGTGATTTGATGAAATAATTATACAATAAGATACTTACTGAATGACAGGATTACCAAAAAAGAATTTGCATAACACCAGTTATTGATATGGATTCACTTAGAACCAAAATGCATATCTATAAATCATAATTTTGAAAGTATATTAGCTGCTTCGATTAAAACTTCATCACGTTTAGCAAAACATATACGGATAATCTTGTTTGTATCTCCTTCATCATAAAAAGGAGAGATAGGAATTACAGCAATTCCAACTTCTTTCGTTAAATATTCTGAAAATTTCATATCATCAAGTTCTGATACATCCGCATATTCTAATAACTGAAAATAAGTTCCTATACACGGCATCAATTTAAATTTAGAATTTTTAATTCGCCCCCGGAATGTATCTCTCTTTTTCTGATAAAAATCACCCAGGGAATTATAGTGCGTTTCATCCTGCAGGTAATCTGCATAGGCATATTGTATTGGTGTATTAGCAGAGAAAACTATGAACTGATGCATCTTTCTAAATTCATTTGTTAGTAACTCAGGAGCTGCACAATAACCCATCTTCCAGCCGGTTGTATGAAAAGTTTTTCCGAATGAGGAAATTACAAAAGATCGCCTAACAAGTTTCTCAGATTCTGCAAAACTTATATGTTTCTCTTCATCAAAAACGATGTGCTCATAAACCTCATCACTTATAATCAGAATGTTTGTATTGTCAGTTAATTCTTCAAGCTGTTTTATATCATCTTCAGTTATAAGGCTGCCTGTAGGATTATGCGGTGAGTTAAGGATCATTAATTTTGTTTTTTCGGAAATACTTCTTCGGATATCATCCCAATTGTAAGAGTAATCCTGCGGATTTAATTTAACGAAAACCGGTATTCCTCCGGCTGCTTTCACTCCAGGCACATAAGAATCATAAGCCGGCTCTATTATTATTACTTCATCACCGGTTTGCACTGTTGCAGTTATAGCGGTGTAGATTGCCTGTGTTGCTCCTGCAGTTACTGTTATTTCATTATCTTTGTCATAAGTTTTTCCATACAGTTTTTTTATCAATACAGAAATTTGTTCTCTCAACTCTGGCACACCCGGCATAGGTGCATATTGGTTAAATCCCTTTTCCTGATAATGATTTACCAATTGAAGTAATTCATTGCTGCAGTTAAAATCAGGAAATCCCTGTGCAAGGTTTATAGCATTATATTCCAATGCCATTTTAGACATCACAGTAAATATGCTTGTACCGATTTCAGGCAGTTTGGATTGAAGAATTACTTCACGCATAGCTATTGTTAACAATTACTTTTTAGTAAATAAGAGAGATGATAATTTATAAAATTATGGAATATGAATGAATTGCCGCGTTTTTCAAGACGTGGATTAGAAAAGAGCAAGAGAGCGATGAGGTTTTAACCTCAACTTGATTTTCTATTCAATTCATAAATTCTTGTTTAGGCTGAAGCCCTGTGTTTTAACAGTTGTGGCTTTCCGTTCGATGAATCGAACGGGAATAGATGATATTAATAATATCTTTTTTTTCTGTTTAATAAAAAAACTGTAATGGATGAGTGGTGTTATCATTTAACTAAGTGATGCTATTATTTTGTTAATCATCAATTGCCGTCAGCTTTAGCTGATGGATATAGCAATTGACGGATTCAGAATGACTCATCAGCCCTTTTTTGGATAACTCAGAAATAAAAAAATCAATTTAAACTAAACTCAGGTTCATCAGGTCTGATTTCATCATACAATCTTTGCAGTTCGCGGTAAGCATATTGGCTTCCTCTTTGGGCGGCAATTCTATAATAATTTACAGTTTCCGATTTTGATTGTGCAGTTCCAATACCATTTTCATAACAATATGCAAGCGTAACCTGTGCTAGTACAGAACCATTTTCGGATGCATTTATTAATTCTTCAAATGCAAATTTATAATCTATTCCCGGGCTGTTATCATAAATAGCAGCAGTAATTAATCTAACTGTTGCTTCAGTGCTCTCCATTGATGCAGCTTTTTCCCAGTAATCAAGTCTTTCAGAAATGTTATTAGATGTTATTCTTCCGGTATAATATTTTAATCCTAATTCAATCATCGCTGGAATATAATCATCATCTGCAGATTCTTGGAGAAGATTTACAGCATCACTAACAACTAATTGTTTATCGTAATTAATTGAATTAAGCCCGTACCAAACAAACATTGCCTCCGCATTATTATTTTTTGCTTCGTATTGCAGTTTGGTAAGGAACCCGGCATTATTACTTAATTGCCATAAAAGATAACGTGACTTTTGTGAACCAATTCTGAGTGCACGGAAATAATATGCTGCTGCGGTTATATCATTTTTATCAAAGTAAATTCCCTGTTCATACAATTGCCCGATAATAGTTTGTGCTTCAGGGCTTCCGCTTTCCGTAAGACGCAATAACTGTGTAATGTTATCAGATGTTGCCAACTCAGTTAAGAACCTTAGTGAATCCAGTTCCATTTTTCGCGCTACACTGTCAGCAAAAGTCAATTGGAGATCAGCAATTAACATACTGTCAGTTAGTGATGTAATAGTATCTCCAACGGATTCAAAATCAATAAATACTAATCCAACAGGTGAAGTTAGGTTAGTATTATCCTCGCGGGACAAATCTTTATTATTACTTATTTGTCCTTCTTCAATTGCCGCAATTGAATCAACCTTGGAATGGGATATTTTAATTTCAAGCTGATTAACTATTTTGGAAGCAGGTTCATAACCTTCGGCTGAAGATTTATTTAACCAATAATAGGCATAATTAAGATCACGCTTAACAATAAGATTATCGGTATTAAGAATACCAATTACATATTGCGCCTGTATCATTCCAGATCGAGCAGCTTTCTTAAAATAATTAAATGCGCTAAACGGATCCCAATTTGTACCCCAACCATTGATTAAAAGTATTGCGTAGTTGTATTGTGCAGATGCTAAATTTTGATTGGCAGCCTTTTTTATCCAGTAAACAGCTTCTATTGTATCCGGTGACATTCCTTCTCCCAAAAGGTATCTGAGACCAAGTTCATGTTGTGCGAGAACATCACCTGTATTTGCTTCCTGTGTAAGTTTAAACTGCTGCCAGATCTGATAACCCAAATCAGGTCTGTGAAAATATGGCGAATGCCTGAATGGTTTATTATTCTTAAATGCTAAGCTTCTGGTTGTATCCTGGGCAAACGCTGAACTTGCCAGAATTAAAACTAATGTTAGGTATTTAACTGGTTTTATATAATTTTTCAAATGTGTTTTTACGGTAGAAATTATCAGTTACAATAATTTAAATGGTACTTTAATAGATTATCCATTAATCATATATTTATATAATAAAATGATTAATAAATTAACTATTTTTTATTAAAAATAAACGTTGTAAATAAATATCCGCATAGACTTAAGATTTGTGGTGAATGGATTCTGGCTATAATAATAATAATGACCGAAAAGAGATTGAATTGATCAACTAGAAAGAAAAATAACTACTATGTTTACGAAAAAAGAACAAGCATCATTTTGGCTTTTTAAAATACTTCTTCATTGGTTTGAAGTAATGATTTTTCCACCCTTTCTCATATTCTTTAGCTTGCCCATCGGGAATACTTGTATGAATTATAGTCACTCTTGTTCCACTATTTGATTTTTCAAAAAGAATTTCCAATTTGGAATTAATTGCACCATCTGGAAAATCAGTTGATCGCCATGATTGCACTATTCTTCCGTAGGGTTGTAAAGCTAAATTTGTTCCGCTTATGTAACCGTCTCCTGCCGTAAATTTTGAACCAACATTAGGTTTGATGTTAGCCTTTACACCAGTGAAATTTGAATGTTCAATACTGTTCAGCCAGGCGTCAAATAGTCGCTTGGCACTAACAGGAAATAATTCTGATATTTTTATGGATTCTTTCATTTTATCTATTTGAATCTAAGAATAAGTAAAAAGTTAACTAATGGCAATTGATTATCGGATAAATTTTATTTATCTGGGAGAAGGTTAGAATTAAGCTTCTTGATTAATAGTATTAATCGTCACCTCAATTTCATCATAAAATTGCTATTCAATTATTCATAATCTATATTTGAGAACAAAAAATTTTATGGCTCGCAGTAAAAAAGTAAAGTATATATTCATAACAGGTGGTGTTGTTTCATCGTTGGGGAAAGGTATAACTGCCTCTTCACTTGGCTTACTTCTTAAACTCCGCGGGTATAAAGTAACAATTCAAAAGTTCGATCCATATTTAAATGTAGATCCCGGAACAATGAGCCCTTTTCAGCATGGCGAAGTTTACGTTACAGATGACGGTGCTGAATCGGATTTGGACCTGGGACATTATGAGCGCTTTCTGGATGTTAATATGACCCGTTCAAATAACTCAACTACAGGTCAAATATACTACGAAGTTATAAGCAAGGAAAGAAGGGGAGACTATTTAGGTGCAACTGTTCAGGTAATCCCTCACATAACAGATGAAATAAAAAGAAGACTTGTTAGATTAAGTGAACTTGGTGAGTATGATATTATTATTACAGAAATAGGTGGTACCATTGGCGATATTGAGGGTCTTCCTTTTATCGAAGCAATGCGGCAGCACATGCTGGATTTTGGAAGAGCCAATTCTATCAGTATTCATGTTACGCTTGTTCCCTACATTGCATCTGCGGGGGAATTAAAAACTAAACCTACGCAGCACAGCGTTAAAAATCTGCTTGAGTCGGGAATACAACCGGACGTTTTGATCTGCCGCTCGGAGAAAAAACTTTCGAAGGAAATTAGGAGTAAGATTGCTCTATTTTGTAATGTGGATACTAAAGCAGTTATCTCTAATTACGATTGCGCTTCCATTTATGAGGTTCCTCTAATTTTATATAAAGAAAAATTAGATCAGTTTGTTCTTAAAAGACTTCGATTATCCGAGAAAAAAATTAAACTTGATGAATGGAGTAATTTTGTTGATGCAGTAATAAACCCTTCAAAGATTTTGGAAGTTGCAGTAGTTGGAAAATATATTCATCATTTTGATGCCTATAAAAGCATAATGGAATCTTTTGTTCATGCCGGTGCTGAGAATGATGTTAAGGTTGTTATGCGCCCGGTGAGTGCTGAAGATTGTAGCTCCGGTGAAACCGGAAAATTGTTCGACGGGGTTGCAGGTATTCTTGTGCCGGGTGGATTTGGAGAGCGTGGCATTGAGGGAAAGATACAAGCAGTTAAGTATGCTCGCGAAAATAATATACCGTTTTTTGGTATATGCCTTGGCTTGCAATGTGCTGTAATAGAATTTGCGCGAAACGTTTGTGAAATAAAAAATGCAAACAGTGCCGAATTTAAGAAAAATAAATCCAGTGTTATTGATCTTATGCCGGATCAGAAAAATGTTAAAGAAATGGGTGCCACCATGAGATTGGGGGCTTATCCGTGTACCATTCAGAGTGGAACAAAGGCAATGAAAGCTTACAAACAAAGTTTTATATCGGAGCGACACAGACATAGGTATGAAGTAAATAATAAATTCAGAAAAAAACTTATTGAAAATGGGTTAGTACTTAGTGGTCTTTCACCTGATAGAGAATTAGTTGAAATCATCGAAATACCTGATCATAATTGGTTTGTAGCTTGCCAGTTTCACCCCGAATTAAAATCCCGCGCAACTAATGCCCATCCTTTGTTCAGAGACTTTATAAAGGCTGCATTACGGTACAGCGAGGATAATAATTCACATCATGCTCAGTAATAGTTATATTTATAAGGATTAAAATTTTATTTTCATAAATTTTTATCTATGATGTCACTTTTATTTAAGATCCTTTTCAACGTATTTATAATTATTACTTTAAGTAATATTTCTTATCCCCAAAATCAATTGCCTGATCCCCATCAAGAAAAAATAATTCTTAAGGGGTTGGATGAAACCTTTGATTTTAATTTTGATAAAAGCAGAAAGATTTTTAATAATTTAATCTTATCCAATCCTGAAGATCCAGCCGGTTATCATTTTAAATCAATAGAATATTTATGGAAATTTTTGGATAATAAAAATGATTCTGACTTAGTAAAATTCCTTGGATTATCTGACACAGTAATTAGCAATGCGAACAGTTTACCGGACTCAATATCCGGGACTGCTTTTATAAATTATATAATTGGTTCAACGTATTCATACCGTGCAATGGTATATACACGTTTAGAAAACTATATGGATGTCATTCTTGCTACCCAGGAAGCTCTCTCATATTTAAGTGCTGCAATTTTTATCGATAGTACATTTTATGATGCATATATGGGCTTAGGGTTATTCAATTTTATGATCGCGCAAACTCCGCCTGCGCTTAAATGGGCAATGCGTCTTACCGGTGTTAAAGGTGACAAGGTAAAAGGAATTGAATATTTAAAATTGGCTGCGAAGAATGGAAAGCTATCCAGGATTGAAGCACAATTTTTCTTATCACAGATACTAACCGAATTTTACCAGGAGAATGAAGAAGCAGAGAAATTAATGTATGATTTGAATATCAGGTATAAAAACAACATGTTTTTTCAGCATTCGTTTGCTATCTTTTACTTACGTATGGCGAACCTAAATAGAGCTGAAAGAATATTTAATAAATTAATTTCTTCAACCGATTCCTCTTTTGTTCAGGTAATAAGATATTCAAACCTTTCATTGGGGGATGTATTTTTCTTTAGAAACGAGTTCGATAGTGCAAAATATTATTATACAATATTTCTACAGGATTTAAATGAAAATTACTATCGTGGCATTGCAGCTCTTCGTTTGGGCTTATGTTTTTCATTTACTGGAGATAGTATATTCGCAGCAGAGAATTTTAATTTAGCCAGTAAGGGAAATATTGATATAGACGATGATAGGTATGCAGATGTAATGGGGGAAAAATATCTGGAGAATCCTCCGGATACAATAGAACTGAAAATTATTTTTATTGATAATTTAGTCAATGCCGGTAATTATGAAGAGGCAAAAGATTCTCTTTTAAGTCTGAGAAATATGGATTTTACTAATGATCTTTTGGCGGAAATTAATTTACAATTGAGTAATGTTTCATTCTATCTTGATAGTTTAATAGAATCATATAGTTATGCTCTATCTGCAATTGCAAATGATGATGCCAAGCCAATGGTAAAGGTGTTTGCATATTATTATGCCGCTCGTGCTAGCTTAAAGCTTGGTTATCCTGCTGATGCTGAGATGAACATAAAAAAAATAGAAAATTATTCTGATTATTTTTATGAGAGTAAGCTTGCAAATCTAATTAATGCTCTGGAATACAAATTAGAGAAATATAAAAATTTTCAGCAGTAAATTTAATTAGTCTTTTCTGAATGGCTGAATTATTCTGTGAAAATCCTGACTATAAATTATTTTGGAATTGAAAACTACTATCAAATCAATGTCAATATGGATTATTGATTATTCAACGTTGATTAGGTAAATTTAAATAATTAAAAAGTGTAATTGTGATAAAAGTTGCTGTTTTTGTTTCGGGTAGAGGTTCAAATCTTGAAGCGATTTTAAATTCTCCAAAACTTAAAAAAGTTGCTATTGTAAAGGCAGTTATTAGCGATAAAGCTGAATGTTTGGCTTTTGAAATTGCAAAGAAAAATTCTATTGATACTTATAATGTTGGTAAGCAGGAAAATTTCATCCACTATTCAGATCTGGCAGAGTTTTTAAAATCACTTGATATTGGCTTAATTGTGTTAGCAGGATTTTTAAAAATGATGCCCGAAACTGTAATTAAAAATTTTAAAAATCGAATCATTAATATTCATCCTGCACTGCTGCCTTCGTTTGGAGGTAAGGGAATGTATGGTATGAATGTTCACAAAGCAGTTTACAATTCCGGTGCTAAGGTATCGGGGGCAACAGTTCATTTTATAAATGAAGCTTATGATGAAGGAAAAATCATTGCCCAAAAAAAAGTTGATATATCGGATGTAAAATTTCCTGAACAAATAGCTGAACGGGTACTCAAAATCGAGCACGAATTATTGCCGTTTGTTATTGAAAAATTTGCCCGTAGCCAAATTGCACCTGAGAAGAATTGAATTTTTTTTGTTGAGTTAGCATATTAATGAATTTCTGAATCGCGAATTAAAAAATTGAAAAAATTAGCTTTAATAAGTGTTTCAAATAAAGAGAAAATCGTTGAACTTGCCGAAGGATTGAAATCTAATAATTACGCTATTATTGCAACCGGTAACACTGCCAAAGTAATTAAAGATGCGGGAATAGATGTTACAGAAATATCCGATATTACAGGATTCCCTGAAATTTTTAACGGGAGGATAAAAACTCTTCATCCGATAATCTTTGGAGGAATATTGCTCAGAAGAGACAACGCTATTGATAAGCAGGAAGCCGGGGAAAACAATATTAATCCAATCGACGTGGTGTGTGTTAATCTTTATCCATTTGTAAATGTTACCAATAAATCGGATGTAGATCTTACTATTGCAATTGAAAATATAGATATCGGTGGTCCCAGTCTCATCAGGGCTGCAGCAAAAAACTACAAGTACGTTTCAATTCTCTCATCACCCAAACAGTATGATTTATTTATAAAGGAACTTAATAGAGGAGTAATATCGGAAAAAACTAGAAAAAAATTGGCAGTTGCAGCTTTTTCTCATACTGCAGACTACGATACCCACATTGCAAACTATTTTGAAAATAGATTTAATTTGGAGCCGAAAGATTTACGACTCAGTTATCCGCTGAGTAATAAATTGAGGTATGGAGAAAATCCTCATCAATCAGCGAACATTTATGGCAGCTTTTTTGATTATTTTAAAGTATTGCATGGTAAAGAATTATCTTATAACAATATTTTTGATTTAGTTTCAGCCTTGGAAATAGTGGAAGAGTTGGGTGATAATTCTTGTTCCATAATTAAACATAGTAATCCGGCAGGTGCAGCGATCGGTAAAAATTTGCTCTATGCGTATGAAAAAGCTTTAAGGTGTGATCCGATATCTGCTTTTGGTGGAATTGTTGCTTTTACCGGTACGGTTGATGAATCATTAGCATATAGATTAAATGAAATTTTTCTTGAAGTTATAAGTGCACCGGATTTCACAGATGAAGCACTGACAATATTAAAGCAGAAAAAAAACAGACGTTTGCTGAAACAACTTAAACCGATAAAAGGAGAAAAACTCCTTGTAAAAAGTATCCCGGGTGGCATAATACTCCAGGACCCGGATAATGTTGATTTGTTGGAGGAAAAATTTTATGTGGCAACAGATAAAAAACCAGGTGAGAAAGAGCTGAAAGATTTGTATTTTGCGTGGAAGGTTGCTAAACATACTAAGTCCAATGCAATTGTTTTCGCAAAAGATAGTGCAACTTTAGGTGTAGGTGCTGGTCAAATGTCACGGTTGGATTCAGCAAAGATTGCAATTATGAAAGCAAAAGAACATGGTTTGGATTTAAATAATTCTGTTGTAGCTTCGGATGCTTTTTTCCCTTTTGCAGATGGATTACTGGAATTAATTAAATGCGGCGCAACTTCCGTAATACAGCCCGGCGGATCAGTTAGGGATCAGGAAGTTATTGATGCTGCTAATAAAAATAATGTATCAATGGTATTTACCGGTGTAAGGCACTTCAAACATTAGAGGTATAATGGGTATTTTTGATTTATTTGCTACAGACATTGCAATTGATCTCGGCACAGCAAATACTTTAATCTATGTTAAAGGTAAGGGGATAGTTCTGAACGAACCATCTATTGTGGCTTTTGATAAAAACACTAAACAAATTATAGCTCTTGGCAATAAGGCTAAAGAAATGCTGGGCAGAGAGCACAAGGAAATTCGAGTTACAAGACCAATGCGTGATGGAGTGATTGCAGATTTTGAAATTGCAGAAGGAATGATAAGAGCTTTTATAAAGAAAGTAAGAGCTGGTTTTTTAAGTAGCAGGAAGGTTGTTATGGCTGTGCCCAGTGGTGTTACTGAAGTTGAGAAAAGAGCAGTGAGGGATAGTGCTGAACATGCCGGGGCAAAAGAAGTTCATCTTATTGCCGAACCAATGTCTGCTGCTATAGGAATAGGGATTGACGTTGATGAAGCGGTGGGAAATATGATTATTGATATTGGTGGTGGTACAACCGAGATAGCAGTGGTTGCTTTGTCTGGAATAGTGAATGAGGAATCTATCCGTGTTGCAGGCGATGATATGAATTATGCCATTATGCAATTTTTTAAAAGGAATCATAATATATTAATTGGTGAAAGAACTGCAGAAGCAATTAAGTGCGAAGTTGGATCGGCTGTTCCATTAAAAGAAGAAATTACTATCCAGGTAAAAGGAAGAGACCTTGTCGGGGGAATTCCGAAAACTACAGAAGTTAGTTCTGTTGAAATAAGAGAAGCATTAAATGAATCAATTGTGCAGATTATTGAAGCAATTAGACAAACCCTTGAAAGAACACCTCCTGAATTATCAGCCGATATTTTAGACCGTGGTGTTATGTTAACCGGAGGCGGAGCTTTGTTAAAAGGTTTAGACGATAGAATCAGAATGGAAACTAATTTACCGGTGCATGTTGTTGAAGACCCGCTAACAGCCGTTGTTCTGGGTGCAGGTAAAGTGATTGATGATCTTAATCAATATTCGAAAGTACTTATCAGAACCAGAAGGTATTAATGTTAAGGTTTTTATCTAAAGTTTGGGCTAACTTTAGAGAATACGTCGTCCTTATAATAATCGTCATCATTAGTCTATTACTCCTTTCACAAAATAAAAACCAGGATGTTCAAAAAGTACGGGCAATAGCTTTTGGCAGTTTTGCAACAATTACCTCAATAATTTCCGATATCTTTAGTGTTACCGATTTAAAGAGAGAGAATAGAGAATTGAGGCATTCTAATGCTACTTTGATGCTTAAGATTAGTAAACTAAGAAATTATGGTATTGTAAATGACGATTTGAGACATTTAATAAATTTTAAGGACACTACAGATTTTCCGTTAATACCAGCCAGTATTGTATCCAGATCTATTTCTATGACACAAAATAATATAACTCTTAATGTTGGAGAGCAGGATGGTGTGTTACCGGGGATGCCTGTATTAAATGATCAGGGCTTCATTGGGATCATTCACGCATTATCGGATAATTTTTCCATTGCAAGAACACTAAACAATGTTGATTTAAAATTAACCGTTATGGATGAGCGAAGCAGGATAAATGGAATAATGAAATGGACAGGTGAAGAATTAACTATTATAAATATTCCTATCACTTTCGATGTAAAAGTTGGAGATAGAATTGTTACCTCGGTTATCAGCTCGATTGTTCCGATTTCAATACCAATTGGAATTGTTGAGGAATTTAGAACCGAGGAGGCAGGAGTTTTCAGTTACATAAGGGTAAAACCTTTTGCTGATCTTACGCCAATTGAACATGTATTTGTTCTGGCTAAAGTAAAAAGCAAACAAATTGGAGATCTGGAATTAAATTTCTACAGGCAAAATTGAAATGAAATGGGAATTTATTTTACCTTTACCAATCTTTCTGCTTGTTTTGCTGATTCAAATTACTATGGTTCCTCTTATTTCTATTGCCGGAGTTGTTCCCGATGTTATATTGATATTATTGGTTTATTATTCCATAACCAAGGGACAATTATACGGGACAATTTTAGGCGCATCTTTTGGAATATTTGTTGATTTGATTACTGGCGGTCTTTTAGGAAGTGCAATGTTATCTAAAACAGTAGTAGGATTTGTAGCGGGTTATTTTTCTAGTGAAACAAAAAGAGAAATAAATATCACTACTTATTATTTTTCTTTGATAGTATTTATTTGTGCAATTGTAGATAGTGTAATATTTTCATTCTTTTCTGCATTCAATTTACGATCTAATATTTTCTCCCTCTTTTTTGAACAAGCTTTGCTACCGGCTTTATATACTGGAGTAGTGAGTATATTATTTATATTTTCTCCTTTTAAAAGGAAATCATTTTGAAAAGTGAAAAATTTGCATCTGCCAGTCGCAAAACATTGTTATCAGCAATAATAATTATTGGTGCTGTTGTTCTGGGATTACGTTTGTTCCAAATGCAAATTCTAGACCAAACTTCTTACGATGACAAAGCTGCTGATAATAGTATCAAAATGATCGAACTATCTCCACGCAGGGG
>SMVB01129376.1_pt1 | contig 20990 bp, 13 predicted proteins | sample 2456461 | NCBI WGS metagenome assembly SMVB01 (sample SAMN11095934, study PRJNA526329) | marine sediment metagenome | biome: Marine sediment; feature: Surficial sediment; material: Deep marine sediment; isolation source: Hadal surficial sediment | place: Pacific Ocean | collected 2014-05 | depth...
AACAGAGCGTATCCTGGCGGCTTTCGTTGCGGGGCTCAACGCCTTCATCGAGGACAGCGCCGACAATCTGCCGGTGGAGTTCAAGCTCACCGGCCTTCGGCCCGTACCCTGGACGACCGCGACGCCGACCCTGCGATCGACGCTCAGTGGGGTCGGGGGCAGCGCCACGTCCGATCTGCGGCTCGCGCAGCGCGTCGCATCAATGGGTGCGAAGGCAGCTAACCAGCGGGCGAACCCCGATCCGTTCTACGAGCTGGTGGTGCCGGAGGGGTTCGACCCGGCGATCGTGACCGATGAGGTTGTCGACGCCTTCTCCATCCGCGCCGGGCGCGAGTTTGCGGTCGAGATCCTGCCCGAGTACCGTGCGCTGGAGGCGGTCGCCGGTGCCGGCCCGACCCCGCCCATGTTGTTGGGGCGGCTCCAATGGTCGCCGCCGACGCCCGCCGAGCACCGTGACCAGATCGGCAGCAACAACTGGGTGATCGCCGGGCGCCTGAGCGCCTCCGGATCGCCGATGCTGGCCAACGACCCCCACCGCCAGGTGACCAACCCGTCGCTCCGCTATCTCGCCCACCTCGAGGCACCGGGTTGGAGCGTGATCGGCGCCGGCGAACCGGCGCTTCCCGGCATCGCGATCGGCCACAACGAACGCATCGCCTGGGGCCTGACCATCGTCGGCACCGACCAGATCGACGTGTTCGTCGAGCAGCTCGACCCCGACGACCCGTCGCGGGTTCTCTATCGGGGCGGGTTCGAGCCCCTGCGAGTCGAGCGTGAAACGATCGCAGTCAAGGGGGAGGCGCCGCGCGAGGTGACCTTCGAGTTCAGTCGCAACGGGCCGATCGTCTACAAGGATATCGACCAAGGTGTGGCGTACGCGATTCGCTCGTTCGCGCAGGAGCCGGGAACGGCTCCTTACCTCGGTGCGCTCCGCGTTGACCAGGTGGGTAACTGTGTCGAGTTCCTCGAGGCGATGGAGGGCTGGAAACATCCGTCCGAGAATATGATCTGTGGCGATATCGACGGCAACATCTCGTGGCGAGCCTCGGCGCTGACGCCGAACCGTACGGGACCGACTCCGTGGTACGGGCGGTTGCCGGTTCCGGGCACCGGCGAGTACGAATGGGATGGTTTTCGCGACGACCTTCCCGAGGAGCTCAACCCGGAGCGTGGCTGGATCGCGACCGCCAACCACAACATCCAGCCGCCGGGGTTCCACCCGCCGATCATGTTCAAGTCGGCGCAGCCGTCGGCACGCTACCAACGCCTCGCCGAGGTGCTGTCGGCGGGCGGCAGCTCCGGCGGCAAGTTCACGATCGAGGACTTCCGGAGCCTGCAGCTCGACGCGTTTTCGGCCGCTGGTGCCAACGCCGTGCCATTGTTCGAGGGCTGGACCTCCGCGGATCCCGACATCGAGTGGGCCCGGCAGCAGATCGCCGCGTGGGATGGAGTCTTCGATCGTTCGAGCGCTGGCGCCGCTCTCTATCTGACCTGGCGTCGCAACGTCGAGCCGGCGACGATTGATCCCGCAGCGCCGGCCGAAGATCGTCGTTCGGCGGTCGAGGACGGCCTGCGGCGAACTCTGGGCGTCATGTCACAGCTTGGTGCTGATCGCTCGCAATGGCGTTGGGGGCGGCTCAACATGGCCACCTTCGAGCACGCGTTGTTGGCCGCCTACGATCAGATCGCGATCGAGAAGAGCGGCGGCGCCGGCACCGTGGCGGCCAACGGAGCCACCTTCCGCGAGATCCTCGACATGGCCGATTGGGACGCGGGGATCGCCACGACATCGCCCGGCCAATCCGGTCAGCCCGGCAGCCCCTACTATGGGAATCTGATCGAGAGCTGGGCGGACGGCGAGTATTTTCCGCTCGCCTACACGCGTGCGGCGGTCGAGGAAGTCGTGGTACATCGGCTGGTGTTGAAACCCGCCACTGGAGGTCGGAGATGAAACGTAACGTCGACCGAACGCGGACAAACCAACAACTGATCTTCGACGAGATCAACAAGGGCACCGACCCGGCCGAGATCATCGTGATGCTGGAGCAGGACCCGGATATCGATGCCCGACAGTTCGGCATTGTCGATATGCAGGGCCAGACCGCGGGGCACTCGGGAGCCGGCAACAGCGACGTTTCGTTGCACGCCACCGGCCGGGTCGCCGGCGAGCCGATCTTCTACGCCATCCAAGGCAACATCCTGGCCAGCAACCGCGTCGTCTACGAAGCCGTCCACGCCTTGCGGACGACAGAGGGCAGTCTCGCCGACCGCGTCATGGCGGCGATGGAAGCCGCCGACGCCACGCCGCTTGCAGCGTCGTGCAACTTTCGCGGCGCCGTTCCGTATCATTGATTCGATGACGCGAACGCCCTCGGTACGTCTTTGCTGCCTGCTGTGCGCTGTGCTGTCGATCGCCGTCGCCGCGACGGCGAGCCCTCACAACGGCTCCGCGACGACGGCGCGCGCTCAGAACGGCGCTGCCCCGCTATGGTATGGGCAGGACGGCGAGCCGTTGCCGTTCGTCAGCCATGACGAGGCGCTGAGCTTTCTACGCCAGGCGGCGGTACTCGAGTCGGAGGAGATCGAAGGGAGCCAGAACCGGCCGCTGCGGGTAGTGCTCGAAAAGGACGGGGTACGCGCCCGCGCCATATTCCGCAGCGTCTACGAGACCTGGCAGCGCGAGTGGATCCGGGGCCGTTGGCATCTCTACCTGATCGACCGCGCCACCTCCGAGCGCGCCGCCTACGTCGTGGCGCGCATGCTCGGCTTCAACAACATTCCGCCGACCGTTCTGCGTGAGCTCGACGGCAAGCGCGGCACCCTGCAGCTCTGGCTCGAGGGGATGGAGACGCTGTCCGAGCTCATGGAGCGCCGCGCCGAGATGTCGCCGGATTGGGCCGATCAGATGGCCGGCATCTGGGTGTTCGACAACCTTCTCTTCAATGCCGACCGGCACCCCCGCAACCTGCTGATCGACCGCGAGGGCACGGTGTGGATGATCGATCATACCCAGAGCTTTCAATACGACGACCGCCTGATCGACATCGACCAGGTTCGCAGGATTCCGGGGGTGATGTGGGAGCGTCTGCGCGGGATCGGCGATGCCGAGTTCGAGCAGGCGTTGGCGGAGTCGCTCAACAACCAACAACTCGGGGCGTTCCTCAGGCGGCGCGAGAGCCTGGTCGAGCTCATCGAGGGGCTGATCGCCGAGCTGGGCGAGGCCCGGGTTCTATTGAAGGGCCCGGAGCAAGCGCGACGCAATACTCGTCCGCCATCGTGCTCGCGCGGCTCACCCGATGTGAGCACCCATGACGATTTTGCCACGGCTTGCTAGACAAAAAGGCGCTCGTGCCTCGGCGTACAGCCGGGGGCACGAGCGCCCTCAGAGTTTGGTCAGGTGTCGTCTCAGTTGGCGCTGATGTGCTTGATCTCGCTGATGACGAGGATCTTCACGCCGCCGCGCTCGGCGTACTCGCCGGTGATCTCGACCGTGTGGCTGGCGTGATCGCGCAGCTCGGCGTTCGGCGACTGCATCGAGGTGCTCGAGGCCAGCCAGATCAGCTGATCCGTGCCCTCTTCGAGAAGTGCCAGCGGGATGCCGTTGTCGGCACACGTCTGGGCGCAGTCGCGATGATCGGCGCCCTTGGAGCCCATCTTGATGAAACACACAGAGTCGATGATCTCGCCGCGAACGGTGACTTCCTGGGCTGCCATCGACGGCATCGAGACGGCGATCACGCAAACGACCAGCGCGATCGACAAGTAGTAGGCTCGTTTCATATTGATACCTCCGTAGGAAATGCGGGAGCCGGGGTAGAACTAGAGCCCCTATTATGAGGCGCGGCCTGCCCGGTCTCAACCGGAGGCGGGGGTCATGGCGGGTGAACGGACTACGCTAGGGCGAATCTCCGGTCACGATCAGCGAGTTCCCAATGTCCGAAGTCCCGAGGTCGGTGAGTTACTGGCTGGTACCTGTTGCGCTCGGCACCTTTTTGTTTCTCGCCGCCGTCTTCTCCAAACCCTTCGCCTACACTGCGCTTCATCTGGTGATGCTGGCCGTTCTTTACCTGCTCGTCGGGTTGGTGCTGTACGGCACGACCGCGATCGCCGCTCGCGGCGGCCCGGCGGCGGCGCTGATCGGTTCGATCGGTGTCGCTTTCGTCTTGGTGTTGCACTACCGGGAGCAGACTCGACCCAGCGGCACCGCCGAGAGTCTCGACAAGCTGCCGGTGCTCGCCGCCTTCCTGGTTACCTGTGCCGTCGTTGCGGCGGTCTATTTCTTTGTCATCCGGGCGCTGAGCGCCGGCATCCAGGGGCGTCTCGCCGCCGTTTCCTCGTTGGTCGCGGCGCTGATCTTCCTGCTGTCGCTGGCGGCGTTCTACCACTCGTCGAACACTTTTCGCTGGCATCTGCTGCGGCACAACACGATGCTCGGGGCGCTGTCGTATCACCTGTTCGCCGACGACACGACGTCGGTCAGAGAGGCCCTGTGGGCGGCGGGCGCGGCCGCGGGCACCGAGAAAGCTGTCCCCGCCGGCGCCGCGAGCCCGGCACCCGAGAAGGCGAGCTCGGCCGCGCCGAACCTGGTTTTCATTCTCGTCGATACGCTGCGTATCGATGCGATGGCCGCCTACGGGGGAGACCCCGAGTTGATGCCCTTCGTCAATTCCCTCGCCGCCAGGTCGCTCGTGTTTGCCGACGTCAAGGCGAATTCATCGTGGACCTTTCCGTCGATGGCGTCGTTTTTCACCGGGCTGCTGCCGGAGGAGCATGGCGCCGTGTGGGGAAGCAGCCTCAGCGCCGAGAAGTGGACGATAGCCGAGGCCATGGCGTCACGCGGTTTCCGCACGGTGGCGTTTCTGTCGAACGGCGTCGCGATGCGCGAGGACCGTGGCATGGGGCAAGGGTTCGAGGAGTTCTACCAACTGGGGGTCACCGGGTCCCGGTATCCGCCGGCGGAACAGATCAACGAGGCCGTCTTTGATTGGCTACAGGGCGCGGCTGAACCGGGGATCGCGCGGCAGCCGGTGTTTCTGTACGTTCACTACCTCGATCCGCATGTCCCGTACTTGTCGGCCGGCGGCGTCGATCCGGCATCGCATCGGGAAGCGACCGACGCCTACGAGTCCGATCTCCGCTACCTCGACGGCCATCTCGAAGCGTTGATCGATGCGGTCGAGGGGCGGTTCGAGGGCCCCACTTTCTTCTTCTTCGTCGCCGATCACGGCGAGGAATTCGGCGAACACGGAGAACGGGGCCACGGGCGCGTTTTGTACGATGAAGTCCTGAAGATCCCCGCCTTCCTGTACCTGGGCGCAGGCGGCAGCAGCGGGCGCATCGATGCCAAGCTCGAGGGGCGGGATTTCTACGACCTGCTCAACCTTCTCGCCGCCACCGACGACCTCGACGTGCGAGCCTGGGCCCGGGCGCGGGCCCGAAGCGAGCGCTACGCGGCTACCTACTACACCAACAGCTCACCGATCTACGAGATCCTGCGGCCGTACCGGGCAGCGATCTGCCTGCGGGTGATCGAGAAGGATGGCTACACGCTCATCTGGTCGGGTCAGGGGGACACCTACGAGCTTTACGATATGACCGCCGACCCCGGCCAGCTCCGCAACATCGCCGCCGACGAGCCCGCGATCGTCGCCGAGCTCACCGCTGCGCTGCGCTCGGCGCCGTCGTATTGGTCGCCGAAGATCTCCCAGGCGTTCACGGAAGTAGAGCTCGAGCGGTTACGCGCCCTCGGTTACCTGCGCTGAACGCGAGCGCGAGGGCGCGCGATGACTGCGTTGCGCTTGCTTCGCTCACTCCGACGTACGGGAGTACGTCTCCGTTCGCTCAGACTGCGCGCGCCTTGTCCTCACACGTCCTCGCGCTCGCGCTCTACGCAGAAATCAGCGCTAGTTGCCCGGCCGCTTCAACATCTCGATGCGCTCGAGACCGTTCATGTAGGGACGCAGCGCCTCGGGCACCGTGACGGTGCCGTCGGCCTCCTGATAGTTCTCGAGCAGGGCGACGATGGTGCGGCCGATGGCGAGCCCTGACCCGTTGAGCGTGTGGACGAGGCGCGGCTTCTTGCCGGCGCGCGGCCGGTAGCGGATCTCGGCGCGGCGCGCCTGGAAATCCTCACAGTTGCTGCACGACGAAATCTCGCGATAGCGCTCCTGCGACGGGAGCCAGACCTCGATGTCGTAGGTCTTGGCGGCGGCGAACCCGAGGTCGCCGGTGCACAGGCTCACGACTTGATACGGCAGCTCGAGTCGCTGCAGGACGCGCTCGGCGTCGGTCACCAGCGTTTCGAGCGCCTCGTACGACGTCTCGGGGGTCGTGTGCCAGACGAGCTCACACTTGGTGAACTGGTGTACCCGGATCATGCCGCGCGTGTCCTTGCCGTACGAACCCGCCTCGCGCCGGAAGCACGGCGTGTAGGCGCAGTATCGGATCGGCAGGTCATCCTCGTCGAGGATCTCGCCGCGGTGGAGGTTCACGAGCGGCACTTCGGAGGTCGGGATCAGGTACAGCGAGTCCTTCTCGATGAAGAATGCCTCGTCGGCGAACTTGGGGAGTTGGCCGGAAGCCTCCATCGATTCCGGCCGCACCAGGAACGGTGTGAACACTTCCAGGTAGCCGCCCTCGCTCTGCGCCAGATCAAGCATGAAGGCTGCCAGCCCGCGTTCGAGCGCCGCGCCGGCGCCGAACTGGGTCGGAAACCGCGCCCCCGCAACCTTGGCGGCGCGTTCCATGTCGATGATGCCGAGCGCCTCGCCGACATCGACGTGGTCGAGCACCTTGAAGTCGAAATCGCGGCGCTCGCCCCAGGTTCGTTCGATCGTGTTCGAGGCCTCGTCACGGCCCACCGGCACGCTCTCGTGCGGCAGGTTGGGTAGGCCGAGGAGGTCGGCGTGGATCCCTTCGTCGAGGCCGTCGAGCTCGGCGTCAAGTGTCTCGATCTCGCCGCTGACCCGGCCCATTTCGGCGATGATGTCGTCGGCGCTGTCGCCGGACTTCTTCAGCTCGCCGATTTTCTTGCCGGCCTCGTTGCGCCGCGCCTTGAGCGTGTCGACCTGCTGGATCAGCTCGCGGCGCCGCTGGTCGCGGTCGAGCAGGTCGTCGACATCGAAATCGACGTTGCGGGCGGCAAGCCCGGCGCGAATTCCGTCGGGATCCTTGCGCAGCTTGGAGAGGTTGTGCATCGGGCTCGCCGGGTCCGGAGGCCTGCTAAGAGGCCTTCTCTTCTTTCTTCGTTGCGGCCTTCTTGCTCTCGGTTCCCTTGCCGTCGGTTTTCTTGCTTTCGGTTTTCTTGTCGCCGGAGCTCGATTCGGCCTTGGCTTCCTTGGCTTCCTTCTCTTCCTTGCTGATCTTCTTGTCGGCGTAGTCGGTAACGTACCAACCGGTGCCTTTGAAGCGAATGGCGGGCGAGCTGATCAGTCGGTCGACGGCTCCGGAGCACTCCGGGCAGCGCTTGCGCCGCTTGTCAGAGAGCTTCTGGATGAGCTCGAAACGATGGCCGCAGCGTCGACACTCGTATTCGTAGATGGGCATTTCGCAGCTCTTGGCAGGACGTCGTTGGAATCCCGAAGAACCCGGCGAGCGCCGGACGGCTTATTATAGCTCGACGTTGGTCCTTTGCGGGCAGGCTACGGCTTCGCTTCCATCCAGTTGGCGCCCCAGCCGACATCGACGACGACGGGAACGTCGAGCTCGATGGCGGTCTCCATCTCCTCGCGCACCATGGCGGCGACCGCCTCGACCTCGTCTGCTGGGGTCTCGATGACGAGCTCGTCGTGCACCTGGATGATCATCATCGCCCCCGAGCTTTCATCGGCCAGGCGGCGGTGCAGGTTCACCATGGCGCGCTTGATCATGTCGGCGGCGGTACCCTGCAACGGTGTGTTGACCGCGATGCGCTCGCCGAACGACTGTACCGAGCGTTGATGGCTCTGCAGCTCCGGCAGATAACGAATGCGGCCGAGCATGGTGGTGACGTAGCCGTCGGTTTTTGCCTGCTCGATGGTTCCCTCGAGGAAGCCGCGCACCTCGGCGTAGGTGTCGAAATAGTTGTCGATGAAGGCGCGTGCCTCCTTGGTCGAGATGCCGAACTCGCGGCCGAGGCGCTGCGGGCCCATGCCGTACATGATGCCGAAGTTGATCACCTTGGCGCGGTCGCGCTGCTCGCTGCTGACCTCTTCGGGTGGGATGCCGAAGATCTCCGACGCGGTCGCCCGGTGTACGTCCACTCCCTCCTGGAACGCCGCCGTGAGGCGCTTGTCGCCGGAGAGGTGGGCCATGATCCGCAGCTCGATCTGCGAGTAGTCGGCGGTCAGCAGCAGGTAACCGTCCGCCGGTATGAACGCCTTGCGGATCCGTCGCCCGAGCTTGGAGCGGATGGGGATGTTCTGCAGGTTCGGGTCGCTGCTGCTCAGCCGCCCGGTGGCGGTGACCGTTTGGTTGAAGGAAGCGTGCAGGCGGCCGGTCTCGGGGTTCACCTGCGCCGGTAGGGCGTCGACGTAGGTTCCCTTGAGCTTGGCCAGCTCGCGGTACTCGATGACCTGACGGGCGATCGGGTAGTCGTCGGCGAGCTTCTCCAGTATCTCCGCCTTGGTCGACCGCGATCCGGTTTTCGCGGTCCGGCCGGCGGACGGTAGCCCGAGCCGATCGAAGAGCACCTCGGCGAGCTGTTTCGGCGAGTTGATGTTGAACTCGCCGCCGGCAGCTTCGTAGATCGCGGCGCTGACCCCTTCGAGCTGTGCCTGCAGCTCGACGCCCATCTCGGCGAGGTACGCGGAATCGATGCGCACACCGGCGAGCTCCATGTCGACGAGCACGTGCATGAGCGGCAACTCGACCTCGCGGTACAGCTCTGACAGATTGGTAGCCTCGAGCTCGGGCGCGAAGATCTCGCTGAGGCGCAGGGCGACATCGGTGTCCTCGGCGGCATAGGTCGTCGCGGCCTCGATCGGCACCTCGTCGAAGGTGGCGTTCTTGACCGGGACGATGTCCTTGAAGGGCGTCATTTTGATGCCGAGGTAGTCGATCGCCAGCCCGTCGAGGCCGTGCCCGGTTCGCGTCGGGTGCAACAGGTACGAGGCGATCATGGTGTCGAACCAGGGTTCGATGCCCGAGATCCCGTTGCGCTTCAACACGATGAGGTCGTACTTGAGGTTCTGGCCGATCAGCTTGATCGAGGCGTCGGTGAGGACCGGGGCGAGCTCGTCGAGGGCGTCCCCGAGCGACATGGCGTTTTCGGCCCCCAACGTGGTGTGGGCGATGGGGAGGTAGACGCCGCAACCCTCTTCCCAGCTCAACGCCACGCCGACGATGTCGGCCCGCACCGGTTGTGCGTTGGTCGTTTCCAGATCGACTGAAAGCCGTCCCGCCGCCCGCGCCGCATCGAGCGCGGCGGCGAGATCGTCGGCGCCGGTCAGCGTCCGGTACTCGACGTCCGTGATGCCGCTGTCGGTGAACTCCTCCAGGATCGAGCGAAACTCGAGCTCGGCGAACAGCTCGCGCGCCAGGCGGCGATCGGGATCCTGAGCGCGGAAGGCGTCGAGGTCGAGCTCCACCGGCAGATCCGTGTACACCGTGGCGAGCTTTTTGGACAGGCGCGCCATATCGGCACCGGCTTCGAGTTTTTCGCCGTACTTCATCTTGGTGATCTCGGCGGCGTGCTCGATCGCCTTCTCGATGGTGCCGTACTCCTGCAGGATCATCCGGGCGCCCTTCGCCCCGATGCCTTTGACGCCGGGGATGTCGTCGACGCTGTCGCCCATCAGCGCCAGCAAGTCGGGGATGCTCTCGGGAGGGACGCCGTACTTGTCCTCGACCCGGGCGCGATCGTAGGTAACGCGTCCCTGCCGCTCCGCGAACATCGTGATGCCGTCGTCGACGAGCTGCAGGAGGTCCTTGTCCTCCGAGACGATGACCACTTCCAATCCCGCGGCTTGGGCCTTGCGGGCCAGCGTGCCGATGACGTCATCGGCCTCGTAGCCGGGGACCTCGACGATGGGGATGCGCAGCACGTCGCAGACGCGCCGAACGTAGGGGATTTGTTCGAGGAGGGCCGCCGGCGTCTCGTCGCGGGAGGCTTTGTACCCCGCGAAAGCCTCGTGGCGCACGGTTGGGCCGGGTGGGTCGAACGCGGCAACGACGAAATCCGGCTTCTGCTCGCGCAGCAGCTTGCGGATCATGTTGATGAAGCCCAGCGTCGCGTTGGTCGGCAGCCCGGTCGACGTCGATAGCTCCGGAATCGCGTAGAAGGCGCGGAAAATGTGTCCGCTGACGTCGATGAGGTAGAGACGTGATGTTCCGGCTGCGTTCACCCGGGGGACGCTGTCAGGCGTGACTTTCGGCGTCAAGCCGCTGCGGAGCGGTCGCAGCAACCACCACGCCGGTGCCGCGGCCTGGTCGAAACGTGGCCTGCACTACAGGTACAGGGGGCTTGTTCTGTTGATTGGCTCCGAAAGGGGGTGCTAAAGTAAATTCCAAAGGGGAAAAATCTGCACCGATATGACTACTCGTTCACAGATGCCAGGCGCTAGGGGGAAGTTTCTCTGCCCCCTGCTCGTCGCCACCCTGATGGTGCTCGCCGTCCAGCCGGCGTTGGCGGCGGAGCCCGTACCGCAGGCCCGGCAGCCGACCGTTCGACTGGTCGGCGCGGTGTACGACAGCAGCGGCCTGCCGTTGATCGGCGCCTTGATTGCGGTCGCTTTGCCCGGCGCCGAACGGCCTGAAGGGCTGACGATCTCGGATACGAGTGGTCGTTTTTCGATCGGCCTGCCCCCGGGTGTTTACACGTTGATGGCGCAGAGCTTCGGTCACATCCGCGCCATCGTTCCCGAGGTCAGCGTGCCGCGTTCCAGCCCTCTTCGTGTGCAGCTACGCTCGCAGCGACAGGTAACCTCGATGCTCGCGGACGCGACTCCGCTTGATATCGGTTACGCGTTGCGACCCCGAGTTCGTGACATCCTCCGCCAGACCAAGCCGATGGCCGGCAGCGCCGACTCGACGCCCGACGGCGCCTGGCTGAATTCGTTTGGCGAACGGTCGATGTGGGCGAACGTCGGCGGCGAGCTCAGCCTGCGGGCTGTCGCGCCGATCGATGGGACGTTCGAAGACGGCCGCACGGCGACCGACTTCGCCATGGGCAGTGTCGGAACCGCCCGGCAGGAGTGGGTGTTCCGTGGCCAGCTCGCCGACGGCGGCGTGGTGCGGGCGCACAGCGAGATGTCCCGTGTGCTGAGCGACTCCCACGTGATACGCATCGGCGCGGGCTTCGCGGGCAAGGAACTTGCGGTACCTGACGATTCCGAGCACGCCCCCCGCAGCATGTGGGTGGGCAGCATTTCGGTAGAAGATTTTTGGCGCCTCGGTGAGGCAGTGCAGGTCGGTTACGGCCTACGCTTCGAGCATTACGACTACCTCGAAGAGACCGCCTTGATGTCACCTCGTCTACAGGTCTCCTACACGCCGATCGAGTCGGTAACGCTGACGACCGGCGTTTCGTACGACGCGCAGGCTCCCGGGCTCGCCGAGCTGCGCTTCGAGGTCGATCCGCTCGCCGTTCGCTACATCGACGTGCTGGCTTTCGATAACATCGACCCGGAACGCACCATGCGCTACGAGGTCGGTATCGAGACCGCCAGCGCCAACACGACGTGGCGAGCCCGTGCGTACCTCGATCAAACCCGCCACGAGATCGTTGGCGTGTACCTCGCCAACGACGCCGGCACCAGCGACTACTTCGTTGCCAACCTCGGCGATGCGGTACGACGAGGGTTCGAGGTCGACGTTCGCCGGTCGTTCATGGGTTCCGTCTCGGCGGTCGCCCGCTACGCGTATGGGCGTCGAGAGGGTGGCGCGGTGCCGACGAGCTTGGCCGCCGATCGCGGCTTGTTGCCGGACGAATACAACGGCAGTGTTGCAACAGTCGACATCGTCCATGAGGTTGCGGCCGGTGTCGAGACGGTCTTCGGTGTCTACGACACGCGCATCAACGCCATGTATCACTGGCAGACGGGCGTCCCCGTGCTTCGGGGTGGCAACCTCGGTAGCGTGTACGAGCGCCTCGATGTGAACGTTCGCCAGCCCCTTCCGTTCCGCGCCTTCTCGAGCGACTGGTCGGCGCTGTTGCAGGTGCAGAACGTCCTCGGGCGCGCCTACGACGGTGTCTTCGACTTCAACCTCGGAGATGCGCCGGTCCTTGCCCGCCTGTTCAGCGGCGGGCTCGCGATCCGTTTCTGACCACTCGCACTTTCCGCCACGACGCCTCGCATCTATTTTCTCCACGGCGCTCGTACCGGCACTCCGGGGAGTTCTTCAGCGCCCGTCGAGTCTGTTACGCTCGAACTTCTCAGTGGGTGGCCACTGCGCCAACCGGTGACAGGCCAGTGTGTTCCGAGCCTCTATTTATCCAAAACTTTGGATCGTAAACCGAATACTTGGATGCGCGCGACGGAAAATCAACCTCTGAACTCTAAACTTAGTGACCAAAGGGGAATTTCAGGACGTTCTCGTGTTCGAATGTGGTACGCCGTTTGCTTACGTTATAGGTGAAGATCTTTGCCGTCAGGCGAAGAGTGACCGGAGCCCGTTGATCCGGGGAACAAGCAGCCCAGATGACAGCTCAACAACAACGTGTCGATACGCTCAGGTTGATCGGCCTGGTCGCCCTCACCGGTGCCCTCGTGTTCCTGGGTGTCGTCAGCGTCGTCAACCGACTCCACTTCGAGGAGCCGGTCGACGGGGTCGTCTGGAAGGTCAGCGACGGAGCGATGCTGGCCGCCGAGATCGAAGCGGCCGGTCCGGCCGACCGGGCCGGGATCCTGCTCGGCGATCGGTTGGTGGAGATCAGTGGGCTCGCCATACCCCTGGATCCGCCCGACTACGTCGACAGCGTTCTTTGGCTGCTGATCCCGGGAGATCAGGTGACCTACCTGATCGAGCGTGGCGAACAGATGATCGATCTCTCGTTGATCATCGGTGGTCGACCGCTCGATAACACGATCTTTCTGTATCTGTGCCTGGTCGGAGGCGCGTCACTCGTGGCGGCCGTGTTCGTGTTGATGCGTCGGAGCGACGTGGAAACCGGGGCGGGCGGGTTTTCAGGTGTCGAGATGCGTTTCTTCTGGCTCGCGATGGCGTTGTACGGCGTCACGGTTCTGTATCCCACGAGAGACGGCGACCCGCTCAACAGCGCGATCTATTGGGTCGATCAAGTATCGCGGAACCTTCTGCCCGGGCTTTTCTTGTACTTCACGCTGACTTTCCCGCGGCCGCAACCGGGATTTTCCGAGCGCCGCGGCGTCTGGCTCGCCGGTATTTTCGGGCCCGGCGTGCTGCTGTTTTTTTCCTACGTCGCCCTCGTTCAGGGCGCCGGTTCTTGGCAGATGACGCGGAGCTCGTTCTACCGGACGTTCGCTTTTCTCAACAACCTCGACCTCATCTATATCCTCGCCGCTGTCGGTTTCGGGCTTTTGCTGATCGCCTACAGGTACCGGATCACGGAGGCGCCGATCGAGCGCCGTCGTCTCACCTGGCTGATCGGCGGACTGGCGATCGGGATGTTCCCGTTCGTCGCCGTGTACGTGCCGTTATACGTCTTCGGCGTAACCCATCCGCTCCTCGAGCTCACGGTTCTCCCCTTCGTGCTCATCCCGATCTGCTTCGGGTATGCGGCGGTAGGTTTCCGGCTGTGGGACGTCGAGATCATCTTGAAACGGGCCCTTGCGTACTCGGTCACCGTTCTCGCCGTTCTCGGCGTGTACGTCGGCGCCGACCGGCTGATTCGTATGCTGATCGACCCGGAGATCGCGGTTGCCGGCGCCTTTCTCGCCACCTTGCTCGTTGCCATGGCGTTCGCGCCGCTCCGAGACCGGATACAAGACGGGCTTGACCGTCTCTACTACCGCGAGCGCTACCGGTCGCGGCGCGGCATCCTCGACTTCGCTCGCGAGCTCAACGCCGAGCTTGATCTCGGCCAGGTCGTGGCGCTGTTGGTCCAACGCGTCCGCAAGATGGTCGCGGTCGGTCGCATCGCCGTGTTGCTGCGCCAGGATGGCGGCGCGCGCCTGCGGCTCGTGGCCACGGATGGCTCGATGACCGATGGCCCACGGCTGTCGAAGGCCTTCTCGAAGTTCCTGGCGGCGGCGCTCGCCAACCGGGAGTTCCTCTATATCGACGACATGCTGAACTTGCTGGAGGAGTTCCCCCAGGACCGCGACCTGATCGCCGCAGAGGACCTGGCGTATTTCCTGCCGTTGATCGTGAAAGGCGAAGTGCTCGGCTTGCTCGCCCTGGGTCGCACGATGTCGGGCGACTACCTCTCGTCCGCGGACCTGAAGGTCCTGCAGATGCTCACTTCGCACGCCGCGTTGGCGGTCGACAATGCGCTGCTGTACCGCCAGGCACATGCTCGGGCGCAGGAGTTCGAGCGTCTCAAGGACTACAACGAGAACATCGTGCAGAGCATCAAGGTCGGCGTCATGGTGATCGATACCGACGGCCGGGTGCGCTCGTGGAACCGTTCCATGGAGCGAACCCACGGCACGCCCGCCAACGAGGCGATCCGCAAGCACGTCGGCGACCTCTTTCCGGCGAGCTTCTCGTCGGCTTTACAGCAGGCGCTCGACCGCGTTGAGGAGGGCTCCGAGTCCATCGCGTCGGCTTACCGGGTGGCGCTGCGCAGCCGCGACGGCGTCGACCGAACCGTCAACATCTCGGTGGCCCCGCTGGCGGGCGAGAGGGGCCGCAAACCGACGGTCGTCATCGTCGACGACGTCACCGACCAGACCGAGCTCGAGACCCAGCTCCGACAGGCCGACCGCCTGGCGTCGATCGGCCTGCTCGCCGCCGGTGTCGCCCACGAGGTGAACACGCCGCTCACGGGAATTTCCAGCTACGTCCAGATGATGCAGCGCAAGATGCCCGAGAGTGATCCGCGCCGGCCGATCCTCGAGAAGATCGAAAAGCAGACCTTCCGGGCCTCGAACATTGTCAACAGCCTGCTGAACTTCTCTCGCCAGCAAGCCTCCGAGATGCAGGCCGTCGACATCAACGACGTGGTCGATGAAACGCTGGCGCTGGCCGAGCTTCCACTGTCGAAGCGCAAGGTGCGCGTCGACACCGAGCTCGGCGAGTCGCTGCCTCTGGTGTGGGGAGATTCCGGCAAACTGCAGCAAGTCCTCATGAACCTGGTATTGAATGCTCGCGACTCGATGCCGAACGGTGGGGACCTCACGATCCGGACGGCGCGGCAGAACGGCGAGGTTGTCCTCGAGGTTGCCGACACCGGCACGGGCATTCCAAAAGAGCAAATCCACAAGATTTATGACCCGTTTTTCTCCACCAAGGGCACCGGCAAGGGAACCGGTCTCGGCCTCTCGGTGACGTACGGCATCGTTCAGGAGCACCGCGGTACGATCACCGTGCGCAGCGAAGCGACCGGAACGGTTTTCCGCGTCGCGTTGCCGGTAGTCGATGCCAGTCGGGCGCGTGCCGCGAGCTAGCCGGCTTGTGACCGTGTTTGTCGAGTCAAATCAACGAGATGTCTGAATCGGCTTCCATCCTCGTCGTCGATGACGAGTTGATCATGCAGGAGATCCTCGGTGAGTTTCTGCGCGACGAGGGCTACAGCGTCGACGTAGCCGGCTCCGGGGAGGAGGGAGTCGAGCTCGCCCAGACACATTTCTACGACTGCGCCATCGTCGATCTCATGATGCCGGGCATCGACGGCATCGAGACCATGCAGCAGCTACGTGAGATCGACGCCTCGCTGCCGGTGATCATGGTGACCGCCTTCGCGTCGGTCGAATCGGCCGTCGAAGCGATGAAGCAGGGTGCCCACGAGTACATCACCAAGCCGTTCAAGAACGACGAGGTCCTGGTGGTGCTGCAGAACGCCATCCGCAACCGCCGGCTCGAAGAAGAGGTCAAGACGCTTCGCCGGGCGCTCAAGGACAAGTATCGCTTCGAGAACATCGTCGGCAAGAACCGTTACATGCAGGAGGTGTACAGCCTGATCGAGCAGGCTGCGCCGTCGCGCTCGACGATTCTGATCCAGGGCGAGAGCGGCACCGGCAAAGAATTGGTGGCGAAAGCTATTCACGCCAACAGCGCTCGCTCCGACAAGCCTTTCGTGGTCGTCAACTCGGGTTCGATGCCGTCAGAGTTACTCGAGAGCAATCTCTTCGGCCACTTGAAGGGCGCGTTCACCGGTGCCGTTGCCAGCAAGAAGGGCCTCTTCGAGGTAGCCGACGGCGGATCGATCTTCTTCGACGAGATCGGCAACATCGGCCTTGACGTACAGGCGAAGCTGCTGCGCGTGATTCAGGAGAAGGAATTCATGCGCCTGGGCTCGGTCGATACGGTGAAAGTCGACGTTCGCCTGATCGCGGCGACCAACGACGACCTCAAGAAGATGATTGTTGCGGGCACCTTCCGCGAAGATCTCTACTACCGCATCAACGTCATCTCGATGACGCTGCCGCCGTTGCGCAACAAGGTCGACGACATCCCTTTGCTGGCCCAGCACTTCCTCGACAAGTACGGTCACGAGAACGGCCGCACGAACCTGCGCATCAGCGACGACGCTCTGGCGCTGCTCAAGGGCTATTCTTGGCCCGGCAACGTGCGCGAGCTCGAGAACGCCATCGAGCGCGCCGTCGTCTTGGCGCCGCCCACCGGAGACATCAGCGCCGAGCTCATCCGCGAATACATTGAGCCGGCGACGTTCGACCCGTCGGTTCCGTCGATGACGGTTCCGTCGGAGGGCCTGCCGATGAAGGACGTCGTGCAGGAGTTTCAGAAGCAGCTCATTATCGACGCGCTTCGCAAGACGGCTTGGGTTCAGAAGGACGCCGCCAAGCTCCTGGACGTGAAGCCCACGACCCTCAATGAGATGATCAAGCGCCATGGCATTCGCGAGAGCGAGCTCTCGTAGTTATCGATGCCCTCCTGCGGCGGGCGCGGGGGGGGAGGGCCTCCACGTGGCAAGAAACTTCCCCCGGTAGAACACGCGGAGGAAACGACACAACGTTGCCGCTCGGCAGGCTGCCGCAGGTCTTCTTACAGCGCCCAGAGATAGGTGAACTTGAAGATCAGCACGCGGTTCTGGGTGCCGCCGTTGATCCAGTTCTGGTTGTAGACGATGAACACGTCGGCGCCGGGCTTGTAGATCCAGTTGAAGCGCGTGTTCATCGAGATCAGGTCCTGGGTGTCGAGGTATTGGATGAGCGAGTTCACCGACAGGTTCGGTGAAAACGACACGTTGAAGCGTTGGCGCAGGACGTTGGTCGTGAAGCTACCACTGGGCAGATCGACGTCGTTGTAACCCCACTCTGTCTCGCTGCGGAAATAGGGACTCGGCCGGTAGCTGACGGTGATGTTGCTGTTGCGCCGGGTGCCGTCGAAGAAGCCGCCGTTGCTGAAGCGCCAGAAAACGGTGACGGGTCGCCCGTTGCTGCTGCTGACGAAAAGAGACCAGTCGTGGAACTTGTACTCGCCGGCCGGGATGAAGATACCGTCCTGGATCTCGAAAGGCTCGAACAAGCGCTCGTAGCTGGGGTTGAACGAGAACGACACCCAGTCCTCGCTGGTCGTACGGAAGCCGAAGAAGCGAAAGCTGCCGTCCCAGGTCTCCAGCGTGTTGTCGGAGAGTGTGAACACGGTGTTGCGCGCCTCGAACGTCAGATTTCGTACCCAGCTGACCTTGCCCGGGCGTGGTTCGTAATTGATCTGCGGGTTGAAGCGGCGAATGCCGCGGCGTAACACGAAGCCGATCTCCGGGTCGTAGTTCTCGCGGATGTCGTCGACGCCGGCGCTGAACCGCCAAATCGGTCCGCGCCAGTTGAACCCGCCACCGGCGGCCCAGTTTTCGCTATCGTCGCCGGGGTTGTCGCTGAGCGTGTAGTAGCCGCTGATGTTCAGGTTCTGGTTCGGGTTCAGGTCCGCGTCGAAACCCAAGACCCGGTTGTAGTCGTCACCGCTCGATTGCCGGTTGGTGAAGATGGCGCCGAGGTTCGAGCGCTCGCCCAGGTTGCGCTTGATCCGCGCCACGGTCCAGTTCGTCGACGGCTCGAAGCTCTGCTCAGCAGCCGGGTCGTCCAGGTCGGTAGCGAATTCGTGTTCCGCTGTTTGTACGTTGAGCACGCCGATGTTCCAACCGCCGGCGCGCCCGGTGAGCTTGGTGCCGGCGATGATCGGGATTTCATCGCCGTCGGCGATGCCGATCTGGCGCGAGTGGAAGACGCGCAGGAGCGGTCCGCGGAATCCACCACCGCCGCCGCCGAAGTCGAAAATGCCGGCGTTTTCGAGGAAGAACTCCCGCTTCTCGGGAAAGAACAGCGAGAACCGGGTCAGGTTGACCCGTTGCTCGTCAGCTTCGACCTGGGCGAAATCGGTGTTTATGGTCAGGTCGAACGTCAGGCTGTCGGTGACACCCCAGCGCAGGTCGAGGCCGATCTGGGTGTCGCCTGCGATATCGCCGACCTCGGTAGTGATTCCCTCGTCGCCCGAGGCGGTGGCGAAGGGCTTGATTCGAAGGTTGCGCGACAGGTTGCCAACCGCCAGGTTGGTGAGCTGGCCGTACTGCGAAACGCGGAACATGTCGGCGTCGCGCATGATGGGCGCCCAGTTCACCTCTTCGCTCTTACGGCGGATCATGCGGCGCACGTTCATGCCCCAGGTGTCGTTTGCGGGGTTGAAGCGCAAGGTATTGAAAGGAATCTCGAGCTCCGCCGACCAGCCCTCTTCGGTCCGTGTCGCTGCGGCGTTCCAGACGCCGTCCCACTCGAAGTTGCGGTCACGACCCTCGTCGGTGATCAGTGCATCTACGCGGGCGGCGAGGGGATTGGTTTCGAAGTAGAACGCGTTGCGCTGGTCGTGGAACGTGTCGAGCAGGATAACGACTGAGTCGCCGGACTCCAGGCGGGCGCCACGGAAGCCGCCACGGCTGCTGCCGTCGCGCTGCATGTCCTTGGCGATAATCCCGGCGGGAGCGGAGTCGAGCGCGCGGATACCGATGTAGAGCGTATCCTCGGTGTAGACGACCTGGACGAACGTCTGCTCGGTGGCGGGCTCGCCCTGGAAGGGCTCGCGTTGCACGAAGCCGGTGCCGCGCTCGGCTTGCTGCCATGCTGCTTCGTCGAGGACGCCGTCGAGTCGGATGTCGCTCGTTGCGACCATGGCTTGGAGCGTCGGCGCCAGGCCGACGGCGACGCGGCTGACTTGTCGATCGTCGGGCCCGCCCGCACCCTGTTGCCACGGCCGGGCCTCCGCCGGCAGGTCCACGGCCGAAAGCAGCAACGATGCCAGAAGGATGGTGCGCAGAGGGGCCACGGGCGTATGAGCAGGTGGGGAATGACGGGGGCCTTCCGCGAAGCGACGAAGGCGCGACAACGACGAAAAGCCTAGCACGGGACGCGGCGAACATATGGCCCCGGCGTATCCCTGCTGACACAGGCCGCCGGTCGGCTAACGCGTGTGGCGGGGCACGTAGACCCGGGTGCCGGTTTCCATCGAGTCGATCTGGGCGATCAGATCGTCGAGGTCGGTCTCGACGGCGACGAAATCGATCTCCGACGTGTTGATTACCAGCAGCGGGGTGTCCTGGTAGTGATAGAAGTAGTGGGCGTAGGCTTGGTTGACTTCATCGAGATAGGCGCGCGAGATGCCGGTCTCCTCGGCGCGTTTGCGCCGTTGGACGCGCTGCATCAGGACCTCGGTCGAGCCCTGCAGGTAGACCACCATGTCGGGCTTCGGTAGCTGCGGCGCCAGCAGCGACCACAATCGTTCGTACAGCATCAGCTCGCTGTCGCTCAGCGTCAGGTGGGCGAAGATGCGGTCCTTTTGGAAGGTGTGGTCGGCCAACGTGAGCTGCTGGAAGAGCTCGCCTTGGGCCGCTTCGGTGAGCTGTCGGTAGCGCGACAACAGGAAGAAAAGCTGGGCCTGGAAAGCCGCGCCCGGCACCTCGTCGTAGAAGGACTCCAGGAAGGGATTCGAGACGTCCTCGAGAAGGCGCACCGCCTCGAGCCTCTCGGACAGCAGCGTCACCAGGCTGGTCTTGCCGACGCCGATCGGTCCTTCGAAGGCGATGTAGTTCCAATGCATTACTAGGGCCTGCTGGGCGCCAGCAGCCAGACGCGCTCCCGCTGGGGCAAGGCGTCGAGCATGCCGCTGATCGTGGCTTCGGCGACCGGGTGGCGGGCCTGTGGCGCGATCTCGGCAAGCGGAGCGAGGACGAATCGCCGCTCCTGCATCCGGGGATGGGGTACGCGGATCGATGAACCCTCGATAATGCGTTCGCCGATCATGAGCACGTCGATATCGAGCGTACGAGGTTCGGGCGGGCCGTGATCCTCGGATGTCGGGCGCCGAGGGCGCCCGTGTTCCGCTTCGACCCGCAGGCACAGGTCCAAGAGCTGGTCGGCGTCCGGAGCGTCGTGGACGGCGGCGACGCAGTTGACGTACCAGGGGTGATTCGTATTCTCCGGTTTCGTTGGTTGGTCGCCGCCCGGTCGCGAATTCGGAGCGCTGAGGGTGCCCGGCCGCAGATTCGCCGCGGCGGGGTCGCCCGCCCGCAGATCAGGCTCGGTAAGATAGAAGGACGAGACTGCCCGCAGTTTGAGGCCGCGCTCGCGCAACCCGGCCAACCCGGCGCGCAGGTGCGCGATGCGGTTGCCCACGTTGGAGCCCAGCCCTAGGTAGACGCTGTCGTCGTGCACCGGAACCTGTGGTCTGTTTGGGGGCGCGGACCCGGCCCAGTATACTCGGCAACACCTTGCAGAACTTCCTCGAACGAATCGACCAGCGATCGATCACCGTCGGTGTGGTGGGGCTGGGCTACGTGGGCCTGCCCCTCGCGGTGGTGTTTGCCGAGGCCGGTTTCAAGGTTATCGGCCTGGACGTGAACGACGAGCGCGTCAGCCGGCTGAACGCCGGGGATTCCTACATCGCCGACGTGCCGGCGGCGGCGTTGACTGAACAGGTCGAGG
>SMVB01188921.1_pt1 | contig 20987 bp, 20 predicted proteins | sample 2456461 | NCBI WGS metagenome assembly SMVB01 (sample SAMN11095934, study PRJNA526329) | marine sediment metagenome | biome: Marine sediment; feature: Surficial sediment; material: Deep marine sediment; isolation source: Hadal surficial sediment | place: Pacific Ocean | collected 2014-05 | depth...
AGGTAGCGGCGAATGTCTCGTTGATGTGGCCGCTACCGTAGGCAACGGCGGAGACGAACTCGCCGTCGATCTCGAGCCGTTTCCCGAGCCAGGACAGATCCTTGGTCACGTCCAGAGGTGTTCCGGGTAGGCGCCCCCGTCGATCAGCTCGCGGATGCTCCGTACGACAACCTCACGGTCTTGCTTGTAGGTGACGCCGAACCACGGTCCGCCCCCCGGCAACACCCGCACCCGGGCGCGCCCGTCGCCGACCAGGTCGTCGACAGCGTCGGGCAAGAGATATTCGACCTCAGGGTCGTCGAGGTTGTGCCCGAGGAACCGGGCCAGCCCTTCCTCGAGACGAGGCACGATCGTTTCGGGGAAGCCCCAGAAGTTCATCGATACGGTCGCATCTCCGCTCAGGCGGCACGGCTCGCCCGAATCGTCGGGGTAGGTGGCGTCGTCACCGTCCGGCGTGATGCTCGAGATTTCGACGATCTTCCGGAGAAAACCGCCGTCGGTGCGGCACACGCCGCGGGTCACCGAGCCGTGGGTCGACAAGGTGTCGCGTAACAGGAAACCGACCATGGCGTAGTCGTCCGAGGGTGCCGAGAGGTGCGCCGCAAGCATCTCGAAGGCGCGGGCGCCGTAGCAATCATCGGCGTTGATGACGGCGAACGGCCTGTGAATCAGATCGCGGGCGGCGAGCGTCGCATGCGCCGTCCCCCACGGCTTCTCGCGCCCCGCCGGAAGGTCGAAACCGTCGGGAAGATCGCCGAGCTCCTGAAACGCGTAGCGAACGGAAACCCCGTCGATGTCGGCGTATTTGGCGCCGACGCCGGCAACGAAGACGTCCTCGATGTCTCGCCGGATCACGAAGATCACCTCGCCGAAGCCGGCACGCACCGCGTCGAAGATCGAATACTCGAGTAGCGTCTCGCCACCCGGGCCGACGGGGTCGATCTGCTTGAGGCCACCGTAGCGCCTTCCCATACCGGCAGCAAGAACGACCAGGATCGGCTTTGGAACCGTCATTCAGGGCTTCCGTTGCTGGTACGGGGTGCGTCGCCGGGGCTCAACGAATCTCGAGAACCAGCAGCACCGGCCGATGATCCGAAGCCACCGGTTCGTCGATGACGCGCAATTCGACAACAGTAAACCGGTCGGCCGGCCGATAGACAATGAAGTCGATCTCGCGATCGGGCCGATCGGAGCGAAATGTGAAGTGGTCGTCACCCTTGTCGGGGATTTCGAACGACTCGTCGATGAATGCCATGACCGCGGAATCGGGCGTCGAGTTGAAGTCGCCCGCCAGGATCACCGGAACCTCTTCTGTCCCGAGCACATCGAGAAGTCGGTGCGCCTGCGCCATTCGCTCCTCGGCGGTGCGGTAAAAATGGACCCCGGCGAAGATCAGCTCTTCGCCGTTTTGAAGCTGCACGCGGATCGCCATCGATGACCTCGGCTCCGGCCCCTCCGGCAACACGTGGTTGGTTGGATTCTCGTAGGCGAGGCGCGACAGCAACGCCATGCCGTACTCTCCGCCCTGGTAGTCCATGAACTTGCCGAAGACCGAGCCCATCCCGGTGAGCTCCCCGAGGCGCGCCGCTTGGGCCACACCGCCGGTGCGCTCGGTGCGATTGTCGACCTCCTGGAGCGCCACGAGGTCCGGATCGAGGGAGCGAATCAGCTCGGCGATACGCTCCAGATTCAGAACCTCGTCGTTCCCTGCCCCGTGGTGGATGTTGTAGGCCAAGATGCGAAGCGTCATCGGTTCCTGTGCGCCTTGCCACGAGCCCGCCGTCGCAACACCGGCGGTGGGATCCGCGACGCCGGCGATCACGGAGAAGGCGGCGACGGCAGCCCCGGAGATCCCGAAAACGCCGACGACGACGAACAACGCCAAGACAGTGCGCTTCATGGCCGCGATTGTATCCGGCCGCTCCCGATTGGCCGAGTGACGGCGGGTGTGTAATCTGGCGCCTATGTGCGGAAGGTTCACGCTCACAAGTCCGACCGACGAGCTAGCCGGCTACTTCAACGTGCTCGTGAAGACCCGATTGTCGCCGCGCTACAACATCGCGCCGACTCAACCGGTCGCCTGCGTGCGGCGCGCGACGCCGTCGAGCGCCGAAGCGACGACGCCGGCGACAGCAACGCGGGAGCTGGTGGCGTTGCGCTGGGGATTGATCCCCTACTGGGCCAAGGACCCGGCGATCGGCACCCGAATGATCAACGCCCGCGCAGAGAGCGTCGCTGACAAGCCCGCCTACAGAGAAGCCTTTCGCAAACGGCGATGTCTCGTCGTCGCCGACGGTTTCTACGAATGGAAGCGCCTCCAGGGCAGCAAGCAGCCCTACTTCATCTACATGGAGGATCGACGGCCCTTCGCATTCGCCGGCCTGTGGGAGCGTTGGAAGCCCCGCGAAGGCCAGCTCGACAAGATCATCGGGCCGACCCGCCCTGAGGTACCGATGTCGGCGGACGGCTGCGTCGAGTCCTGTTCGTTTCTGACCACTGTCCCGAACGAGCTGATGGAAACCATCCACGACCGCATGCCGGTCATCGTGCCACCCGAGCACTGGGATACCTGGCTCGACCCCGACCTCGACGACCCCGAGGCACTCGAAGAGCTGCTGCTCCCGTATCCGGCCGATAAAATGCGGGCCTATCCGGTGAGCACCCACGTCAACAAGCCCGGCAACGATGATCCTGCCTGCGTCGAGCCGCTCAAGAAACTGAAGATCGTCCGCCCCGAACTGCCGAAGCAAGATTCGCTCTTCTAGCAGGCCAGACCCATCACACTTTCACCACGGCCTGCTAGAGCACCCTCGCGACAACCTCTCGATTGGTGCGAAATCGAGAAGATGTCGCGAGGGCGGAGGAACTCCCTAGCCGTAACCCGCCACGATCCTCCACACCTGGGCGACCACGAAACAGAGCCCAAAGCCCATCACCACCGGCAACAGCGACGCCACCGTCGTCCACTTGACGCTGCCGGTCTCCTTGTAGATCGTGTAGATCGTCGTCGAGCACGGATTGTGCACCAGGCTGAACAGCATCAGGTTGATCGCCATCAGCAGCGTGAAACCTCCGGCTTGCAACACCGTCGCCGTACTCGCAACGTCGTCGAGCTCGAACATCACCCCGGCCCCTTCACCGAATCCGGTAACCGGTGTTTACCAAGACGATCAGCATGAGAATGGTCGGCACGACGATCTCGTTGGCCGGGATGGCGACGATGTACGCCACCAGGATGACGCCGCTGAGGCCGAACATCAGACCCATCGGGTTGAGCCAGTTGATAGCGTGCTCGGCGAGGCTGACGCCGGCAACGTTGACGTTGGAGATCAACCAGATCACCGCTCCCGCGGGCATCGCAAACACGACGGCACGCCACAAGACGTAGATCGTCCGATCGATCAACGACGTATAGATCGTTTGCAACACCCGGGGCGGCCGGTAGGGCGGCAGTTCCAGATGAAACGTCGACACCTCGCCGCGCAGGATCGTGCGCGACAGGAACCACGAGGTGGCAAACGACAGGTAGATCCCCAGCACTGCCACCGTAACGACCGCGAGGGCTGAAACGAGGCCACCGAGATACGCCGGTGCCAAGGCGCCGACGAAAATCGACGCTATGAGGATCTGGGTCGGCCAGCGCCCGTTACACAGCGAAAAGTTGTTCGTAATGATCGCGATCAGACGCTCGCGCGGGCTGTCGATAATTCGCGTAGCAATGACGCCGGCGGCGTTGCAGCCGAAGCCCATCACCGCGGTCAGCGCCTGCTTGCCGTGCGCCCCGACCCGGCTGTAGGTGCGATCGAGGTTGAACGCAACGCGCGGCAGGTAGCCGAAGTCTTCGAGCAACGTGAACATCGGGAAGAAGATCGCCATCGGCGGCAACATGACGGCCACCACCCAGGCGGTGCCGAGGTACATCCCGTCGATGAACAGCCCCGAGATCCACCACGGAATCCCGAGGCTCACCGCACCGTCGCGCAGCCAGACGTAGACATTGTCGATCAACAGGGTCGCGAGCATCTTCGAGGGCGCATTGGCACCGGCGATCGTGAGCCAAAACACCAGGGTCAACAGGGCCAGCATCAGCGGGATACCGAGCGTCCGGCTCGTCACCAGCCGATCAATCGTGCGGTCGAGATCGAAGCGCGGCTGCTCGTCGGACCGCGTCACGGCGCGATCGGCAAGCCTCGCCGCTTCGGTGAAGATGCCCTCCATCAAGACCTGATGGAAGTCCGGACCCACCTTCCATCGCAGCTCGGAGGCAAGCTCGAGGATTTCCGCCCCCGCGCCATCGACAACCGAAACTGCCTCGCCGGCGGCCGGCGCCACCAACCTGTGGTCTCGATCTTTGGATGCCTGGTGGTCGAGCGAGCCGCTCGTGAGCTCCTTCTGCAGATGCTTGAGCTCGCCGCAGAGCACCGCCTCGCGGATACGCTCGTCACCGTCGAGCAGGCGCAACGCCACCCACTGGGTGTTGGGAAGCGCCGGAAATGCTGCCTCGATCTTGCCCGCCAGCTCGTTGACGACGCGGTTGAGCGCCGTCGGGCGGCCACCGACCCGAAGGGGCTTGCCGACGAACGCCCCCGAGGCAACCTCGGCGATTGCCTGCAGAAGCTCGTCGAGGCCCTTGTCATAACGCGCCGAGGTGGGTACAACCGGCACGCCGAGATCGCGCGCCAGGCGACGATGGTCGACGTCGAGCCCACGACGTTTGGCCTCGTCCATGAGGTTGAGACAGACGACGACGCGGTCGGTGATCTCCAACACCTGGAGCGCCAGGTTGAGGTTGCGCTCCAGCCGGGTGGCGTCGACGACCACGACGGTGACGTCGGGCTTGCCGAAAAGAATGAAATCGCGGGCGATCTCTTCGTCGAAGCTGGTGGCGAGCAACGAGTAGGTTCCCGGCAAGTCGACCAATTTGTAGTCGTCGTCGCCAGCGTGGAAGCCGCCCTCGGCGCGGGTGACCGTCTTGCCCGGCCAATTGCCGGTGTGCTGCCGAAGTCCGGTGAGGGCGTTGAAGACGGTGCTCTTGCCGGTGTTCGGGTTGCCGGCGAGCGCCACGACGTAGTCCCAGTTCTCCATGTCCACGCCCAGCTTCCGCAAGTTCGCCAGGTTGTGGACCGGGCAAGCGCCACAAGCTTCGCTCATGCTGATGGTCCTCCTGCGGCGGAATCCGGATGACGCCGAATCTGGATTCGTTCCGCCTGTATGCGCCGAAGCGCGATCACCGCGCCGCGAATGCGGTACCCGGTCGGATCGCCACCCGGCCCCTGCAGTTCGGCACGCACTTCGGTTCCGGGGAGCAGGCCGAGGTCCATCAAGCGGCGCCGCTCGGCCCCCCGGCTGGCCGACGAAATTCCGACCACCGTCGCCGATTCTCCAAGATCGAGCACCGCAAGGGTCTCGAACGACTCCTCCAGGCTTTCGCCCTCCGGCAGCTCGGCGACCGAAAGGTTGTCGGCAACGACGCGAGAGAGCGTATGCTCGTTACCATCGACCTCGAATCGGATCATGTCGGGCCCGGTTTCCAGGACTCGGATTCGCATCCCGATATGAAGATCGGCCGCCAACAGCTCCTTGTAGATCGCCGCGGGCTCGTCCTCGATATGGGCCACCACGCCTTCATCGCCGGCCCCGAGGTCGCCGAGCGGAACGGCGGCAACGGAGCGCATCTCGCCGCCGGCGGTGGGGATCGGGTCGCCATGTGGGTCGAAGCGCGGATGGCCGAGCCGCACCGCCATCGCTTCGGTTTCCTCGGGCGAGGTTCGATGCTCCAATCGATCGGCCTCGCGGTGCCAGGCGGCGGCGTCCATGCCAGTGTCTTCGGAAAAGTGATGCTCCAATAGGCGGTGGATGCGAATGATCTGCAGCGCCTGCGAACGACCCTCGGTGGTGAGGCGATATTCTCCCGCCGATGACGCGACCAGCTCGAGCTCCTGGAGACGGCCGAGCACGAGCGCGGCGCGATGGTTCGAAATACCGAGGGCGCCGGTTACGCTGTGCAGCGTGCCCGTCAGCTCCCGGTACTCGCAATCGAACAGGTGCTTCAACGCATCTTCCGAGAGCACCCTGTCGGAGGCGCGCAGCACGTGCTCCCATCGCCAATACAGGCCACGCTCCGGCCAGAAGAGCATCGCCGTGACGCCGGCGAACACCGCGGCGACCATCAGGGCAAGCACAGGATTGATCATCGATGCATCCAGCAGGCAAAATCGGCCCCGGCACGTGTGCCGCACGGGCTCGAACTTTGAGTACCAACAAACTAGTTTTTTAGTATACTAAACTTCATGCTGATTGCGAGTTCTTTTCTTGGCGCCCTTCTCGACGTCGCCGCGGAATCCGCTCCATACCTGTTCTTGGGCATCGCCGCCGCCGCGTTGTTGCGCGCCTTTGTCTCGGAGCAGAGGGTGTATGAACTGCTCGGAAGGGATTCTTTCCGCTCGGTTTTCCTCGCCTCGGCGATTGGCGTACCGCTGCCGCTCTGCTCCTGCTCGGTGATCCCCGCCGCCGCCGCCCTGCGAAAAAGTGGGGCCAGTCGCGGGGCGACGACCTCGTTTCTGATCTCGACGCCGGAAACAGGGCTCGACTCGATCGGTATCACCTACGCGCTAATGGACCCGATCATGACTCTCATCCGCCCGCTTGCGGCGTTCGTGACCGCGCTGGTGACCGGTTCGGCGGTCGGCTTGCTCCCCACCTCGAACGACGCCGCGCCGCCCCGAGGACCGGTTGACGACGATGGCTGCTGCAGCGACGACGGCTGTGCCGCCGACGCCGCCAGACCACCGACGGGATGGCGGGAATCGGTTCTTGATGGCTTCCGCTACGCTTTCGGGCCCTTGCTCGAGGATCTGGCTCCGTGGCTGATGGTCGGATTCGTTCTCGCCGCCCTGCTCTCCGTCGCGGTCCCTGACGGCATGCTGGCGAACATCCCGAGCGGCTGGATCTCCTCGTTGCTGATGATGATCATCGCCGCGCCGTTGTACGTCTGCGCCGCCGCCGCGACGCCGATCGCGGCGGCAATGGTGCTCAAGGGTCTCGATCCGGGAGCGGCGCTCGTGTTCTTGCTCGTCGGGCCGGCCACCAACATCACGACGATGCTGGTGGTATCCCGTCTCCTCGGAAACAAGGTGCTGGCGATCTACCTCGGGGGCGTGACTACCTGTGCGCTCCTGTTCGGGGTCGGGGTCAACGCTATTTATTCCGGCCTCGGCATCGACGCCTCGGCGGTGATGGCAACGGCCGAAAACAGCGGAATCACGCCCGTGCAAGCGCTGTCGGTCGTCGCCCTGGTGGCTCTCTTCGGCTACCACCTGTCGCGCCGGCTGTGGGCTAAGTGTGCTGTCCCCGATATAGCTTGATACTTGCAGAGGGAATTGCGGGCGAGGTCGAGGAAGGGTGAGGTAGGCGATGCTTTGGCATCGTCGAGGAGCCCTGACGCCGAGATCGGCCGCAATTCCCTCTGCCCGTAGGGTAGCGGCAGGACGGGGCGATTCCTTTGTCGCGGCTCCTCGACGATGTAGCAACATCGCCTCCGTCGCCTCTTCGCGGACTCGCCCCGTCGCGCTCGCTACAAGTGTCAAGCTATATCGGGGACAGCACACTCGATCGCCGGCCGACGGTGAATCCGGAGTATCGCCTGTGTTACGTTGATTTCGAGGAATACTTCGGTTCTGTGGAATCTCAGGAGCCTTCGATGTCGCTACGCCGCGCTTTCAGCCTTGCTGCCCTGACCGCTGCGGCCACGATACTGACCGCCGGGCCGTGGGCCGCAACATTTTCGCGAGGGGCCACGTCGGGCGCCCAAATGCCTACCGATCCGGCCGAGGCGATGGCCGTCTTCGAAGGCGACGTCGAGAACTGGGCCAAAGGCCCGGTCAGCTATCTGTTCCTCGCCGAAGAGCTGGACGGGTGGAAAGAGCTCGAGACCGACGAAGAGCGCCGTGAATTCATCCAGTGGTTCTGGGACCGGCGCGACGATGACCTGCGCGACCGTCGACATCCGTTCAAGGAAGGTTTCTACACGCGCGTCGCCACCGGCAACCGACGTTTCTCCGGGTTCCCGCGCGGCTGGAAGTCGGATCGCGGCCGCGTTTGGATCATTCTCGGGCGCCCCGACAGCCTCAGGACCGACTTCGCTACCGAGCTGGAGATCTGGACCTACAACACCTACGGCGGGATTCTGCGGGTTTCCAGCAGCATGGGCGAGATGCAGGCCGCCTTCGTGCGGGCCGGTGTCGGCAACCGGGAGATCTACGGCGGCATCGGGCCGGGGATCTGGCCCCCATACCTGCTTACCGCTTTCAGTATCGTCAACCGGGCGTTGATCGAGAATCCGTCGCTGAAACGGGGACAGTGAAAGCAATCCGCGGCTAGCGACTCAGGCTCCAGACGAACGCAGCCAGCGCGTTGAGCTGATCGTCGTCGATCATCATCCGGCCCATCGGTTCCATGGGCTGGCGCCGGGACGGGTCTTTGATCTGTTCTCGATTCACGCCGGCAGCGATCGTCGCGCGGATCGCCTCGAGCGATCCGTCGCCGTGCAACCACTCATCGTCGGTGAGGTCGGGGCCCAGGTTGGTACCGCTGCCGTCACGCGCGTGGCAGCGGGAGCAGGTGCCCTCGGCAAGAAGCGTCGCCCCCTGGCCCAGCATCTCCTCGGTGATCATCTCCTCGGTCAACGGCGCGCGGTCCTGGGTCGCCGTGCTCCACATCACGGCGATGGCAGCCAGGAAACCGAGGAATCGGGTGCCGGTCAAGAAGTCCCCCTTCGGTTTCGATCGGCGCGAGACTACTACACCTGGGCACGGTGCGGAGAAACCCGGTCAAGGACTGCGACGCGGGCCCCGAGCACGTAGACTATCGGTTTGCTCCGCGACGCCGGCGCCCGGCGGCGCCCCGACACGCAAGGATGTGCGCATGAAGCGCAAGACTTTGGCTCTGATCGTGGTGCTCGCACTCGGGGCGCCGGCCTGCAGCAACGCGCCCGCCGGCGATGCCGGCCCACCCGATTCGCTGGAGCAACGCACCAGCTACGCTCTCGGGTTTTCCGCCGGCCAGAGCCTCAGCGCACAAAGCACCGAGATCGACATCGACCAGCTCGTCGCCGGACTGAGAGCTGCGCTCGCCGGCGAGGAAGGGCGGATGACGGCCGCAGAGATGCAGGCGACGATGATGGAGTTCCAGCAGATGATGGAGTTCCAGCAGATGATGGCGGCCGAGGAGACCGCTCGCATGGAGGGCGCGGGCGCCGCCAACAAGGCCGCCGGTGATGCTTTTCTCGCCGAAAATGCCAACAAGCCGGGCGTCTTCGTGCTCGACAGCGGGCTGCAGTACGAGGTCCTCACCGAGGGCGACGGAGCGTCGGCGGTGCTCTCGGACGAGATCACGGCGCACTACGAAGGCCGCCTGATCGACGGCACCGTGTTCGACAGCTCGATCGAGAAAGGCACTCCGATGATCGTCGAACTGAGCCAATTGGTACCCGGGTTCATCGAGGGTATCAAGCTGATGAAGGTGGGCTCCAAGTACCGCCTGTTCATCCCCGGCGAGCTCGGTTACGGGCCCCGCGGTGCCGGCGCCATGATCGGCCCGAACACGACGTTGATCTTCGACGTCGAGCTGCTGGCGATCAACGGCCAGTCCTGACGCCGTGCTGGTGAACACCGTTCGCTACTACGCGGCGGTCGGGCTCATGGTGACGTTGCCGCCGGCGTTCGCGTTCTGGTTCTTTGTCCATCCGTTCATCGGCTTCTGGCGACGCCGGGGATCCGGCTTCACCTACGCGATCATGTTTCCGGCGATACTGGCGGCGTGCTACGGATTATTTCGAGTGCGCGGTTCCCTGCTCGCGGTCGAGTACGGCACCCAATGGGTGCTCGTCGGACTCGGCGTGGCGCTGTACGCGGTCGCTGTGGTCGTCGAAACAAGATGCCGCCGCTACCTGACGCTGCGCACTCTCGTGGGAATCCCCGAGCTCAAAGCCGACGACGAAGGGCCCGGCAAGCTGCTCAACGAGGGCATTTACGCCCGCGTTCGGCACCCGCGGTACCTGGGCATCATGCTCGGTGGTACGGGGATCGCGTGCGTCGCCAACTATCAGGCGACCTGGGTGCTGATGGCAGCTCTGGTGCCAGTGGTGTACATGCTCACTGTGATCGAGGAGAGGGAGCTGCGCGTCCGCTTTGGCGAGCACTACACGCGCTACGCCGATCAAGTCCCGCGGATCATCCCGCGCCTGCCTTGAAAACGCCGGGACAAATCGGCACCGGACCGTTCGCGAGCGCGGCGCCCGAGGCGATCAGAAGCCCCGCTTCGCAGAATCCTTGTTGACATTGAGCTCGGGGGGCATCATTTTTTTCCTATGGCGAAAGAAGATCCGATCATCTTCGTTGTCGACGACGACGAAGCGGTGCGCCTCTCCACCGAGATGCTCATTCGATCGATGGGGCTTCGCGTCGAGACGTTCGAGTCGGCGACCGAGTTCCTGGAGGATTTCGATCCACAGCAACCCGGCTGCGTGATCCTCGACATCCGCATGCCCGGAATGAGCGGCCTCGAGCTCCAGGACCACCTCAACGAGATGAAGGCGTCGATCCCGATCATCTTTGTTACCGGGCACGGCGACGTGCCGATGGCGGTCACCGCCATGAAGGCCGGCGCAGTAGATTTCATTCAAAAGCCGTTTCGCGACCAGGAGCTCATCGATCGGGTTCACGCGGCGCTCGATGAAGACCGCGAGCAGCGGCAGGAAGCCGCCGCCCAGGGCGAGATCAACGAGCGGATCAAAACACTGACCAGTCGCGAGTTCGAAGTGATGGGTCTGGTCGTCGAGGGCAAGCCCAACAAGGCAATAGCGTTCGACCTCGGGCTGAGCCCGCGCACGGTCGAGATTCATCGCGCCCGGGTGATGCAGAAGATGGCCGCCGGGTCGCTCGCCGACCTGGTGCGAATGGCGCTGCGGGTCCGCCCGGGCCCCGGCTAGCGAAGTTCTTCAGTACCCTGCCACCAACCTCTCGGAGAACACCGCGCTGACTCGCGCGGCACGGTCGACCTGCCTGTGCCTATTTGGCTAGGTGTTAGCCCTTATTTACTGGCTCGGTGACCGGTGCGACCATCCGCGATCCACGTTGCTCCCCCACATAGCGACGGACTAACAGCGCACTGCCTCCCGACGGGGCGTTCAGGAGGTGCCGATTTGTATCGCACACGTTTGGTTTCGACGCGGATTCCCGCGCATGAAAAACGCGAACTCGCCGAGCTCGCCAAGAGCCGTCCCAGCCACGAGTGGGACCCCGACGCGTGCCGCGCCATGTTGTTCGCGGTGCTCGAGACGGCGATCCGCGACTACGAGTATCTCGAGAGCATTCGCGGCCGCCGCCAGCATAGCGCCGCACAGAGCAAGCGAATCCGCAGCATGGTCGAGGACAACGACCCGCGCGCATTTTTCGAAAGCAGTTGGTTCAAGGAGATCTGCCACCTTGTCGGGCTCAACCACGACGCCGTTCGCGCCACGGTCGCAGACCGGGTGCGGGACAACCAACCCGTGACGCGAAACGTCGAGGCGACGCCGGCAACGCTGGCAGGGTAGCGCGTCGGACGACAGTCCCAACGACCGCCCCATTAGCTGCAACGAGAAGCACACACCCGCATCGCGTCGACGATGAAGACCACGCTGTCGCTGGCGCCGCAGGTTTCAGGTGGCGTCGCTTTCCTCCTCGACCGGTAGCGAGAAATGGAACGTCGTGCCGCAGTCGGGGTTGCGGGTAAACCAGACCTTCCCGCCGTGCGCTCGGACGATGGTGCGTGAGATCGACAGCCCCATGCCCATGCCCGATTCCTTCGTCGTATAGAACGGGGTGAACAGTTCGGCTTCCTGCTCGGCATCCAGACCGACACCCTGATCGACCACCGAACAGGTGACACCGCCTTCGCCGGCGGCACGGGTGCGCAGCAGCAGGACGCCGTCGCTGGAGCACCCGTCCATCGCGTCCATCCCGTTGCGTACCAGATTGAGCACGACCTGCTGGATCTGAACCGGGTCGACGACCACGAGGGGCAGCCCTTCGGCGAGCGATAAACGAAGGTCGACACCCTTGTGCTGAGCATCGACGCCGGCGAGCCCGGCGACATCGTTGATCAGCGTGTTGAGATCGCACGGAACCTGCCGGCTCTCCCGGCGTCGTACCAGGTCCTTGAGCTTGTTGATGATCGCCCCGGCGCGGAGCGCCTCGTGGCTGATGCGGTCGAGGGTCTCGAGCAACTCGACATCGTTGCTCATGCGCGAGCGAATCATCCGGCCGCAGGCCTGCGCGTAGGTCGCGACCGCGGCCAACGGCTGGTTGATCTCGTGGGCGATGCCGGTTGCCATCTCACCGAGGGTACTGATGCGGGTGACGTGGGCGAGCCGCTCGCGGGTCTCGCGCGCCTCTTCCTCGCTGCGCCGCAGCCGCTCTTCGGCCTCGGCTGCGCTCGGGCCGTGGGCTTCGATCTCGGCGATCCGGGCGCGCAGCCTATCGACCGTGTCGCGCAGCTCCTCGATCTCCTCGGGCATTGCGCCTTTGCCTTTCGAATCTTTGACGACCGTGGTTTCGGAACGCTTGCCGAACATCGTCAGATGTTTCTACAAGGCCGGCGAAATCACAACGCCCCAACGACCCTTGTGCTGTCGCCCCCGTGGACCCGGTAGACCAGGAGGCCGTCAATGGCCCGTTCCGTCGTTGAAGCGGGAGCAACCGGCCCCGACGAGGTGGCCCATCGTTTCCTCGAGACCACACTTGTTCGGGCGAGCGCCCATCGGGAAGGCGACACCGTGCAGCACTAGCCGGCGATCGCCGCCAACATCTCGTCGTTGCCGTCGTACTTGAACTCGTCGACGCCCTTCTCCTCGGCGATCTTCGCTTCCGCTGCGAAGAGCTTCGGAATATCGGCATTGACGACGACGCTCTTGTCGAGGGTCGTGAGGCGATCCTTCAGCGGCTGCGTGTCGATCGATTCCGCCTCACCGACGTCGCCGAGGTACCGGATAAGCGCCGCGGCGCCGCTGGTGCCGTCCTTGCGGGCCACGCCCACCAGCCCATCGCTCGCCTTGCGCGCCCAACCGGCGAGAAAGATTTGTGACAGGTCGCGCTCACCCTCGGGGTCGTACGCCTCATAGGAGAGGTCGTTCACCGGGTAACGGGGCTCCGGATGCTTGCAGTACTCGCTCCACTCCGTCGGCAGACCGAACGTCTCGTCGACCTTGTCGCCAATACAAAAGACAACGCTGTCGCACTCGATGACCGATGTGTTGCCGGTGCCGACGCACTTCATGTAGCCGTTGTCATCTTCGAGGTAGGTCTCCTCGACCTCGAGGCCGGCGCAGTTGCCGTTGCCGTCGCCCACCAGGCCTTTCGGCGAGGCGAAGAAGCGATACGTGAAACGAGTGTCGCTCACCCGATCGAGGCCTTTCTCGAAGCCTTTCAGGAACACCGCCTTGGCGGTCTCGAGGTCCTGGCCGACGGCTTCCATCTTGGGCACGCAACGCTGCCACTCCTCTTCGAAGTCATCGAGGTCGAGGCTCTTGGCGAAGATCTGCCATTCCTTGTTGGTGAATTTTGCCTCGCCGGGGCCACGACGGACCACGGCGCAGACCTCCTTGCAACCAAGGTCGCGCACCACCCAATGGGCAATGTCGCACATGACGTTGCCGATGCCGATGATCACCACGCTGTCGCCCACCGGGTAGTCCTGCTCGGAGAACGGAGGCAGGTGGTTGTAGTGATAGACGACGTCCTTGGCGTGATACACACGCTCGAGCTCCTCGCCCGGTAGCCCCAGCCACTTGGTGCCTTGAGCGCCGACCGTCACCAGAATCGCCTGGAATCCGAGATCGAGCAGATCCTGCATGTTCAGGTCGCCCTCTTCGCCCACCGAAACGTTGCCGTAGTACTCGACCCGAGGATCTTCGAGGATCATCGCGAACTGCTTGCGGAGGCCGCCCTTCATCTTGAGCTTGTTGTGGAAGATCCCGTATTCCGCGAGGCCGCCGGGCTTTACGTCGCGGTTAAAAAGGGCGACGTGGGCTCCGGCGGCAACCAGCTCGCGGGCGGCGTAGAGGCCCGCGGGGCCGGCGCCGACGACGGCGACAAGGTACTTCGGATCACTCTCGTTGGCGGACAAGGCTCGTTCTCCCGGCTCGAAAACTGAAGGCTTCGTAGACACTCAGAGGCGACGCGCTGGGGCGTCGAGGAAAGAAATCCGACTATATTATAGCTAGAGTGCCGTCCCTGACATAGCTTGACGTTGCAGAGGGAATCGCGGGCGAGGTCAAGGGAAGGGCGCGGCCGGCGAAATTTTGGCATCGTCCGCGATGCTAGCCGGGCCGCTCCCTTGAACGACCGCGCGGATTCGCATTAGGCTCTTGACGTCCAACAGGACATCCTCTGCGTCGTCCACACGGGACTAGGGCCGGGCCGGCGGCGGCTACGCCACCGCGGACGGCCGATCCCGACCGACAGGAGAACAATATGCGCAACAAAGCCGTCGCGATCGTCCTGGGGGCAGTCGCCGCCTCGACGCTCATCGCCTGGACATTCGCACCGGATGAGAACGCCACCGCCACGCTCACCTACGGAACCCCAGCGCTCGAGTCGATGGGGGCGCTCGCCTTCGGGCCCGACGACATCCTCTTCGTTGGCGACAGCCAGGGTGCCGCCGTGTATGCGATCGAGATTGCCGATACGGGCGCAAGCAGCGGCGCGATCAACGTTCGTGACCTCGACGCCAAGCTGGCGGCGATGTTCGGTACGACCGCGGATGACATCACCGTCCGCGACATGGCCGTCCATCCCCGATCGGGGAACGTCTACCTGTCGGTAGCACGCGGCGACGGCAACTTCGGCCTCGTCAAGGTCGACGGGTCCGGACAGCTGTCAGAGGTCCCGCTGACCGACGTGCGCTTCTCGAAGGGCGACATCACCAACGCTCCGTCGCCTGAGGCTGCCTACGGTCGCCGCGGATCGGCACGCGCCTATACGATTACCGACTTGGCGTTTGCCGATGGCCAGGTCATGGTTGCCGGTCTGTCGAACCAGGAGTTCGCATCGAACTTTCGCCGCATGTCGTTCCCGTTTTCGCACTCGATGAAAGCGACGAGCCTCGAGATCTACCACGTCTCCCACGGCCGCTACGAAACCCACGCTCCCGTCGACACGTTCACACCGTATGAGATCGACGGCAGCGTCCACATCGTGGCCTCCTATACGTGTACGCCGCTGGTGCTTTTCAACCTCGCCGGCCTCGCGGACGGCGAGCATGTCATGGGCAGGACGGTCGCCGAGCTCGGTGCCGGAAACCGCCCGCTCGACATCATCACCTACAGCAATGGCGGCAACGACTACGTCCTCGTCGCCAACAGTCGCCATCCGCTGATGAAGATCGACGCCTCGAGCTTCGCGTCGGCCGAAGGGCTCGAGCCCCCGACCGAGGAGACCGGCATCGGCTTCGAGGCGATGCCGCAGATCGGAGTCCAACGGGTCGGCGAGCGGGGTGACGGCATCGTCATGCTGCAAGACGATGACGGATTGCACCTGATCACGGCCGCCAAGGATTCGATGTAGTCAAACGGTGCGATAAAGAAGAGTGGACGCCGGGGTTCGCAAGGGGACCCCGGCTCTCGCCCTTTCTTCATCGAGCGCGACGCCCACACCTATGAGCGATTCCGGCCTGCTCCATTGCCTGTCCCACCCCCGGCGAGCGGGCGGCGGCCTAGTTCTCCTGGGTCTGGTCGCCTGCTGCGGATGCGGTCCCGCCGAAATCGACGTCGCCGACGCGCCGACGATTCGTTTCGCGGGCGACCCCTACGGTGATACCGACGCCATCGAAGTCACGGGTCTCAGCCCGTCGTCGCTGGCCTCCCTCGACGAGCTCACCACCGAGCAATGGGTCGACGCGCTGGCGGTGCTCACCGAAGCGGCGGCCGACGATCCCGGGGCGCCGGTCGTTCTCGGCGACTACCGGATCGATGCCGGCCGCGTCCTGTTTACTCCCCGGTTCCCCTTCGCCCCCGGGATGAGCTACCTGGCGCGTTTCGCTCCGCCATCGGGTATCGAGCCGATTGAATGGACATTCTCGATACCCGAGGTCACCGGGGCCAGCACGACGCGGGTAGCTGAGATCTTCCCGAGCGCCGCCACCTGGCCGATGAACCAACTGAAGATGTACGTGCACTTCTCCGGGCCGATGCGCACCGGACGCGCCTTTGACTTCATCCGGTTGATCGACGAAGACACCGGAATCGAGGTCGAGCAGCCGTTCGTGACCGTCCAGGAAGAGCTCTGGGACCAAACCCACGAAACCTTGACGATCTTGTACGACCCGGGTCGTATCAAGCGGGGCCTCGTCCCCAACCAGGAGGCCGGCCTACCGCTGCAGACCGGGAGGTCGTATCGCCTCGTGATCGATGCCGGTTGGCCGGACACCGACGGGCGGTTGCTCGAGGAGCTCTACGAGCACCACTTCTCGATCGGAGAGATCGACCGCACCTCTCCCCACCCGAATGGCTGGATACTGACGGCGCCCGGTGCCGAAACCCGCGACCCCCTGGTCTTGGCGTTCGGCGAGCCGCTCGACCACGGACTCCTTCACACGCTCATCGGGGTGCGGCGCGCCGCGACCGGGACGAAAACGAGCCGCTGGGCCACGACCACAGAAACGACTCCCGCTGACCAACTGCTCGGCCGCGTCGAAACCACCGATGCCGAGTCAGCCTGGCGTTTTTTCCCGGATGAGCTCTGGGCGGCGGGCCGGTATGAAGTGGTCATACCGACGATTCTCGAGGACCTTGCCGGAAACAACCTCAAGAATCTGTTCGATGTCGATCTCGGGGAGGTACCGAGCGAGTTTGGCGGCGTCGAGGCCGTCTATCTGCCGTTTGTCGTAGCCGGACGCTAGCAGGCCGTTGCGGCCGATCTCGGCGTCAGGGCTCGTCGACGATACCAAAGCATCGCCTTCCTCTCCCTTCCTTGACCTCGCCCGCAGCAGGAGGGCGTTGAGATATCCGGGTTAGCCCCGACTTCTCAACGGGTGGCTACTGCGCGAGCGCGATATAGCGCCTTTTGCCCGGATCATGCGATGGTACAACGGCCCGTACCCGAGGATCTCTTGCATGGAACCACCCGGCGAAGAATCACCTAAACCGCATATCTCAACGCCCTCGGGAGGCGTCTGGAGCGAACTGCGCGGCGCCATGCGCGGAGAGCAGCGCGATTACACCCGCGGCCCCGTCGGCCGCGCCGTGCTGCTGCTCGCCGTGCCCATGGTCCTGGAAACCGTCGCCGAGTCGATCTTCGCGATCGTCGACATCTATTTCGTCGCCAAGCTCGGCGCCTGGGCCGCCGCAACGGTCGGGCTCACGGAGTCGCTGCTGACGCTCATCTATACGATGGCGCTCGGGCTCTCGATTGGTGTGACCGCCTTGGTGGCGCGTCGCATTGGTGAAAAGGACCCAGATGCGGCGGCGCGAGCAACGGTGCAGGCGATCATCTTGGGGCTGGGGGTGGCGGCGCTGATCGGCCTGTTCGGCGGCATCCTGGCGCCGAGTCTTCTTGCCATGATGGGTGCCGATGCGGTGATGATCGAGCAGGGTACCCCGTACACCCGCATCATGCTGGCGGGCAACTTCACCGTACTCTTGCTGTTTCTGGTAAACGCCGCGTTCCGCGGCGCCGGCGACGCCGCCATCGCCATGCGTGTGCTGTGGATCGCCAATGGCATCAACGTCGTGCTCGACCCGGCGCTGATCTTCGGCTGGGGTCCGCTGCCGGAGCTTGGCATCATGGGCGCCGCGGTAGCCACCAATATTGGTCGCGGGACCGCCGTGGCGGTTCAGTTCTGGTTCCTGGCGCGAGCCGGCGGTCGGCTGACGGTAGGCAGGAAGCACATCCGGATCATCCCCTCGACCATGTTGCGGCTGTGGCGGCTGTCGGCCACCGGGATGTTCCAAGTATTCATCGGCATGGCCAGCTGGATCGGGCTGGTTCGCATTCTCGCCGGGTTCGGCGCCGAGGTTCTCGCCGGCTACACGATCGGGATTCGGCTGATCGTCTTCGCCCTACTGCCGAGCTGGGGAATGAGCAACGCGGCGGCGACGATGGTCGGCCAGGGACTCGGCGCCGGGAAACCCGAGCGCGCCGAGCGCGCCGTCTGGATCGCCGGCTTCTACAACATGCTTTTCCTCAGCGCCATCGGCATCGTCTTCTGGGTGTTCGCCCCGACGATCGTCATGTTCTTCGCCAGCGTCGGCGATCCCGGCCGCGCCGCCGAGGTCGCCAACATGGTCGCCTGGGGCGTGCTGTGCCTACGTATCGTGAGCATCGGCTTCCCCTTCTACGCCTACGGAATGGTGCTGACCCAATCCTTCAACGGCGCCGGCGACGCCTGGACGCCGACGATCATCAACCTGTTCGTATTCTGGCTGTTCGAGTTGCCGGCGGCGGCGTTGCTCTCGTACGGGCTAGGATGGGGGCCGCGCGGAGTCTTCGTGGCGATGACGGTGTCGTTTTCAGCCCTCGCGGTGGTCAGCGGCGTTGTGTTCAAGCGCGGCAAGTGGAAGGAAAAAGTGGTCTAGCTGCGTCGGCCCGCCTTGCCCTCGCCCGCAAGACCCACCCGCCAGACATCACACTTTCACCACGGCCTGCGTGGGCTGCGTTCGAGCGGCTCGTCAGGCCTGTCTTGTACGATGGGCGCATGAGCGAACCGTTGTGGGAACCGAGCGACGAGCGCATCGCGGCGGCCCGCCTCACCGCCTTCATCGATCACGTCAACACCGAGCTCGACCTGGCAATCGACGGCTACCCGGCCCTGTACGACTGGTCGATCAGCGAGCGCGGCGCGTTCTGGGGCGCGGTCTGGAACTTCGGCGGGGTAATCGCCGAGACTCGAGGAGAGGTTACGCTCGCCGACGCCGACAAGATGCCCGGGGCGCGCTTCTTTCCGGACGCGCGGCTGAACTTCGCCGAGAACCTGCTGCGCAACGCCTCGGCGATGGAGCCGCCGAGCACCTCTGACGGAAGCACCCGCGCCGACGACGACGCGCTCGTCTTCTGGGGAGAGGACACGGTCCGCCGCCGGCTCAGCCACGGCGAGCTCTACGATCGGGTGTCGCGACTGGCACAGGCTCTGGCGGCGATGGGTGTCGGCCCCGGCGACCGGGTCGCGGCGTTCCTCCCGAACATGCCCGAGGCGATCATCGGCATGCTCGCCGCCGCATCTCTCGGCGCGGCGTGGTCGAGCTGCTCACCGGACTTCGGCGTCGAAAGCGTTATCGACCGCTTCGGGCAGATCGAGCCCTCGGTATTGATGTGCGCCGACGGCTACCGGTTCAAGGGGAAGAAGATCGATTCGCTCGACCGCGTCGCCCGGTTCCTGGGGCGGCTACCGACGATTCGTCACGTCGTCGTCGCCGGATACCTGAGCGAGCCGCCGGCGCTCGCCGATTTTCGCAAAAGACTGGCTCTGCTGCCGGATCGACCCGAGCCCGCGACGGCCACGCCATCGGGAACAGCGCCGTCGGCAGCGGCACCGCAGGTACACGCTCTCGACGATCTCTACGCGGCCCATCCCGGCGGCGACATCGAATTCGCCCAGCTTCCCTTCGATCATCCCCTGTACATCTTGTTTTCGTCGGGCACGACCGGGAAGCCGAAGTGCATCGTGCACGGCGCCGGCGGTACGTTGCTCAAACACCTCAACGAGCACCAGCTGATGTGCGACGTGCGACCCGGCGACCGGGTCTTCTACTTCACGACCTGCGGCTGGATGATGTGGAACTGGTTGGCGTCAGGGCTCGCCTCGGGCGCAACCCTGCTGCTCTACGACGGCAACCCGGTGTACCCGTCGCCCACTGTGCTCTTCGACCTCGCCGACGCGGAAGACGTGACGCTGTTCGGCACCTCGGCGAAGTTCATCGATGCCCTCGACAACCTCGAGGTCGACGTTCGCTCGACGCACGACCTGTCGAGCCTCCGAACACTGACGTCCACCGGATCACCGCTGGCCCCCGAGGGATTCGACTTCGTCTACGAGCACATCAAACGAGACCTTTGTTTGAGCTCGATCTCCGGCGGCACCGACATCGTCGGCTGCTTCGTAGGCGGCAATCCGATCGGCCCGGTATGGCGCGGCGAGATTCAGGCACGCGGGCTCGGTATGGCGGTCGACGTTTTCGACCGCGATGGTCGCTCCCTGCGCGGCGAGAAGGGAGAGCTGGTGTGCACCAAGCCGTTCCCATCGATGCCGGTGGGCTTCTGGAACGACCCCCAAGGGACACGCTACCGGGCGGCGTATTTCGAGCGATATCCGAGTGTCTGGTGGCACGGCGACTTCGCCGAGATCACCGAACACGGCGGCGTCATCATCTACGGCCGCTCCGACGCCACGCTGAATCCCGGCGGTGTGCGCATCGGTACCGCCGAGATCTATCGGCAGGTCGAGCGGCTCCCGCAGATCGAGGAAGGCTTGGTAATCGGCCAGGAGTGGGACAACGATGTGCGCATCGTGCTCTTCGTCCGATTGGCCGAAGGCGTCGCCCTCGACGACGATCTCATCACCCACATCAAGCAGCAAATCCGCGCCGGAGCCAGTCCCCGCCACGTCCCCGACGTGATCCTCGAAGTCGCCGACATCCCGCGCACCAAGAGCGGCAAGATCACCGAGCTCGCGGTGCGCGACGTGGTGCACGGCCAACCGGTGAACAACAGGGAAGCCCTCGCCAACCCCGAGGCGCTGGAGCTGTTCGCCGACCGGCCGGAGCTGCGCGAATAGGCGTTCCGGCCCGTTCTACTTCCAGGGGGCGTCCGACCGTTCCTGCCGCTATACTTTCACAGGGGTTCCTGTCCTGGGGCGGTCTGATGAACACGTATCGATTCACCCGTGCGCACCCCGCGCGCTCCATCCATGAGGTGGCAAGCGAACGCGGCTTCTCGTTGATCGAGCTCCTTGTCGTG
>SMVB01451251.1_pt1 | contig 20985 bp, 15 predicted proteins | sample 2456461 | NCBI WGS metagenome assembly SMVB01 (sample SAMN11095934, study PRJNA526329) | marine sediment metagenome | biome: Marine sediment; feature: Surficial sediment; material: Deep marine sediment; isolation source: Hadal surficial sediment | place: Pacific Ocean | collected 2014-05 | depth...
GATTCGTAGCCAGATCTCCCAGGGGGCCAGCGGCGTTGAAGTCCGCGAGACAGCGGTCGGCAACGGAATGGTGGGAATGCGCCGCGCGGGGTTGCTCATGGCCCAGAACGGGAAAACCACCATATCCGAAGTCTTGCGCAAGGCCTTTATCCTCGGCTGATTGCCTGATTGCCGGATTGGCTGATTGGCTGATTGCCTGATTGGCTGGTTGGCTGATTGGCAGATTGGCTGATTGCCTGATTGCCTGATTGCCTGATTGATGGTAGGTGCACGGGTTTGATGCGCCCATCTGTGTAAATCCCTGTCCGGCTTGACCACCGTGGGATTTCGAACGACCATAATTAAATGCCGATGGTAATTAGCTGCGTGGCATTTACGTGGGAAAGAGATGCAGTTCGGCTCCTGGACGACGAGCGGGAAGAAAAAGCCTGGACCGTGATTCAACGAGAGCGCTGGATATCTTACGAATCAATGCGTGTCAGACCCTCTCCGGCTTTCCCTAGGTCTGCCCAGATCTCGATTAGCCCCCGCCCAAGAAACCGACGCGAGTATCGATGGTAACTAGAGCTACCCTAACATTTGAAGAACGCGCGGGCGTTGTTCTATTAGAGGGCGGGTTCATCACCCAGGAACAGCTAGAAGACGCTAAAACCGCAAGCGTGCTGGAGTCCTCCAGCCTCCTAGACGCTTTGGTCTCCCACGGCATGGTCAACCAGGAGATCCTGGTAACCGTCCTCAGTTACCAACTCCGCATCCCGGTCGTTGACCTAAGGCATGTTGATGTCGACGTGGATGCCGTAGCTCTGGTTCCAGAGGATTACGCTCGGCAGCACAAAGTGATGCCCCTCGGCTTCGACACCGACGGGTCTCTTCGTATCGCAACCTTGATGCCCAACGACTTTCAGCTCTCATCGGAGCTTTCATCCGTCACCGGACGCCAGACAAAGTTCGTGATGGCCATCGGCGGAAAGCTGGAAGACCTGATCAACCGCATATACACCTCTGCTCCCGTCCATGCCGCCAACGCGGCGGCGGCCGCTGGCGAGGGTGGCGGCCCGGAGAGGATGGCTCCAGCCATGGCTATGGGAGAGTCCATCTTCCTGGGCCAGAACCTCAGTAATCTACCTGCGATGCAGGCGGTGGACATGGTGACGTGGCAGGCGGTCAAATCCAACGCATCCGACATCCACATGGTTCCCAGCCACGACTCGGCCAAGGTTCTTTTCCGGTTGGATGGCCAGCTGCATCAGATGGTGGAACTGCCATTATCCCTGCATGAAAGCATGGTGTCCCGAATCAAAGTAGAAGCAGGGATGGACATCTCCGAGGACCGGCGCCCTCAAGACGGTGGATTCAGCTTGAAATTCGGTGAGCGGCGGGTGGAATTCCGCGTCGCATCCATCGGAACCAGTTGGGGCGAAATGATGGTCATACGCGTCCTTGACCAGTCCAACGGTCTATTGTCCCTGGAATCGTTGGGTATGGAGACCGGGAACCTCAAGACTTGGCGCTCCCTTTTGAAATTGCCCTACGGGATGTTGATGGTCTCAGGGCCTACTGGTTCGGGAAAGACCACCACTCTCTACGCCTCGGTGGCCGAACTCATCACCAGCCGGGGTAACATCATGTCCGTCGAGGACCCCATTGAGTACCGCATGAACGGGGTAAACCAGATACAGGTCAACCGCGCGGCCGGGATCGATTTCCCATCGGGTCTGCGTTCGATCATGCGCCTCGACCCAGACATAATTCTGGTTGGTGAAATCAGGGATACAGAAACGGCCACCACTGCCGTGAACGCTGCTTTGACTGGTCACCTAGTTCTGGCTTCCATTCACAGCAATGATGCCGCATCCTCCATCGTCCGCTTGTTAGACCTGGGCGTGGAGCCATTCCTGGCCGCCACCGGAGTGATTGGCTGCCTGGCACAGCGCTTGGTGCGCCAGGTATGTCCCCAATGCAGCGTTTCCACCAAAGCCACGGTCAGCGAGGCCATCGCTTACGAACAGGAGATGCAGGAACAGGCCCCCGAGTTCACATCCGGACCGGGTTGCAATTTCTGCAACGGGTCCGGGTTTGTCGGGCGGAGCGGGGTTTTTGAAGTCCTCTCCGTGGACGAGACGATTCGTAGGCAAATCTCTCAGCGGGCCAGCGGCCCTGAGGTTCGCGAGACAGCTCTCGGAAATGGAATGGTCCCCATGCGCCGTGCCGGAATGCAGATGGCCCAGAACGGCAAGACCACTCTATCCGAAGTCTTCCGCAGTGTCTTTTTCATCGACTGATTGGATTCAGATTGATGCTCCGTTTGTATGGCTCCCCACCCGGCTTGACCACCGTGGGAATAGCGGCGACGATAATCAAGGACCTATGGTAGTTCGATACGTAGCATATACATGGCAGGGGGACAAGGTTGAGGGGGTGCTGAACGTCGACCGGGAGGAGGACGCCCGGGCGATGCTTCACCGGGACAACCTGATACCGTACGAAATTGTACGTGTAAGACCGTTCCCGTCTTTCTCCAGTCTTGCCCCGGTCTTGTTCCACCCCAAGCCTCAGGAATTGATTGAGTTTTCTCGAGGCCTGGCGTCACTGATTCGCTCAGGTATTCCGATTCGAGAAGGGCTGACTATTCTGCGGGGCCAAGGCAGCGGACTGGGGATGAGGGAGATCGTTCGGCAACTGACAGTTTCCATTGAGAACGGAAGCCGGTTATCCGAAGCCTGCGCCAATCACCCACGCGTGTTTACCGGCTTCTACGTGCGTCTGTTGCGCTTGGGAGAAGCAGCTGGAAGGATGCCCGAGACGCTGCAGCAGCTTGCGGACATCTTATTGAGGCGCAAGGCTATTCGGCAAAAGGTCAAGGCCGCCTTGGTCTACCCTGCCATCAGCATGATTGTCGCCATCATTGTCGCGGTGATCCTTATGGTTTATTCCTTGCCGGCGATCACCGACCTGCTCACCGAGTTCGGCGGAGAATTGCCGGTAGCCACCCGGATGCTAGTTGAAGTATCAGGAACAGTTCAGACGTACAAAACGATGATATTCATCATCCTGACATGCTCGATTGTCGGCGGATGGATACTTTCCCAAACCAAGGGTGGCCGCCGCCTCATCGACCGTAATTTCCTAAAGCTGCCGATCGCCGGCACGGTGGTGATGCAGAGCAACCTCTTCAGCTTCGCGTCGACATTTGGAACGCTGCTTCGTTCCGGTATCCCGTCCATGGAATCACTCCGGCTGGCCCGGGAAAGCTTGGGGAACGTGGCTTTAAGGGAGCGTCTGGACCTTATTATTAACGATGTAGAAGGCGGCGCGCGTTTGGGGACGGCATTCCGGGAGCATTGGCCCGATCCGCCGTTGCTGTCTCAAGGCATCATCACCGGTGAAGCGACTGGAGACTTGCCGGTGGCCCTGGATAACATGTCGGAATACTTCGAACAAGAAGCCACTCGGACAGTGAGCGGAGCAACCGAGTTGATTCAGCCGGCTGTGATTCTCCTCGTGGCTGGGTTGGTTGGGTTCGTGGCCATCGCGGTAGTAGGAGGGGTCTACTCCGCATTAGGTTCAGTTGAATAACAGCACGTTAATCATTGATTGATTGTCGAGTTGCCTGGCGCGGCGATTGCCGGTTTGTATAAGTAGTTGCCCTTGTTTGCCGGTCCGGGCCTCGACTTGGGCGTCTGGACTGAAATCAGCATGAAGGTCGGATCCGTGGCAGAAAATCTACCCTTAAAGGGCTTCGCACACCTGGCGGAGACCCACAACAACGTGACCGGGAGATACGCCGGCTGGGCGCAACGAGGGAAGAAAGCCTCCCGCGCTCAGGCCCGTCATTGGCGTCGTGTTCCTTTTGTTAGTGTTCTACCCGACCAGAAAGATCTGCTGCCGGCCAATTTCTTGTTGCGGGGCACCCTGTTGGTCGCGATCGTGATGCTCGTGCTGCTCTCCGCTGCCCGGTACATCGAATGGAAGGACTTGGAGGTCCGTGCCGAGGCGAGTGAGGTCCGGTCTCAGTCCGTGAAACGCCAATTGGCGGCCCGCCAAAACGAGATTGAGCCCCTGCAGTCCCAGATTGGCAACTTGATCGCGGAACGAACGGCGGCTGAAACGACTTACAATCTTGCTACAAGCGGACAGAAGGACTGGTTTTCCGCGATGAGCGGTTTGTTCTCCATCTCCGTGAGTGGAGTGGATTTCATCTCCGCGAAGGTGAAGTCCACTGGCAAAGTGTCACTGGCTGGCGTTGCCACCGATCCTGCCGCGGTCACGTCGCTTCCCAACCAACTGAGTCAGCTGGCCGGCTTCCTCAATCTACAGGGGATACAGTGGGATGCCGATGCCACACCGCCCGAGTTCACCGCTGGGTTTCAGTTGAATCAATGATTCCACGAATCTCAATGGAACAGATACGGTCTCTGCGAAGGCTTGAGTCCCTGTTGGTGCTCATGCTGCTGCTGGCTTTCGTTGCTTGGATCTATTTTGACGGCAAGGCCGGCCGCGCCGATGCAGAGCTATTCTCGGTGAATACCAACCTAGCCACCGCGCAAGGCGACCTTAGGTATTGGACCAACAATTTCGATCAGCTGGCGCTACAAGAAAAATTAGCGGCTTTGCTCTCTAGCGCCGAGCCTCCGGTTTTGCCGGACCAGCAGGACACATTGGCGTTTCGGAGCAGCTTCGTCGCCTACGCCTCCGAGCATAAACTGCCCCTCCGTTCGCTGGAAGTATCCGACATCACCCTTGACCTAGGCGGTTACGAATACTCGGCGGTGCGCTTCAGCTTGGTCGTCGGTGGGAGCCTGGACTCGCTGGTGGGGGCATTGCGTATCATTGAGTCCTTCCCAACAGCCACGGTCAGCAGTATGGAATTTTCCCGTTCCGAAGAAGAACCGGAAACCTGGGAGCTCAGCATGACGCTAGAAGTGGTCCATCAACCGGAGGAGGCCTAAAGCAAGATGGTGGATAACTATTCGTCCAAGGGTAAAAGGACTGCCTCGATCTCCATCGAACATGGCATGGTGAAGTTGATGGTCTCCAAGGGCCAGATCATCGACGACTACCGCGTGACGCTGGCCAACCCCCGATTCTTCAAGGAAGGCCACGTTAGCAATTCGCCACGTGTTGCCAGCCTCATCGAAGACATGCTTTCCCAGGTGAGCGGCAGGTTCAAATCTGCCAACGCGGTGGTCCCGGGCTTCCAAAACCGCCTGCGTGTCATGGAATTTCCCAAAGGGCAGGGGTTTGATCCGCGCAAGGTGATTGCCCAAGAGGCGTCTCGCACGATGCACGTAACACCAGAGAACTATTACATCACCTGGCGCCGGTTGCCTGATAACCTGGACCGCTCGCGATGGTTGGTGTTGGCCGCCTTGCGCCGGGCGATAGTTTCTATCACGGACACATTCCAGAGAGCGAAGCTCCGGATATCCGCAGTGGAGCTCCGTCCCTTTGCTCTGGCCAGAGCAGTGAACCAGGCCGAGGCGGTAATCACCTGGGCGGCGCCGGACGGTTGCGACGTGGTCATCGTCAAAGACTCGGTTCCGGTTGAGCACCAGAGCCTTTTCTGGGGCGCGGACCTGGTTGAGGACTCGGTCTTGATTGACCGGCTCACGGAGGTCACGTCGAGGACCTTAGCATCCTTCAACGAATCATCTTCCGAAGGGCCCATGCCCGACGATACCCCAGTCTTCGTCTGCGGGTCGCCCATCAGCCGTCAAGGTATCCTTCATGACGAGGAACGGGGATCGGACATAACCCAACAGATTTGCCAGAACCTGCGCATGCCCAAGGGCGAGCTTGAGCTGCCCATGGACGGCGGACCGGATTTTCCGGTAAATGACCTGGTTGTTAACGCCGGCCTGGCCCTCCGCAGCGTCTAGCCGGCCGCTGATTCGATGTTTGGCGTTTTCGCATTTCTGATTGGCGCATCCGTTGGCAGCTTTCTTAACGTGGCGGCCGACCGGTTGCCGGCCGGCGGGTCCTTGCTGCGCCCGCGGTCTTACTGCGACTCCTGCGACCGCACATTGGCGTCCATCGACATGATTCCGGTGCTCAGCTACCTCTGGCTGCGAGGGAAATGCCGCCACTGTAAGGCCGGGATCCCAGTCAGGGTAGTTCTGGTCGAGGTGGTCACCGGAGCCCTCTTCCTGGCCATCTATCTGCTCTATGGCCTGGGACCCGGCTTCGTGATCCTTTGCGCCTGCCTTTCACTCCTAGTCCTCGTCTCGCTGATAGACCTGGAACACGGGCTTATCCTGAACGTAGTCATCATACCCAGCATAGTGCTGCTGTTGCTGTTGGCGCCTTTTTGGACCGAACTCGATCTTCCCAGACCCTTCTTGGGCGATGAGACCCTGATTGCGTCTTTGCTCAATTCGTTTCTATCGGGGCTGGGCGCTTTCTTGGTGTTTCTGGTCATCGCCATGATTTACCCCGCAGGCATGGGTGGGGGAGATGTTAAATTCGCCCCCGTGTTGGGCTTGATGTTGGGTTTCCCGGGCATCCTGTTCGCGCTATGGCTCTCGGCAGTCGGGGGAGGACTCATCGCCATCGGTCTGATACTGGCGGGGAAGAAGGACCGTAAGGACACCATACCATTTGGACCATTCATGGCCGTGGGCTCGGCGGCGGTCCTCATAGCCGGGCCGCACGCCCTCATTTGGTATCGGAACCTGACGGCGGCGATCGCTGGCACTTGAGCGCGAGACCAACAACCTAGCCACTTACCAATGCGGCCGAGGCTTTGACGCGCCTGGCCACCGGTGCCGTCATAGCATAACGGTCACGCTAAATTCGGCGGCCCGGAGAGGTAGTCGAGCGGAGGAATCTGGAGAGCCCTCCGTTATGGCGATTCGACCCCTCCAGCCCCGCGTTCACTCAAAAGCGGCAATCAATAAGCGTCGAATTAGCGCACCATTGATTTGCGGGCCTAGTTTGCTGGCCTTGATCAGGAAAGGGGACCGAAGACTGAATGATCCGAAACATCGAGAAAGCGGTGCTCAGCGGCCAACGCGGGTTCACGCTGCTGGAGTTGCTGGCGGTCATGGCCATCGTCGCCGTGCTGGCGGGCATCGTCACCACTTCCGTTAGCGGAACCAGTGAAGCCAGCCGCGACGCCCAGGCGATACAAGACTCCACGACCGTCGGGACCGCCGCCGCCGATTATTTCTCCGATCAAGACGGTGCCGAGACCATCACTCCCGCCGAACCAGCGGCGTTGAATATCTCTCCCAGAGCGGTCCAGATGATTAGCAGCCGGTGGCCCGAGAACTTCATCTCCAGCATCTATCCGGATGAGATGCCTCCTGATGCCGCAACCACCGTGACCGAAATCGCTTTCTTAGACGAAGACGGAGCAATCTTGACCACCGTCGAGGAAGAAACCGGTGAAGTCATCAACTTTGCGGTATTTGACCTCTTGACTGGATTCACGGCGGTGGATTTTGGGATCCTGGTCGACCTCAACTATATGAGTTCTGAGCCTGACAGCGTCAGCCGGAAGAGCGGTCCATACTCCAACTACATGTGGCTTTTTGAAAAGGCCGGCTCCGCTGGCAGCATAGGAGAGCAGACCTCCCGCAACGTGGCTCTTTTCAAGCTGATAGTAGTCCAAAAGTTGTCTGCCGACACCGAGCAGGTGTCCCTGATCTATCAGAGGATCAACTAATCGTTTTGGCGACTCGAGCGCCAACGGAATGGGCATAGAACCCCCCTACCATTTCGTTTCCCACGCATCGGAGACCGGCCAAATCAACCCAATAACGACACGTGAGAGAAGGGATGCACCCGATAAACCAGATCAAGCGGCTCCTACAAGGTAAGAGGGGCTTCACCCTTGTGGAGATGGTAGTAGTCATCGCTATCATGGGCGTGATGGCCTCAGTGGCCGTCCCCCTCGTGACGAACACCCTCACCAAGTCCAAGGGAACGGCCTACGACCAAGATTTGACGCTGATACAGACAGCGGTGGACAGCTATTTTTCTGCGGTTGACAACAAGCGCCACCTGGGATTACGCCAATACCCCATCAATGCCCTTAAGAACGGCGGCGATTCATTGGAATGGAAAGATCTTACGTCTCCCTTGATCGAGCCATTCGCCAATCCACTGCTAGGCACGCAGGGGGGAGAGCCATTCTGGAGAGACACTGGGAACGGTGAACGCGACCTGCTCATCACCGGTGGGGCCGAAGTACTCAGCGTTGACAAAGATATTGGCTTCATCACCCCACGCCCCAGCAAAGATAGCTGGTACGTGGCAAAGGTTGAGTTCCGGGGCACCGAATACGCCGTGGACACCCGCGGATACTTCATCGACTTCAAGGAACTTATCGATGCTGGCCTACTCAAGGCTGCTCCCGATTCCGCGTCTATCGACAACGGGGGAGTGAGCAGCGACGGCGGGTCCTATAGTTGGTTCGTCAACGCCAATGGCACCGTCGATTCCATCCTGGCTCTGTTTCCTTACAACGGTCTGGCCGTTGAAGACGGCACCGTTGGGATATCCATCAGCGACCCCGCCGTCGTTCCGCCTACTGAAAAGTCCACGGCGTCTGACCTACGCGGGTTCCAAGAAGGTATTTACCCTTAGTCTCTTTGGCGGTAAGCGCCGGTTGCGTCCTTAACCAAGCTTCCATGGCCCATCTTCCGGCAACCGCCGGGAGATGGGTTCGTCACGAAATCAGTTGGCCAAGCGACCTTGAAGGGACCGGCCAATCAAGTCCGTACGGACGGTCCCAAAGACGATGAAAATGCTCCCACCGCGGAACAAAACCAAACAGCCGGTGGCACCGTCTGCGCCCGAAACGGCTAGCCCTAATCTTTGGACCGGGGCGTTTGGTGGTTTTGTGGCCAGATTAAACGTCGTAGCAAACTCTTTGGGCCTCCAAAGAGGATTCTCACTCATAGAGTCTGTTGCTGCGGTGGGTCTGATTGCGATTGCAGTCGTCGGAAGCGTTGTCCTATTAGGCGCCACCGTGCGCACGTCCGCCAACACTCAAGACGACCTAAGTCTCATCGGATTGGTCAGGGTTCAAGTCGAAACTATCCGGAACGCTCCGTACAACAATGATGCCGGGCAATATCCACTGATCGAAAGTGTCCCTCCCAACGTCTCAGTAATCTTCGAGGCGACGGACCCCGGCGCGAGGTATCGGATCGATGGGACTGATTTGGGGCAGGTCGTTCAGCAAATCAAAGTAACGGCAACGAAAGACGGAAGAAGCGCTAGTATGACGTTCTTGAAGATAAAGACGGCGGGTCTCCCGACCCCTACCCCTGCTCCGACGGCAACCCCCACGCCCATACCGCCACCGACGGACGCCCCTGTTCCTACGCCTTCCACTGGGGCCACTCCCGTGCCGTCAGTAACGCCGACACCCACTCTGGCGCCAACGCCCACTCCGGCGCCAACGCCTCCGACTGACACCCTGGAGTTTGACACCATGAAGGGCAAGACGCCCGACATCATCCCCATATCGGGTGATGTGTACGCCGTGGCCTATGCTGGCGAAGGCGACGACGGGATCCTCAAGACGGTGACGATAGCGGCCAGCGGCCAGATCACGGATGCGGTGATCGACACCTTGGAGTTTGACACGCTGAACGGCCAGACGCCGAGCATCATCCAAATATCGGGTGATGTATACGCAATCGCCTATGCGGGAGACCGAAACGACGGCTTCCTGAAGACGGTGACGATAGCGGCCAGCGGCCAGATCACGGATGTGGTGATCGACACCTTGGAGTTCGACACGCTAAATGGCGAGACACCCGACATCGTTCAGGTCTCGGGCGATGTGTATGCGATAGCTTATGCGGGAGACCGAAACGACGGCTTCCTGAAGACGGTGACGATAGCGGCCAACGGTCAGATCACCGATGCGGTGATCGACACCCTGGAGTTTGACACGCTAAACGGCGAGACACCCGACATCATTCAGATCTCGGGCGATGTATACGCCATAACCTATACCGGAGACCGAAATGACGGCTTCCTGAAGACGGTTGAGATAGCGGCTGACGGTCAGATCACGGATGCGGTGATCGACACCCTGGAGTTTGACACTCTAAAGGGCGGCGCACCCAACATCGTTAGAATCTCGGGCGGTATTTACGCCATAGCCTATGCCGGAGACCGGGACGACGGCTTCTTGAAGACGGTGGTGATCGCCGCCGACGGTCAGATCACGGATGCGGCGATAGACACCTTGGAGTTTGACACATTGAACGGCGAAACACCCAACATCATCCCAATCTCAGGGGATTTATACGCCATAGCCTATGCCGGAGACGCCGATGACGGCTTCCTCAAGACGGTCGTAATCACGGCCAGCGGCGATATCCAAGAGTAGTGATTTCGAGGGGGGGCGCTTAGTTTCGGCCGTCACCGTTCAAGCGCGAAAACCCAATCATCCGAAAATGAAATTTCTTAAATCACAACTGGGAAACACATTGGTGGAGTTGACCGTGGCGATGGCGATAGCCGGCATCATGTCGGTGCCGCTGGCCGGTGTCATTGCGGCCCAGTTGCGCGTTCCCCTCCAGATATCTGACGAGCTGAGGACCGCAACCAAATTACAATCCTCCACCATCGTGTTGACGAACGATGCAGTCTCCGCCCGGTCATTCACCCCAGGCCTAGCTCCGGAATACGGGACGTTCGAGTGGATCGAATTTGCCGGTGCAAACCCGGTGGCCGTTTCATCCCGGTATTACTGGGCCGATGATAGTGTCTTCCGGGTCTTGACCTGGGATGGTTCATCATCTCCGCCGAATCTAGTGATCGGGGGGATAGAACGATACGGCGATGTCGTCTTCAAGCACACCCCGTCCAGTTGGAAGTTCGATCCGGATATCGATGACTGGGCTTACACCAGAGGGCGAATCGCCGTGGTCCTGGACATCAAGCGGGAATCAGTCGACGAGGCCAGCGAACTTTTGAGCCGCGGCATTGTGGTGGCCGATTTCCGTCCCAGTTTCGAGCGGCCCATCCCGTTCCCAAGGCCGCTGCAGTGACGGGCGGTTGCACCGGGATGGATTCAACCCAACAGAGTCCCAGGCGGCGAGCGCAACCCACCATATAACTTGAAGCAGATACTCAAAATAATCTTCAAAGACCAATCAGGGGCCATCCTTCCGATGGCTATCCTGGCGTCGCTGATCGGCGTTCTGGTTATCGTGCCGGTCGCCGCCACGGTGGCCACGACCGCCCGCAGTCAGGGGAAGCTGCTAGATGGCGCCAACGATGCCTATGTCGCGGAGGCAGGGGTTTTAGCGGCCATAGAAGACCTGATCCGTGGCGCCGACGGCGATCCGCCAGCGCCCCTCAACTACCAGCCTCCCGTTATCGAGGTTGACGGCAAAGTGCCGTACACGACCATCAAGGCCCTGGCGGACCAGGCCTCACCGCCGGTCACCAGCCGAAGGTCTCTGAGTTACCGCAACGATGGAGGCCCAACGATCGCCATAGGCACGTTATCCGCCGACCCAATCATCACCGGCACGACGGCCGCCACCGACCTGGAAACCGAAGGCAAGGACTACAAGTATCCCTTCGTGTTCGATGTGGTCGGCACAGGAAACCTTCCCGGCGGTTCATCTACGGCGGGCTCCGCCTACGATTCCAACCCTCAGATGGTCGAATTCACCTTTATCAGTGAGTTGGTCGATTTCGATTCGACGCTCACCGGGGATGTTCAGCTTGACCTCCAGGCCTGGGAAGAATCGGCCGAGGTAAAAATCTACGTCTACGAATCGAACGCGGAGTTCGGGAACCCAACCATCGGCAAATTGCCGGTCGTCCCCGATGTGAGCCGTGTTTTTGACCACATCCACAACGACGGAGCGACTGACCATGTGCATAACGATCCGAACAATGTGGACGCGCATCATGGGACCGCCAATGTCACCTTTAGCCTGAGCGATGGCGCCTTGGAGTACCTGAACCAAAATAAGTTCATCAAGGTCCAGGTCATTGCCACGGTCAATTCAGATCCAGGCCATATCCACCTCGCCGACGCCGGTAGCGACAGCATCAAACAAGACGGCTCCTACCATTGGTTCCGGAAAGACCGGCCAGATTTCCAACTCCACGTGGAGCAGATCAAATTTGGTTTGATTGGCGCCGTCACGATCGATACCCGGTTCATAGCCGGACCGATAACCTTGAGCCGCGGCACCGTCGTGTCAGGCGGTATCTCCGATACCAGAGTGGACGACCTTTCGTACTACACCTTTGAAAGCGACGGCGGAAGGATCGAGTTTGAGTTGGCCAGCGAGCCTTTCACACTGAAAAACTTGGACACGCTGGTAGTGCCGTTCATCGTTTCTGCGCACCAAGCCGATTCGCCGGGCATCAATGACGTGGCTGTCGAGGTCAGGGTATATAACCCCGATGACCCTAATGCCAACGTTTTGGATGGCTTCAGGAAAATCGCTGAATTCGAGCAAAATATAACGAAAAGCAACATCGACCGGCAAATGGCCTTCGAGCTTGGCCAAGAAGCCATCGATTACATCAATAGCTTGTCCACCAAGGTGGTAAAGGCACGAATCACATTCATCGGCAAAGCGGAATTCCAGGTTGAGCTCGACCGGTTGGCGTTCCTGGCCACATCGACCAAGGCCCGGGAAACCCTGCTGGCAGACGCGTCGCACCGCTACATCGACCCTTCGCGCGGCACCGAAGACTTCGAGTTTATTCCCCCTGGGACCAGCTACATACTCCAGTTGAATAACGTGCAGACCGGTCTGCTGGGGGTCAATTGGGCGTTCTTGCCAATGCCAATCATCGACGGTCCGCTACAGGACGAGAACGACCAGATATCGGTCAAGATTTTCCGCGGCACGGTATTGGGCAAGGGGGTCCTTGTGCCGCCCGGGCGGTATGTCGGCGTCCTCGATGATGAAATTGGCAACGACTTGGTGCACCAGGCTCATATCCACCCCAAGAACGGCGAAACATCCCTTCGCACCGGATTTTTCGAAGTACAGGCTGGGATCTACACCATCGTGTTCGCCAACGATGCGGACAATAAGGACGGAGACGCGCCAGCGATTTTCACCAACCGCTATTTGGACAGCGGAAGCACGGACGGCACCTGGATATTCGGAGCGTCTTACCGGGATTATGTGATTCAGAGCCAGTTCGGCGATGCCGTGATTAGATCGGTGGTGCGCCAAGCGCCCGGCCCCGTCACTTCTGCGGCGTGGACGCCGGAAACAGCGTCATTGTCGCATCGTCAGGTATTCGTCCAGTCCTGGCATGGGCTGGTGGGCGTGGCTGATGAGGTGTTCGACCAAGACCACGACTATATCTGGGACACCATCGACGGCGGATTTGAGAGCGGCGTTTTCTCAGATGAGAGCCAGGTTGCTTCGCTCCGGTTTACCGACCAGCACCTTGGCGGCGCTACCTCTGGGCGGGTCGTGGAGTCGGCGGGGCTCGTGGTCAATGTGGCAGACCCGGTCTCTCCGGAGCTGGGGGTCTTGATCTCAGTCACGGGTAGCGGCGACGCTCAGGCGACGGCAAACATCTGCGAGACCACTCTGAACCTGACCAACGGAGATGTGTTTTTGGCCGCCTGTGGCCCCCTGGAGATCGATGTCCACAACGGCCCGGTGGATATCGAACTCAACAGCGATGTCATTGCCACCGTCCCGACAGATGGCGCGGTAATCGTCATCAGGATCAACGAGGAGGAATTAACTCTCAAAAACATCAGCGATGCGGCATCGGTGTTGATCTCCAGCGAAGATGGAGAAATCGAGGTATTGGCCGGCGGCGAAGTCCTTATCGAAGAAGGACTGGGCCTGCCTTCGCCGACTCCGACACCGACTCTCGGGGGCATTCCCACCGCGTCGCCAACGGCTATTCCCATACCGACTCCTTATCCTACGGCCACTCCTATCTTGCCGCCGACGGCCACGCCGACCCTAGTGCCGCCCACTCCTACAACTACGCCGGCACCCACGCCGACGGCTGGTCCGACACCGGTGGGTACGGCCACGCCAACACCAGCGCCTACGGCCACGCCAACACCAGCGCCTACGGTCACGCCAACCCCAGCGCCCACGGTCACGCCGACCCCGGCGCCTACGCCTACTCCAACGCCGACGCCTGGAGGTCCGTTCGATTCGTCCAATTGGGATTCCAGGGCCAACACGCCCGGGAACGTGAAGGGAGGGGGCGCGCTGGCGACTGATGGCACCGACATCTTTGCCATGCGCGGCGGCGCTACCACCGATTTCTGGAGTTTCGAGGCGTCCGGCAATACCTGGAGCGCTCTGGCCGCCACTCCCAACAGCGTGGACGCCGGTGGCTCTCTGGTCCATGCCAGCGGCTTCATCTACGCTCTCCGAGGCAGTGGCGCGAAGGATTTCTGGCGTTACAGCATCAGCGGAAATAGCTGGCAGAGCCTTGCCGATGCCCTAGCTAACGTGGATTGGGGCGGGGCTCTCACATTCGACGGGTCAGACACGATCTACGCCCTGGGTGGGGCAGGCACGAGATCGTTTTGGAAATACACCATTTCCACGGGCGTTTGGAGTTCTCTGGCCGATGCTCCGTCCAGCGTGAACGACGGTGGCGGTCTGTCCTACAACTCGGGCTTCGTGTATGCGTTGCGAGGGGGTAACAAGAAAGATTTCTGGAGATATTCGGTTTCCGGCAATAGCTGGTCGTCGATCGCCTCGGCCCCTTCCAACGTCAAACAGGGCGGCGCTCTGGTGTCGCTGAACAGTGATTACATCTTCGCTCTGCGGGGCGGCCGGAAAGATGACGTGTGGCGCTATAGCATCAGCGGCAATACGTGGACCGGCATCTCCAATACGCCGGGTAAAATGGACGACGGAGGAGCTTTAGTTTCATTGGACGGCAAGCTTTACGCCCTCCGGGGCGACGACAAAGCCGACTTCTACCGGTTGCAATAGCCGGTGAGGCGGCGTTCTCGCTCTCTAGGAGCCGTCGGACCATTTGTGCGGCAGACTGGCCAGCCGGCCGAAGCCCAGATCATCACACAGAGCCAAGAACTTTTCCCGGTCCACGCCCTTCCATTCCAGCGCATCCAGTGACGCATCCATGGGAACGTCGGTCCGAAGCGTAGCCAGCTCTTTGTACAGGCGCGCCTCGCTGGCGTGGGCGTTAAGGCTTTGGGCTGCCCCCGCGGCGCCCCTTACTTGCACGTCCCAGTCCGCCGCTTCATGGGGTATCTCTTCGATGTGCCCGTAGCGGGACAGCAGGTTGGCCGACGTCTTGGCACCCCATCTGGGGATGCCAGGGATGCCATCGGCAGCGTCCCCGGTTAGGGCCAACAAGTCGGGGATGGACTCTGGGGAGACCCCAAATTTTTCAATCACGCCCGCTTCGTCCATCACCCTCTCCCGGCGGCGGTCATAACAGACTATAGAGTCGCCAACCACCATCTGGGCCAGGTCTTTGTCGGGAGAGCAGATAATTACCTGTTCGACTTCGGGCAACCGGCTGCAGACTGCCGCCGCCGTGGCCAAAGCGTCGTCCGCTTCAAATTCGACCATGGGCCAGACCACGATTCCCAAGGCGTCCACGGCCCGCTCAGCCAGTTCAAATTGGGCCAGGAGGTCTTTCGGAGTGCCCTCACCCGTCTTGTAACCGGCAAACATCTGGTTCCGGAACGATTTCACGACGTGGTCGAAGGCGCAACCGATGTGGGTCACTTCATCTTCCCGGAGCAGGTAGAGAAGACTCTGCACGATGCCTCGGACTGCTCCCACGGGACGCCCATCGGGCGCCTTGATTGGAGGTAGAGCGAAATAGGATCGGAACAACTCGTAGGTCCCGTCGACCAGATAAACCTTCATCTCACCACATTTCTCTTCTTGGCGCTGGACCATTTCAAAGTCGGATTTTTATTCAACCTGTCATGCTGAGCGAAGCGAAGTATCTAGCTGGAGTGTGAGAGAAAGACCCTTCGCTGCCGCTCAGAGTGACATGGGAACGGCCCTAGTGCAACATCGCGCCGGGCCTTTCGAAAAGTCGTTCTTCCATTCAACCTGTCATGCTGAGCGAAGCGAAGTATCTAACTGGAGGGTCTGAAAAAGACTCTTCGCTGCCGCTCAGGGTGACATGGGAACGGCCCCTTGCTTCGCCCGGTTGCTCTATTCGGTGAAATAGACGTAACGGTACTTGGGAATCACCATTGGGAACAAGAAATAATCGTTCACGAAGGGCTTGATCAGAACGGAGCCCCCATTGGAGTGCCACAACGGCACCCACGGCGCATCATCAACGATGATCTCTTCAGCCTGGTTATACAGTTTGAACCGGGCGGTTTCGTCCAACTCCACTCTGGCACGCTCCAGAATGAGGTCCAATTGGGGGTTTGAGTACTCGGACTGATTATTGGTGCTCTTGCTGTGGAACAAAACATCCAAGAAATTTTCCGGGTCCGGATAATCGGCGATCCAGCCAAGGCCACCGAACATCTGGAACCTATTTTGGTGCAGGTCCCGCAGGAATATGGCCCATTCCGTTTGAAGAAGGTCAATCTCCACACCCAATGTCTCCTGCCACATGGCCAGCATGGCCTCGATGGCAGGGCTGATCGCGGCGCCAAAGCTGCCGGGGAGCGTGAGGGTGATCCGGGGCATCTCGCTGCCGGATTTGTATTTGGATTCCCGAATCAACTGGCGAGCCTTCTCGGGGTTAAAATCATAGCCTTTAAGATTCGGATTGTAGCCGGGGAATCCGGGTGGCAGGATACCCGCTGCCGGCACCACTAGGTCCTGGTAAATAGTGGTGGCTAGAGTCTGCCGGTCAATCGCATAGTTGAACGCCTGCCTAACCTTTACATCGTCGAAGGGAGGCTCGGCGGTGTTGAACCCAAAGTAATCAACGTCGAATGCCGGTGGGGCTGCCACTATCTCGTCGCTAAGGGGATTGGACGAGTCTTGCACGCCGGCCAGAAGCGACAGCGGAATCCCAGTGATGTGTATCTCGTCGTTCTCATACATCAGCATGCTGTTGCCGCCGCTGAGCAGGAATTCCACCTCTTCTATCTTGGCTGGTCCCAGGTGATAATCCTCGAACCTGGTCAACCTCAGCACCTCGCCCGGAATGTACTCGGCCAGCCGGAAGGGCCCGGTGCCGTTGGGTTCCAAAATCCAGTTGCCGCTTGATTCAACATTCTCCCTGTCGAGGACAAAGCTCACGGGATAAGTGAGTTTGGATAGAAAATAGGGTTTGGGAGCGTCGATGGTGATGGTCAAGGTCCGTTCGTCAATCACCCGGACGCCGGAGATCTGTGTGGCGGACCCGGCCAGTTTCTCCTGAACTCCCACGATGTCGCCCAGGAAAACACTGGCGTTGAATGACTCGGTGAGTGGATCGGACGCCCTTTCCATGGACCATTTGAAATCGCCAGCCGTAACGCTTTTTCCGTTGTGAAACTTGGCATTGGGCCTGATCCGGAATGTGGTGACGGTGCCGTCGGCGCTGACCTCCCAGCCCTCAGCCAAGTCGGCCACGATGGCCAGGTTGCGGTCAATCGTCATCAAACCACCGAAGATCTCCACGGCGTACACTGCGGAGTCGACGTCGGAGGTGAGGTGAGGGTCCAAGGTCGGCGGGTCTACGCCCAGCCGGAGGAAGGTTCCCCCGTCCACGATCTTCGTACCCGTGAAGCGGTTTCGAGCCGTACCGGTCTGTTCTTGGGCCGGCGTGGGCGTGGGAGTTGCAACCGGCCCGCCCGCTCCCGCAGCTGACGGCGCCGCCGTGGCGTTGTCCCCACCTGCGGGACTTGTCGCGGGAACCTTGGCGGAGTCCGATGTACACGCAGCCGCCACCAAGAGAATCAACGATAAGAGCGCGAAAATCGGTTTCATCCTTGTCCTCACTAAACGCCTACGTCATCCGAATCGCCGGGCTTTGCCCGCAGTTTCCGAATTCGTCCGTTAAACCAACTCCGCTCCGCTGGAGCAGACACATTGGCCCTCAATTTCACTGTAATCAGGACCCTAGCTAGTGTCAATGGAGTCTACCCACAATTAATCTCCGGTGTCCGGCAAGGTCTTTCCCGTGCCTTAATCTGAGGTGCTAAGAGCTGGAATCCGCATGGATTGGCTATACTGGTTGTCTGATGACCTACGAGACAACCCTGTTATTGGATTACGTCCAACGCGACCACCGGCCATGCCGCGCCTGAACAGCGGTCAAACACCGGGCCCCCTTTCCAGTGGCGATGTGGTTTGTTTCGGCGTGCTGAGCTATCTGCAATTGATGGTTGTGGACCAGGTCCCCGTTCACAACAGCGGGACCAAAATTCGACAATTGACCGATTCTTACGGCGACGACGCGGGCATCGTGGCCTACATGCTCCACCAATGGGGCCAGAATGCCCGCTTTATCCCCTCCGCATTGGGCGACGACGAACTGGGGACCAAGGTGGCGGCGACGGTAAAACGCTTGGGAGTGCCCGTCAGCGTGACCATCAGGCCTGACGTTACCACCGTGGCCGAGCTTTCCATAGTCGACCCCAGCGGCGCGCGCACTTATTTCTATCAGCGGACGCCCGAATTGCTGGCCACTCTGGATGACACCAGCCTGACGCTCATGACGGACGCTGCCTACCTGTACGTGGACTGGTATGACGGCGGCCATATCCTTCGGCCGATGAAAGAGGCCTTCAGGCTGGGTGTCCCAGTCTTCGTGAACGTCGAGTCCCAGTACGGAAATCAAGAACTGCTGACCAAGCTTGCCCCCTACGCCACCGTCTGCCAGGTGTCGGCCGACGAACCGGACGCCGAAGACGACATGGCATCCATAGCCAAAGGTTTGCTGGATGCGGGGATAGGCACGGCGGTGATCACCGGCGGAAAGCGCGGCTGTTTTGCCGCAGACGCCCACGGGACAGTCCGGGTGAGCGCACCGAAGGTGGAGGTGGTGGACGGCAACGGGGCCGGTTCCTGCTTCTCCGCAGGCTTCATCTTCGGGAGAGTGCGGGGGTGGACCTTGGAACAATGCGCCCGGTTCGCCACCGCCCAAGCCAGCCTTAAGTGCGCCATTCCTGGATACACGGTGGCCTCGGTTGCCGAGGGAGAGCGCGTGGCCGCCACCGTGCAGGCCGAGGTGAAGACGCGGCACTAGAAGACATCTGACTATGTGGTTCGACAGGATCACCACGAAGGGCAGGAAGTGCCTTTTTCGTTCGTCCTGCGCTTGTCGAAGGACCCAACGGTGGGTCATACAGGATGTTGAGATAACCCCAAGATGATTCGAATCTTTCTCGGGCCTCTAAGACGAACCCCCTGGCCTCACTATCTGAGGCCAGGGGGATCTTTACATCCGATTGCGTCTGCTGGGCTAAGCGGTCTTGACGCCAGCGAAGGCCGGGATCACTTCTTTGCCGTAGAGTTCAATGGATTCCATCACCTTCTCGTGGGGGATAGTCTCCGTCTGCATGATGAGCATGACCTGATCGACGCCGACGTCTTCATAGGTCTTGATTGTATTTATGCAACTCTCGGGGTTGCCGGCTATGATAACACCCCGGTCGGAGAGGACATTCGCGTCTAGTTCGGCCACGGCTGCCCTGGCCGCGCCGGGACCTGAGTCTAGGGAGATACCTGCTTCCGCCGCCTGGGCCTTGTGCTCATCGTCGGATTGGCGCAACCAGCGGCCGAAGTCCGCCTTCAGGTTGTCCGGCACGCCGCCCCAAGACTCCAACAACTCCTCATAGGCGTTGATTCGCCCTTGGATATAGGGCTTGTCCGGCCCGAAGAAGGTCTTCATGGATTCAGCGCACAGTTCCTTGGCCGCTTGGTCGTCATTGCTACAGAAAGAGTGGACGTTGTTGGCCCAGTAATTGTTGATCTCCGCGCCAACCGGGACGGCGTCCTTGATGGCGTCCCGGTAGACCTTCACGTGCTCTTTCAGGATGTCCACCGCGTACGAGGCTGACGACAGCACGCCGATTCCTTTCTGCGCCGCCAAACGGAAGCTCTCGGTCTGAGTGCAGGCCAGGTACATGCGGGGATGGGGCTTCTGGAACGGCTTGGGCAGCACCCGCCGCGGCGGGACATTCCAGAACTTGCCCTCCCAGGAGAATTCGTCAGACTGCCAGATCTGGGGAATCATCGTGATTGCTTCTTCCCACCGCTCTCGGGTCTCCCGGGGGTCGATGCCTTGGCCGACCTGCTCGTAAGCATTGGAGCGTCCGGTGCCGAACTCCACCCGGCCATTGGTCAGTTGGTCAACCATTGCCACCCGTTCCGCCACTCTGATGGGATGGTGATTGGGGAGGACGGACACGCCGAAGCCGATGCGTATGTTATTGGTTCGTTGACTGAGCGCACCGAACATGACCTCAGGACAAGGCGACCCGGAGAAGCCCATCAGGAAGTGGTGCTCCACGAACCAGAGGTTGTCGAAGCCCACCTGATCGGCCAGTTCGCACTGGTCCAGCGTTTCGCGGTACAGGGCGTTCCAGTCGATATCGGTTCCTTGGTAGGGCCGTTGCATCTCAAACAGAAGTCCGAATTTCATGTCTTTCCTCCCGTCGATGTTATCTGCTAATGCGATACTCGGCCCGTGGCCGAATCCCGGTGAGTATACCGCATCGGCCCAGGGGCCGTGATGTTGGTGTTGATCCGGGCGGCTGGGTCTCAGTCTTCTCTCAGTCTTCGAAGATGTCCAACGGCAAGAAGGCGGAGACAACGAAGTTGGGGATGTCCACCACCTCGCTCACCTTCAGGTCCACGGCCACGCTGCAGATACAGTAGGACTGCTCCCTGGACCAACCCCGCTCCATCAGCAGTTGGATCATGTTCAACAGCGCGTTGCGGATGGCGAGGGTCCCGTCCTCGGACTGATTGACGCCATCGGCGGAGATGCACATGCCGGTGGCGGCTATGAACCGTCTGGGCGCGGCCATCTCGGGGCTGGTGAAGTATTCGTCCCGCTCAAAGATCGGGAAGCGGATGTTGCGGCGGGCCGCCTCCCCCTTCAGGGGCC
>SMVB01080644.1_pt1 | contig 20981 bp, 21 predicted proteins | sample 2456461 | NCBI WGS metagenome assembly SMVB01 (sample SAMN11095934, study PRJNA526329) | marine sediment metagenome | biome: Marine sediment; feature: Surficial sediment; material: Deep marine sediment; isolation source: Hadal surficial sediment | place: Pacific Ocean | collected 2014-05 | depth...
CAGCCGAGTTGTCACAGACTCGTAAAACGGTGGCAAACTTTTAAACGGCGCCAACACGCTCCGTCTTGCTGCCTGATACGTCAGGTTAGCCGAGCTAGATGATTAGCTTGTGAACAGAACACAGGCGCATGACAGGGAAACCTGTCATGCCCCTTTCCTCCTTTGGAATTTATTATGCGAATCGAACAAGATTTGAAACTTGATTTTAGCGATGTCCTCATCCGACCGAAGCGAACTACGCTTACGAGTCGAAGTCAGGTCGAGCTTGCCCGAACATTCAAAATGCGTCACTCGCACAACACATGGTCTTGTGTGCCTATCGTTGCAGCAAATATGGATGGTGTCGGTACGTTTGAGATGGCCACCGAGCTTGCCAAGTTTGATATGACCACCGCACTACACAAGCACCATAGCGTTGATGAGCTTTTCGATATTTTCGTTCCATCCGGCGAAGTAGATTATGCTCGCTGGGCTAATCTGTTCTATACGGTTGGTGTGAAGGATGAAGATTACCAGAAACTACAAGAAGTAACAGCCCGTGTTCGGGAGGTTATCCCTGGACCGGACTGGCAAGAATTCTTTCCCCATCTACTTTGTATCGACGTTGCAAACGGTTACATGGAAAAGCTGGTTGAACGAGTCAAATTTTACCGCACACTCTATTCAAAATCAATCATCGTTGCAGGTAATGTTGTTACAGACGAGATGACCGAAGCATTGATTTTCGCTGGCGCTGATATTGTAAAGGTTGGTATCGGTTCGGGCTCAGCTTGCACAACTCGCAGCAAGACGGGTGTGGGTTATCCACAACTCTCTGCGGTTATTGAGTGTGCAGATGCCGCTCATGGTATGGGTGGCTACGTTATGTCTGACGGTGGGTGCAAAGAAGTGGGGGACATCTGCAAGGCATTCGGTGCCGGTGCTGACTTCGTGATGCTTGGTGGTATGCTTGCTGGCCATGACGAAGGTGGTGCTGCGGAAATGTTCGACGGTCGAGCATTCTACGGTATGAGTTCCCGCGAAGCACAAGACAAGCATAACGGTGGGGTTGCAATCTATCGTGCCGTTGAAGGTAAGACAATTAAAGTCCCTGACCGAGGACCGGTCAAGGATACTTTACAAGAAATTTTGGGTGGTTTGCGTTCGTGTTGCACTTACGTTGGTGCTAAATACTTGAAGCAGCTACCCAAGTGTACTACATTCGTGCGGGTGTGCCGCCAGAAGGATGACTGATGTTAAGAAATTTAGTAAATAGAGTTAGACGTTTGTTTGACACTGAAACTGGTGATGTATTTGCCGTCGAGAACAAAGGCCGGCGTCGTGCAGCTAATCCCTATTACTTCGCTATGCGAGGGCGTCACGAAGGGAATGTACACAATACAACCTGTTATCTGTTCACGGATAATGAGTTGCGTAATGCGAGTGTGCGTGCCTTGAAAAATCCAGAAGATGTTCCCTGGTGCAATTCCACCAAGTGTGAGTGCGAAGATCCGTCATGAGCAAGGACATCCTACCCATATCGTTCTTAGTTGGCACCAACAGTACACGTTTCTGCAAAGAAGTGGAAACGATGGTGCAAGATCGTGACATGGACTACATGGATGCCGTTCTAGAATTATGTGAGAAACATAATCTTGAACCTGCTTCGGCAGCTAAACTATTATCGAAGCCTATTATTGAGAAGATTCAAGTTGAGGGACAGAATATTCATCTTCTTCCCAGATCAGGTGTTTTACCCATCTGAGGATTATAATGAAGCTAAGTGGCTTTGACGTATACCGATTATACGTTGCCCTGAAAACGCACTTTCATTCGGAGACTTACAATTTCTTCGAGAGTAAGGGTCGTATCCGGGCTAACAAATCAAGTTATCAACGACGACGTGATCGCTATTTCTTCGAGAGATTAGCGAAACGTTTTAGTGGTCGTGACTCTTTCGAGTTGCTCGACTACTTCGTGGCCAACCTTGCGACGAATGCAAACCTATGGGTAGGCGATATGCTTGCCGAGACTTGCGAGCAGAACTATCTCGATTGGTGCAGACGCATTCAGAGTTTGGACTATACGTTCGAATGTGATTGCGAAATCTTATTGAACGAGATTGAGAAAAGGGATATCGCTTTTGACGGTTTGTTTGAAACCAAGGATCAGATGCACCCGTTGCTGTTGAAAATGGTAATGCGTGACCAAATCTGTATCGAGTCATTCATCATTCTGGACAACATGCTGCATTTCTTCAAGCATTGGGATCGAGAGATGTCTGATGATTATGTGTGGAAGGCATTTGAGCTTAGGTGTCGGAACTACAAGCCATTCTTGACCGACATTGGCGAGAACAGACACAAGCACAGCATGGTTATGAAAAACAAATTACAGGAACATGGTCTGTTAGCATGAGTGACAAATTAGCTACATTTTTTATTGACATCGACGGTACGATCATTCGTTGGTCCGACGAGCAACCTATCGAGAGTGCTGTCAAGACCATCAATGCCTGGTATGATGCTGGACATCGAATCGTGATAACGACCTATCGTGGCGACAAGGTTTCGGGTGGCTGCCACAATGGTCGTTTCGGCAAGAAGAACACCATCAATGAACTTGAGAAGATTGGACTCAAGTACCATGACATCCTCTTCGATTGCCCAAGTCCTCGAATCGTAATCAACGATACTGGTGTCGGATCAATCGACCATCCCACAGACGCCGAATGGGACTACAATGTTATCCAGGGACCCCCACCCGAAATTGTTAAAGAATCTACTTGACTTGACCTGAATTTGTTGTATACTATATGGTAGGAGCATTATACTATGATTACATTTCTCAAGCGAAATAAGCTGTTGGTCGCGGGTGCGGCCTTTGTTCTTCTGGTCGTGGTTGCCAGTGAGGTATTCGGGGCACCGCAACGCGCCTTTCGAACCCTAGACATTCCTGTTGCTCAGGTGATACCGTACCAACAGGGAGTTGGACTTCTCGACACCGTGACCGGGGAGATTTTCGAGCTTCGTGGTGATCTTAAGAACGCAAGTAGCCAACTGAGTTGGTTCGCTCGCGTTCCTGGCTTAGCCGGCACTTCGGGTTTCCTCCAAGTGCAGAGCCCGCGACGTTTCGTGATCGACCGACCTGATCCCATTTTTCTTGTTGACGCTGTGACGGGTGCTACATGGATTCTGCGTGACCGTGGAAACCATAACGGTACTTGGGAAGCGGTGCTTCGTTGAGAGCTTCTGAAATGCGGAGAGCTACTGAAAAGATGGATGAAGAACCAATGCAACTACCGATCGTCGAGGAACTTGATTCGGTGGCCATACGATTGAGTAATTTGAATGAAAACTTCAACAGTCTGGCAACCGACTTTGGAGTTCACCTGGATCATCCCGAGATGGTTCACCTTGATCGTGCGAAACAAAGTCCTGGTTTGGAGACGCTTCGAACAGCGATCACTGAGATCAACGCTCAGATTTCCCTGTTAGAGCAACACCACGAAGGTCTGTTCGCCGCTCGCACCCAACTCTTTGGATTTGGTGATAGTCAGTGGCAAGCTACTGATACACCGCTACCAGATACGCCGGGCAATTATGCGGAAGTTCGTAAGGGCGATTTCAGGGCCCCCTAAAACCTAAATATAACTGCATACACCGTAATACGTTTTACAACTATTCACAACAAAGTACAAACCAAATACACTGAAATAGGAGACACAATATGTCACTCAGTAATTTAAAGAAAGATCGTGGCCGCAAAACCGCCGACCTGGCCGACGCCGCCGCGAAGATGAACAAACCCGGCGGCTCGTTTGACGACGACCGTTTCTGGAAACCATCACGCGACAAGTCAGACAATGGCTATGCGATCATCAGGTTTCTTCCCGCAGTAGAGGGAGAAAATCTTCCCTGGATCCGTATCTTTTCACATGGTTTCAAGGGACCGAAGGGTCAATGGTACATTGAGAATTGTCCCACGACCATCGCTGGTAAGTGTCCTGCTTGCGAACGCAACACTGAGCTTTGGAACAGTGGTATTGATGCCAAGAAAAACATCGCCCGCAATCGTAAGCGCCGACTTCAGTACATCTCAAACGTGTACATTGTCAGCGATCCTAAGAATCCTGAGAACGAAGGTAGGGTCTTCCTGTACAAGTACGGGATGAAGATTTTTACCAAGTTGATGGACGCTATGGATCCCGACTTCGAAGATGAGAAGGAAATCAATCCTTTCTGCTTCTGGGACGGTGCTGACTTCAAGATCAAGATTCGAAACGTTGAGGGATTTGTCAACTATGACAAGTCTGAGTTTGCTGCTGCAACTCAGTTCCTTGACGGCGACGAGAAGGCACTTGAAGCTCTCTATGAGGGGCAGCATAAGTTGCAGCCGTTCATCGACGCCAGTGAATTCAAGGAGTATAAGGAACTGCGAGATCGTGTACAAACGGTTCTCGAATCGGTTGACACTCTACAGTCATCTGCTGCTGACGCTGCTGCCGAAGCTGCTGGAGCTAAAGAAACTTCCGCTGACGTGGCCGCCGCCATGAGTCAAGAGGCGAAGGTGACAAAGCCGCAAGCGGTTGATACGGATGACGACACGGATGACGATGAGGAATCGCCTAAGAGTGCCCATGCCTACTTCGAAGGTCTTGCCAACGAAGATTAATCTGAGCCCTTCGTAAGAGGACTGTTCTGTCCAAAAAACGCCACTCGTTTGAGTGGCGTTTTTCTTTTAACCCTGTGTTCCCGTGAAGTCTTTTTGCATGATTCTGCGAAACGTGTTTTCGTTATTTCGCATTGATAATGGGGCGATGATCGGTGATGCAGAACTTGTAGGAGATGCTATAATCGGCGCAGCAGGAATGGGCAAAACAGCGGGTGCTGTTCGATTAGCTTTATCACGCAGGGTAGCATTGGCTGCCATTTGATTTGCCAGGTCTAGAGCAGAGGCAGCTCCCTGCGTTAGGGCTAACTTTTCAAGCGAAACTGGTGTCTGGGCATCCAACGCTTTCAGCCGGTCAGATATAGTTACTGCTCTCTCGACTAAAGCATTTAGTTCGTTGCCGGTTAGACCGGTGCCGCGACGGGATCCAGTGTCAATGGCCTTCTTAATAGCATCAAGCCGTTTCTGTTCGGTTGTAACATCTGCTCGGCGCTGTAATTCCGCTTCGCCTTCTTTAATAGTAGCAAGACCTAACTCGGCTTGAACCGCAGTAATTTTCTTGAGCCGGTCTTTCCGAATCTTGCGAGCCTGCTTTACTTCCTCAAGTTCTTTGGAAAGCACGAAATCTGGTAGAACTGCAAGTACGAAATCGAATATCATATCCGTAATCTTAGTGAACATGCTGACGAGACTGTTACTCATTTTTTGTATTATACCTAGCTGACCGAGTTTGCTTGGTAGCGATACGAACCAATTGCCTATCGCTTGAGCAGCATCATTGATAAGGTCGAACAAATCAAAGTCGGCCAAGAATGATCTTAGCTTCTTAGCAAAGTTTTCAAATCCCAACTTTTCTGCGATGAATGCCGTTATCCTTCCCATAGCGTCGATCACAATATTAGGGGTAGCAAGAATGAACTTGATAAGCGGTTCCATAATCTTATTCATTGTTGCTATCGAGAATCCTTCAGTAAACAATTCTTTGATACCAGCAATGAAATTCTGAATAGGTTCACCAACAAATTTCTTTAGCTGGTCTGCATTGAATACACCAAACGAAAGAAAGTCTAGAATATCACCAATGGCTCGTAGACTGGACATAAGAATACTTCCAGTCTTTTTGAACTCGTCCATAAAACCCAAGACAGCTTTGACTATACTAATTACAATAGTCAAGGGTAGAGCGAGCTTACCTAGAAGGCTACCAAGACCTTTGCCGAATGCAATGAATGGTTTTATAAAGTTGACTATCTTTTGAACAAGCGGAATAGATTTGAGAATGAATGCACCGAACCGACTGAACACCTTTACGAATGAACTAATCATTCGACTTAAAGTTTTAGCAATACCACTAACAGCCTTGCCTACACGCGATTTAGGAGATAGAAATTCTAGGATTGGTTTGAGTATGGCTTGAAGTATGGCAGGGATGTTGAGGGCTCTGCTGAAGAAAGCAAAGAACCCCGCTACCGTGCCGATAGCAATACCAACAATAGAACCTATCAGCGTTAGGGGGTTTGTGACGATTTTCAGGAAGTCGCCCAATTTGTTTTTGAGGAATGCTAGACCACCACCAATTTCGGTCAACGCACCAATCAGAGCATCGCCTGTTCGTTTTTCTTCTCGCGTGCGTTCAGTATCCGAAAGTTTAGCATTGACTCCAAGAGTAAGAAGTCCACGCAAACTCACACCTAAATTAGTAAGAAGAAATATACTTTTTTTGTCTTGCTCTTTATCGTCCTCTTGGATCGTTTCCTGAGTCGCAACAATTTGTTCAATCAGTCTCGTCGAATTGGTCAAGGTAGTTGTTATAGCTTTGACGCTACGGGCAACAATCCGTTCTAATACTTCTGATTGGTCCTCGACAGAGCGTTCGACACCATCGCCAGCAGCTTCAATCTCAGCCGATAGTTTTTGGATAGTATCATCGAAACCAGATTGTGTTAGTTCGTCAGCCATCTTACTTCATACCTTGTTGCTTGTACCTTTCGTTCTCTTCCTCAATCCAGTCAGCCAGCATCTTAATAAAGACTTGTCGCTCCCAGGGTATCATACATTCCAATTCGCTGAGACTATAGTTATGGTGCTGCATCAAATTGAAATTCATCTTGTACATATTGGCTAGGGAATCATGACAGAAACTTACCCGAAAAAATCCTGTAAATTATTGATTACCACCTTACCCTTATGACCACATTTTTCACTAGTGGTGTCGCCGGTGCGAACTTTATTGGTGCAGGTGTATGATACGGTATGCTCTAATCTAGGCATCGTATCAAAGAATTCTTGAATCTTTGCAAAGTGAGCTTGCGTCAAGTGATCTATAAATTCATGAAGTTCTGTAGAGGTTTGCTCAGATGCTTTATGCTGTTGCTTATCATCATAGATGAATTCAATACAACTCAACATCAAGTCTATTGTCTCTGTAGCAGTAAGATTTTCAGCACCTTGAATATTTTGAAGGGTTGCATATGTTGGATACTTCATAATCAAACCAACCGTATTGGTGATCTGAACTTTAGTAGTATGCTTTTTGTTCTTAGTTACAGCGATTTTCGAGAGATCAATTTTCAATTTGATATCCCCATCGCACTTTGAACATTTGATTACTGGTTCTGCAACTTCACCTACGGACTTTGAACGTAACTGCAAGAGAATATATTCGATATCGAACATTGGAAGATCATCAATATTACCAAGGTCGTCGCAGCAGTTTTCAATTACTTGCTTAGTCGCTCGAATCGCTTCTGAAGCATCGTCACTTTCGAGAGCCATGAGAAGAATCTTTTCTTCTTTGACCAGAAAAGGTCGAAACGAAATTTGCTTGCCGGTAGACGGCTGCTCAAGTGTATATCGGGGTGTGACGATTGTGGGTAATGTCATAATAATTCATCCTATTGTGTTAAAGAATACTACCAAAGATAGTTCCACCAGAACCAGTAATGCGTGGCAACTGATCGAAGAAAGCAAATCCACCTTGTGTCAAATACGTTAGAATCTTTCCGCCTTCAGCTTTCTTCGTCGAGGTCGTGCTGGGGAATATCAGTGGTAGAGCATTAGTCTGCTCCCACTGACGAAAAGCGAATGTGATGGTTTGTCTATTATATGTATTCGTCGTTTCGGCACTCAGTTCAATCGGTTGAATAGCTTCGGGCCATGCTTCGATAAGTTTGACTGAATAGATACGTTCATCTTCGGTGTCAAACTGATGAATAATCATATCGGTCACATACTCTTTGTAGTAACCAAACATATTAGTTGACCGGTTCATGACCTTATTTTGCCATTCATCGAAAATCGAACGTTCAAGATAGTCGGTTCCAATACGAAATGTCAATTCAATATTGCTAGTGAAAGTTGCAGTATATGGAAACTTGCGAACAGGTCCATAGATACGTTGTTCTTGTGTGGAGAATGACTTACCTGGCAATTGTGCTACTTCACATTGAATCGCTAGGCGTTCTATTCTATCTCTTGGAATCAAGTTGGAAAGACCCGGCGGTGAGGACAGCTCGACCTGAAATCTATTAGGTCGTGTTACGCCAAAGCTGCCAATTCTAGCTTGTAGTTCGTCGATACCGGTCATGGGGTTTCCTGAGTACCTTGCTGTAGACGTTCCTGACGTTGACGCTGCTCGCGTTCACGTCGCTCTTTTGCGGCACGGGCCCGTCTGCGTGGTCCTTCTCTAATTTCTGTTCGTGTCTCTGCCCAAACGGTATGCTTACCCTTCTTCTTGAATTGCTCTGCTGGTAGGAATAAAGCAATTTCCCAATCGCGGGAATGAACCTCAAGCATTCGTGACCGTATATGCTTATTAAGGTACTCTCGAACTAGTGGTAAAGCACTGTGATATTTCGTTGCATTTTTGATGATCTGATAGCTGATACGCAAGCGAGTGTTCTCATTCAGATTTTGGGTATTTATGAGGATGGTCAGTTCGTTGAACAATGCAGCTCTTAGTTTGAGGGGCAAGTAATGCAGGTTGATTCCAAGAAATCCTTGACGCCGAAACTCTAGAACAAAGATCATTGGAAAACGATCATACACGGGCAGTTGCTTTCGTAGTTTGGGATTGTAGACGAACATATACATTCGACCAGCCCGCAGACTTTGGATTTGTTGGGGTGATCTAGTGGTGGCTTCGTCCGCTTGAACAAGCTCCTCACGCCCACGAATGGCTCGCTCACCAAAGAGTCGTCGAACAGTCTGACGAAACCAGTCTTGGGCAATTGCGCCTCTGGCTGGAATTCCTGTATTGCTGCGAAGCTGTTGAATCTTGTTAAAAATATTCTCTGCCATACTATATCTATGCTCAGGGTTTCAAATGTCCCTCGGTTAGAATCACAAACTCCCAACCTTTCGACTTGCATAACCCTCTGGCAGCCTCCCATTTAGCGGAGTTCACACCCCAGTTCTTCACGTCGCTGATGTAGCGTCGTGAAATCCTGCCAGTTTTCGTCAGTCTATTTTTTGGATTAGGGGGCCCGCAGTATTTCTTGGGCTTGACTTCGATGACCGACTCATAAAGCCGACCGTCTTTTCGGCGGACCTTGATCCAGAAGTCAGGGAAATACCGATGGGGTTTACCATCTATAGGAGACTTATATGGGATCACCAATTCTTCACTAGCCCATTCGAGTACCTCCGGGGTGCTGTCACAGTACCGCATGAAGCGAAGCTCAAGCGAGGAGCGATAGATGATTCCAGACGAATCCCCTTGATATTTCTTGGGATTGTGTGGTTTGAATTTACCTTTATATGCCATACATAGTATGTATGAGAAAGGCCTCAAGGAGCAATGAATGACCACTCTAGGTAAATTCGGAACCGTTGTCAGCAATGTGAATAACTTTATTCAAGGGACCCGCAATAAGCTCGACCCGCTTAATGTTGGCACTGAGGACATCGGTGTCTTAAAGTATCCCATCAATTCTGACCAATTAAGTGGCCACTTTATAATGTTTCATATCGTAGAAACTACTCCTGGTTCTGGTAAGATCGACACTAATTCTGGCGCTCAAGCCATCGCACGCGGCCAAAGTATTTTGGGTGGGTTGGGGCCGTCCTCATCTCCGATTGCTCAATCTGTTGATGGAGTGCAATTCAATGAGTTTATACCGAACGCTAAGCAGCAATCAATTGTTGGTCGTGGACGCAAACGAATTGATAAGACTCGTAAAGCTCTGATTGAACGAGGAGTTTCATCGGAGGAGTTGACGAGACTCAAACAACTACCTGTTACCACCGAAACTGTTGGTTCTATTATCATCTATATGCCCGAAAAGATTAGTGCTGGTTATGCATTTGAGTATCAAGGCGAATCATTGCGTATAGCTGCTGCTGGTGCTGGAATAGTTGATCTTACCAAGCGAATTATCGACGGTTCAACAAATATCGACCAAGCGGTAAAGAGTGACTTTATCAAATCTCTTGGTGAAGAATTTGGTTTACGAATTGGAACAAATCTGGTTGACCAGTTGGGTTCTCTCGTTGGCGCAAACATTGGGGCCCGAGCATTCTTAGAAAGAAATGTTCGTCGTGTACTCAATCCTCATATGCAATTTTTGTTTCGCTCAGTTGGTCAACGTTCTTTCGAATATACATTTCATTTTATCCCTCAAAGTAGTCAAGAATCTGAAGCGATTGATGACATTATTCGAACATTCAAATTCTTTGCACATCCTGAATTTATTGCTGGTGGTCGATTTCATGCCTTCCCTGCTGAGTTTGATATTCAATATATCTCAAGAGAACAAGAACCTAAGGATGGCCTCTTTCTAGATAAAGAAAACGATTGGTTGAATCGCGTGGGACGTTGCTATCTCAAAAATATTGCAGTTGACTATTCTGGTTCAGGTATATTTTCAACACATAGAAGTCATTCATCGCCCCTACCTTCGTCATTGCAAGGCGATACCGTAGAGAGCAGGGGTGGCAACCCACCAACGCACATCACAGTCACTTTATCGTTTAGTGAACTTGAGACTTTGAACCGCCAGCATATACTCGAAGGGTTCTAATTATGGCTTACTTTTCAAAGTTTCCTACTCTTGTCTACGATCTAAAAATTCCTAGCGGAGCGAAGTTCGCTGAGCCAAAGATCGTAACCGATATCTTTAGACGAGTTGCAATCAAGCAAAATCTGAAAGAAGTTGGATCGTTGTTTGTATCTTATTCAGTAAAGGATGAGGATACGCCAGATATCATAGCACACAAACTATACGGGTCTGCTGGTTTACATTGGGTTGTTCTTCTGGCGAATGAGATCATCAATCCCTTTTTTGATTGGCCTCTTAGCGAGAGAAAGCTAGTCCCATTTATCGACAAGAAATATAGAGGTAGTACCTTCTTTATGGAGCCTACGCTTATCTCTGGAGACTTTCGAGAAGGATTTTCAGTAACGAATGTGGCTGCTACTGCAACTGGTATAGTAACGTCAGTTGATCGCACCCTAAGTAGTTTAGTGGTAAACGATATCTCAGGTGTGTTTCAACAAGATGATACTCTGGTACAAGAGGAAGGTCAACTCGTTCCGGTTACTGCTAAGTTGACTCGTTTGGTGCAGGAGACTAAATCAGCGTTGAATCATTTTGAAGATGCCCAGGGAAAACCGCTGAATCCATTGACCTATCGAGATGGTTATATTCAGGGAGGCTTTGGTTTCCCCCCGACAGTAAATGTAGTCACTAATGAAGGTGACGAACGAAATATGAATGAAGCAAAACGACAAATCAATCTGATCGACCCTGACCAGCTTGACCCGGTGCTTCGTGATTTGGAAATCATTTTTAGACGCAACCCGCGTAGAAGTACATAATGCCTGATAAACTAGGACAAACTCGTTCCAATTCAGTACGCGGTCGGGCGGATGAACTCTTTCATCCAGGCGATGTTCGTATCGAACAAGTCATTCTGCGTTCAGGATTGCGTGAAGTTGATGTACAACGCATCATGGTATCATTCAACATCTTTGAAGATATCTACAGCAATGTATTGAGCGGTAGCTTGACGTTGATAGACTCGATCAATCTTATCGGTGCCTTTCCCATTGCAGGTCTAGAAACCGTTGAGATCGTTTTCAAGACTCCTGGATTCCCCGGGGCTCCGGCTACAGAATTGAACATGCGTGTCTATCAGATTTCTGATCGAAATACAGGTAGCTCTGGCGACCTCACTGATACTACACAATCATATACATTACAATTGGTGTCTCACGCATATTTTCGAAACCAAGAGCGTCGGGTTCGCAAAGCATATAGTCAGATGCCGATTAGTGAAATGGTAGAACGAATTGCTAACAATATTTTGGGAGAAGAAATCTTTGTTGAAGCCACCACGGGCATTCAATCATTCGTAATTCCTTCTTGGAAACCTTTCAAAGCTATCAACTGGCTAGCTGCAAGAGCAAGACCAGATGAGAATCCTGATGCTGCCAACTATCTGTTTTTTGAAACCGCAGATGGTTTTCAATTTCGCTCATTGAATGAACTGTCACAGCGAACACCTGCTCTGCGACTGATTTATGACCCTGCAAATTTTCGTTCGCATAGCTCTGGTAAAGCCTCAGGTCGATCCCGCTCGATACTACCTGAGATGCAATTGATTCGTAGTTACTCTATCTTACAATCGGGATCAACTATGGAAAGAGTTGACCAAGGAATGTATGCTAGTAAACTTATCACACATGATATCGTGACCAAAACATTCAATACTGAAGTATTCGATTATCTAAGCAACTTTGCCAAGCTACAACATATAGAAGATCACTTAGTAGACTCTGATGGTAATATAACGACCCAAAAGGCTAAGGCTTTTCCCGGTTATACTGAGCATGGTCGTAATCCAGATGCACTGGTTCGGTTCTATCCAAAACACAATCAAATGTTTGATGGTATACAAGACTATGATGAAAGCCAGAAATGGTTACTTCAGCGTAATAGTCAATTGCGCCAGTTTGAAGCTCTGCGTATTCGAGTCGAAGCGCCAGGTATTAATTGGTTACGAGCAGGCCAAATCGTAGTATTAGATGTTCCCCGACCTGAAAATGTTAAAGGTAATATTCACCCCGACGATAGAGATCCTGAAGTAAGTGGTAACTATATCGTTTCGAATATTCACCATATTGTCTCAGCAGATAGTCACGAAATGGTACTAGAGCTATCGAAAGGTTCCTTACCTTTCGGGAGCAATCAAGGACTCGCTGATATCTTAGATGCCTCTGCAACATCTGACATTATCAATCCGGTTGAAACAGGAACTGATATTCTGCAAAACCTACCCTTTGATTTGGGAGGGGCGTTTGCATAATGGAAGACTTTGTAGATTCAATCAAATTTGTTTGGTGGCAAGGTGTTGTTGAGGACCGAAATGATCCCTTGCAACTCGGTCGCTGTCGCGTTCGAATACTAGGCTTTCACCCGCAAGAGAGGGCCGCCGTCGCCACTGAACAGCTACCGTGGGCATTCCCTTTGCAAGATATTACATCTGCTGCGATGAGTGGCATAGGTCATGCCCCTGTTGGACCAGTCGAAGGTACTTGGGTCATTGGTTTCTTTCGAGATGGAGAGAACGCTCAAGAGCCAGTCATAATGGGAACCATCGGTGGAATTCCTCAAGCTCCTGTAGGAAATCAACAAGGTCTTGGATTTTTTGATCCCAACGGTAAGTATCCATTAACGGGTAATAATCCTCTACAAGATGCAGTAGGGCAACTAACTTCGAATACCGGGATAGAAATTCCTGGTATTTCCCAAGATGAACTTGCTAAAGCATTGGGTGTCGATCCCTCTCTTGTATCTCAAGCACAAGATATTGCCTCTGGTGTTCAGGGTCAAGTGGAGACAGCTCAAGATATCTCAGACGACGTTCAAGCACAGATTGAAACCGCTGTGGGTTCTGCTATAACAGCTACTACAGGAATTGAACCATCATCTGAACTGATTACAAATGCTGCACAGAGTATCGTAGCCGATTCTCAAGAACAGATTACCTTGGCTGCTGAAGGTGTTCTATCCGGTTTCGGCGGAGCACAAGCTCAGGTTAAAGCTGTCGAAGATATCGTTGCAGCATCGACCGATAGTATTCAAGATGCTGCAATAGCAGCTATTGCCCAATTTCAAGGCCTTGATAGTATTACATCCGGTATTGAGTCGCAAATTGAAGGTGCAGTAGGTGCTGTATTATCCCAATTGTCGATCATAGGTAAAGGTGTTGAACTAGCGGCCGATAGTGTGCGTGATGCCCTCAAGCAAGCTCAAGAGAAAGCTCTAGCAGCGGCGTCTGAAAATATATCAAGTGTGCTAGATGGCCTGCCCGACAGCAATGCCGTAACGAGTCTATCGGGTATTGCAGATGGAGCAATCGAAGTTGAGGGATTATTATTAACGACTCCAGGTATTGGCGAACCAGATACATCCAGATTAGCTAGAACTGATGGTCAAGTAATCTTTGGTCAAAATAGTGACCAGCATCCTGTTGTTGCTCAGAAAACAAATTTCTTAAAGATTCCAGATTTTCTTGGCGTGCCTATTGAATCTATTGCCTTGAATACAAATGCACCATTAAATAAAAGTCTACGACCAATCGAGACAGCAAATTCTTTTGTGACATGGTTTGAACCGCCAACTAAGGCTGCATCTACGAAGTATCCATTCAACCATGTTTTCGAGAGTGAGTCGGGACACATCCAAGAGTTTGATGACACTCCAGGCTTCGAACGTATTCATACATTTCATAGGTCTGGCACCTTCGAAGAAATTCACCCGTCAGGTGATCGCATGGTAAAGGTAGTTGGTAATGCTTATGAGATCATTCATAGGGACGACAACTTGCTTGTCAAAGGCGACCTAAATATTACGGTTGAGGATCAAGCTCGTATCAAGATACAGAATACTTGTGATATCGAGGTCGTCAATGGTACTTTGCAGATCGTTGTTCGCCAGGGCAATCTAAATCTTCAAGTGCAAGCGGGCAATGCAAACGTATTTGTAGCAGGCAATCTAACTACACAAGTTTTGGGGAACAAAAAAGAAACTATATTGGGCGGTTATGTGCTTGATGTAGCGGGAACGATCAGTATAAGATCAGGTGCTTCGTGCTTTATTCGTGGTGCGAGTATCTTCCTGAATTGAGGTAATATATGCCAGGTATTTCAAGAGTAGTACAAGATTCTGCTGGTGGACCAATCATCAGTAGTGCAAATGGTTCCGTGTTCGCTAATGGTATTATGGTCGTGGTGCGTGGTGCAGCCGTAGCTGGTCATGGAAAAAATGAACATGCTGCACCAATAATGGTTGGTGCATCTGGATCGGTATTTGCTTCAGGTATCAATGTTTGCCGCCAAGGCGACTCAGCATCGTGTGGTCATACCGCTACCGGTTCTGGTAATGTATTTGCAGGATAAATTATGGCTGAGATAATTCAATTTCCAGTTGCCGAGTTTGCAGAGGCAGAACCCCTGCAACTAATTGAGCTAACGCCTGCTGAGCGGGACGTTGTTACTTTAGTATTTGATGATGGAGCACTTCTCAATCCTGTGCGACCGTCTATCACTACAGCAGTTGCAAGCATTGACCGCGAGATAGCTCTATTGACGCCCTTGACCGGCGGCTTGCCGGGTAGACAAGTAATACCTACTCAGTTCGGTGTACCCGGACCAGGCGGTGCAGGTAGCATCTCAAATACCCAAATCTCAGCACTCATCGCTTCGCTCAATAGTCTCAAGACCTCCATTTTGGACTATCAAACTCACTCAGATCGAGTGAGTGGTTTCACGCTACCAGCAGCAGCTAACCCACCATCGTTTCCGGGATTGATAGGTGTCGCTGTCTCACACAACTTAATCAAGAATAGTCTCGAACCAGAAGGCACACCGGAACAAGATTTCTTCTCTTTCATCTTTCAGACATTACTCGGTGGTGCTGAAATTCTGATGAACCAGGCCTTGATTGCTTCGTTCCGTATCTTCGAACGACTCAATGGTGGCCTCGACAATAATATTACCCTCACTTTGAGTGGAGTTGCTGGTAACTTCATTGTTGGGGAAACGGTTAACGATCTGACAACGGTTGAAACTGCTCTGGTTAGTAAATGGGATCCAGTAACCAGCACACTAACTATCACGCAATCGAATGCCGGTGAGTTCAATGCTACCGATAGTATACTAGGGGTAACGTCTGGAGCGACCGCTACCATTGTAACTGTCGCCCTACCAGTATTCGATCCAAGAAATCCTGCTGCGACACCACAAACTTCTTATACCGCTATTTTGGCAGCGGTAAACGTACTTGTTGGACCCATAAATTCCCTACCTAATATAGACGATTCGAATTACAATGAAGCTCTAGAATTCATTACTAAGTTTGGTCTTGCACAGACCATGTCCAGTTTGGCGAAAGCAGATTTGTATTCCAGATTCTTGTTTGTCAATGTAAATGGTACTGAACAGTTCAAAGCAGAAATCGTTCAATTGTTAGAGGAAGAAGAAGAAGTCGTTGAGGCTACTAGTCTTCCTTTGATTGGTCTTGAAGGTGAAAGCATTCCACAATGATTACAACAACATTAATATTAGCTGCTATCAGCCAACAATGGTGGTTGAACCTTGGTATGACAGTCGGTACTATCATAGCTGGTGTAGTAATCAGTATCTTCATCAAGATATTGAAGACATGGACTGCTAAACGAAAAGATGTCACGTCCCGGGAAGAACAGTTAGGGGAAGACTCAACTACGCTGCTGACGAACGGAAAGAACCACCAAGAAATCAATGAAGTCTTGAATGAGTTACGCAACGTGCTTGACGCCGAGCGGGCCCAGGTTGGTCAATTCCATAATGGTGGGGATTACTTAGACGGTAGCCCCGTTAAGCGATTCTCCGTTTCCTATGAATCTTTTAGATCAGGTTCTCAACCGATGGCTCCGCAGATGCAAAGTGTCTTATTGTCTCTGTTCTGGGACGTAGTTCCAGTGCTGAGAGACAACAAAGCTGTTGGTCGTCTGGTCGCAGAACAACCCGAAGGTTACTTTCGGTCGTTGCTCGAAAACGGCACGGTCTATGCTTTTGCCGCTCTGCCTCTGAGAAAGTGGCACGCCAAAGCACGCAAGTCCCAGATTATCGGGTATGTGCTAGTCGAATGGGGCAACAAGGAAGACTACGAAGCCCAGTCTGAGGCTCACGTCCGAGCCCAACTTCGTAGCACACGCACGGTGATTGAGTCACAATTGGTCTAACGGATCACGATAAGCCATATACATATTGTAATGGGATCACTTTGAGAGGACTTCAGTGGCTATCAGCAATCAGACGAACACTATTATCCAAGCCGCACAGGCCCACCTCCGCCGGATCGGGGATGAGCTATGACTTTTCCGACCCCACAATCAGCATTAGGTTTGGTCAAAAAGGTCCCTCGCTTTATTGATCTCGACTTGGACTTTATCGCAAATCCAATTACAGGCCAGGTGCCTCGTAAATTTGATGAAGAGGCAGTCAAGCGGGCCCTCAGAAATCTACTTCAACTGAATAAGTATGAGAAGCCTTTTCATCCAGAGATTGATCCAAAGATCCGTTCTATGCTATTCGAGCCGGTAGGGCCCGCTGCTGCTGTACTGCTACAACGCAGAATTATTGAAGTCATCAATCAGTTCGAACCACGGGTTGAATTGATTGACGTACAAGTTCTAGATGAACACGAACAAAATGCCTACAATGTTGTGATTACATTTCGGACAGCAAATAACGATGACCCCATCGTTATCAATATATCACTTACGAGACTCCGATAATGGTTAATGCAAATACATCGAATATTCCTGTAACTGAGCTGGACTTCGACCAGATCAAACAGAACCTAAAGAACTTCCTCAAGGGCCAAGACCAATTCAAAGACTTTGACTTTGAGGGATCAGCCATGAGCGTTCTGCTCGATACGCTTGCCTACAACACGCACTATCATTCGTTCTATATCAATATGGTTGCGAACGAGATGTTCTTAGACAGCGCCATCGCCAGAGATTCTGTCGTATCACTTGCTAAACAATTGGGATATACTCCACGTTCTGTACGTTCATCAACTGCTACGGTGAAAGTCGTTTCGCAAGTAGATCCAAACCCCGGAGACCCCGACAAGTTCTTAGCACCTGATACTGTTTTTCAAACAACCATTGATGGTACAACATTCAACTTTCTCAACTTGGCGCCCGGTCAGTTTGTCGAAGATATAACAACTGGTTTTTTTGTAATCGACGAATTAGTAATCAATGAAGGAACACATCGAGACTTTGCTTACGTCGTTGATACTTTGAACCCCGATCAGAAGTTTATTATTCCTGATGCAGGTATTGATACTAAGACATTGACTGTGCGAGTTCAAACATCTATCAGTGATGTTACTGGATTTGATGAGCCCTGGGCCCTCTCGACTACTCTTATTGTTGTAGGACCAGATGATGCATCTTACCAGCTACAAGAAGTTGAAGGTGGTTTCTATGAAATGACTTTTGGTGATGGTATCGTTGGTAGGGCCCTTGAGAATGGCAACGTGGTTGTTGTGGATTGGATTTCAGCAAACGCAGATGCACCGAATGGTGCAGGTATTAACGATAGTCTTAGCAATAGAGCATTCACAGTATCGGGTACTCTGGAAGCTATCGTCGTACTCGCTGCGGCAGGGGGTGCGATACGCGAAAGTATACCTTCAATCAAATTATTTGCTCCGTTGAATTTTCAAGCTCAAGATCGAGCTGTGACGGCTGACGATTACGTTGCAATCGTATCGCGTGATTTTCCTGATATCGAATCCATCTTTGTGTTTGGTGGTGAGGATATTACTCCACCACAATTCGGTAAGGTATTCATCTCTCTCAAACCTGCGACCGGTGTGACGATCAGTGATGCTGAGAAATTGACCATTGCGAATACAATCTTGAAGCGCCGAAACGTAGTAAGTATTACACCTATCGTTATCGACCCTGATTTCACATTCTTGATTGTCGATACTGAAGTACGTTTCAATCCCCGTGCGACCGTTCTTAGTCCCAACAGCATTAAAGAATTAGTCGAACAAGTCATTCGTGATTTCGGTGATATCGAGCTTGAGAAGTTTGAACAAAACTTTCGTTATTCAAATCTGGTATGCGACATTGATGACTCAGAACCTTCGATTCTAAATAACTCTACTAAGATCAAGATGCAGAAACGATTCGAGCCAGCTCTTGGTAGACAAGTTTCATATGTTCTACGATTCAATAATCCTATCTTTCACCCTGAAGATGGATTCAAGCCTGTATTGAGTAGCACAACTTTTGGTTTCTTTGATACCGAAGTAGGTCAGATCGTGAATGCATTCCTCGAAGATGATGGTAATGGAGTCGTTCGTGTGTTCAAGTTTGTCGATCTAGAAAAGCGTATTATCAACCCTTGTATCGGTAAGATTAATTACGATACCGGCCTAGTCGAGCTAATCAACTTTCAGCCTGAAACCCTACCCGGTACTATCACCATCTCTATTACCGTCGAACCTGCTGAATTGGATATCAATGTAGCATTCAATCAAATCTTAGCTATTGATCCTGACGATGCCTCAGCGGTCAATGTAACTGTAATCGTGGACGAAGGATCCTAAGTTGCCGCATAAAGGTATTCCAACTAGAAACACCCTTTCTTCTCAGGTGCCCGCACAGCTACCTGAGTTTATACGGGCCGACCATCCAACGTTCGTTGCATTTGTGCAGGCATACTATGAATGGATGGAGACAGAAAATCAAGCACTCAATATCTCGTTTGCTTTGCCAGATATTGCTGACATAGATGATACACTAGAGGAGTTCGTAAGGCAGTTCAAAGAAACTTACATGCTCAACTTTCCCGAACAACTAGCTGTTGATAGTGAGACAGGCCAACCACTTGACGACCGACGAATCCTTAAGAATATCAAAGCATATTATAAGTCTAAGGGTTCAGAGAAGTCTTACCAATTCTTGTTTCGAATTCTATTCGATGCTAATGTAGAATTCTTCTTTCCTAAGGTTGACATCTTGCGTGCATCGGATGGTAAGTTCATTATTGAGCGTTTCATGCGAGTAACGACAGCGAACGGACCCGAAACATTCCAAGCTGTCGGAAAGAAGATTCGTCAGCGTGATCGACGAACTGGCGACATTACAGCATCGGCAAAAGTTGATAGAGCAATTCAATTTCAATCAGGTCTTTACGAAGTGACTGAGTATGTTCTTAGTGAAATCTTTGGCACGTTCGATCCTCCACAGCGAATTCAGTTTGATCTGGAACTTGAAGATGGCACCACAAAGCTAATTGAAGAAAATATCTTCACGATGGTTACTAGCATTGATGTTGATAACGGAGGAACTGGTTTTATTGTAGGTGAAGTAGTACGACTTGATAATGCTCCTGGTGATGTCGGTATCGGCGCGTTAGGTGCGGTCGCTCGTATTGATGGAAAGACTGGCGCGATTTTGAAGATATCTGTGCGTGACCCTGGCACAAACTATCTCATTCCACCTATTCCCGATTTCAGCGAATCTGAAAATGGTACGGGTGCGGCGGCAACAGTCAACCTGGGATCTATCTTTACTGCTGATGGTTTCTATGGTAACAATGATGGTAAGCTGAGTTCAAACAAAGTTATTCAAGATAGCTTCTTCTATCAAGATTACTCTTACGTTCTCAAGACTGAAATAACAATCGACAAATGGTTAGACACGATCAAGAAAGTAATTCACCCGGCTGGTCTAAAGGTATTTGGAGAAGTGACGGTCTTTAGATGCATTGAAACTGAAGCTGAGCATGAGACTCGTTTCCAGGCATTTGAGATTCCTCTCATTGGACACTACACTCCTTATACCTGGCTCACTGTTAACGATCTGCGAGATGTGGGAGTTACGAACTTAGATTTATATCCCGATGGCTTTGATCGAACAACACCACAAGGAACAACTTGGTTATTTACCGATTCATCCAACTTCGTTGCTGGAGAGAATTTAGTCGTTGGTGAAACTGTAACGGGACAAACATCGGGTGCAACAGCTACAGTTGTGGTCTTTTTATCTGCTGCGATTGGCCAATCTGGATCGGTACTATCACTTCAAGCGGTTACAACTCTTCCTGCGTTTGTGGATGGTGAAGTTGTTCTTGGTGCAACATCAACATTTGCAATTACTATTGCGTCCGGCGGCCGGGAACACACACCCACGGTTGCCGAAGATGGATCAGATGGTTCGCATTCACCAAACCCCAACCCGGAGTTTCCGGCAGGCGATTTTAGCAATTTTCCGGATCTGGTGGCGCGACCAACACTTGCGTTTGGATCAGGTAG
>SMVB01413912.1_pt1 | contig 20980 bp, 16 predicted proteins | sample 2456461 | NCBI WGS metagenome assembly SMVB01 (sample SAMN11095934, study PRJNA526329) | marine sediment metagenome | biome: Marine sediment; feature: Surficial sediment; material: Deep marine sediment; isolation source: Hadal surficial sediment | place: Pacific Ocean | collected 2014-05 | depth...
CTCAGCCGCACCTCCAGGGCGGTACCGCGCGGGACGCCGCCGTAGCCGCGGCCGTTCGCGTCCGCCCTGAACAGCTCGGCGGTGTCGACGGCGTTCGAGACGTAGGTCGGGTGGGCGTCGATCAGGCGGTCGAGGAGTCTGCGCGCGTGGCCGGGCTGTCCGGCACGCGCGTCGTACGGCGGCCAGTCCTCGTCCGGGTAGCGCGCCGCGAGCTGCTCGAGGTGCCACGGCACGAGGTGTCCGAGGCTCACGACGATGACGCCGGGGGCCTGGCCCTCGACGGCTTGGAGGTACCAGAGCGCGTGGATCGTCGTGTCGCCGTTCACGAGGAGCAGCGCGTCCTCCGCGACGGACGCGAGGAGGTCCTCGGCGGCTTGCCGGGTGTAGCGATTGCGGCTCTGGTCGCACGTCTCGCGGTTCCATACGAGGCCGGTGAGCGCGCTCGCGACGAGCAGCACACCCGCGATGGCCGCCGGCCGTGCTCCCGTGCGGCGCGCGGCATCCAGCAGGCGCTGCGCGCCGAGGGCATCGAGCAGGCGCTGCGCGCCGAGGGCCCCGAGTGTCGCGAAGGCGACGAACGGGGGCAGGAAGTAGACGTTGATGTCGAGGATGTTGTAGCGCGCGGAGAACGCGAGGCCGCTGCCGGCCGCGAGGAGGAGCGCCCAGGCGAGCCGGCGCCGCCCGCCTCCGGCGCGCACGAGCGCGATGGCGCCGATGGGCGCGAGCAAGCATGCGGGCCCGAGCTCGCTCGGGAGCGAGGTGAAGAAGCGCACGAGCCTGCCGACCGCCAGCGCGGTCGTCGTGCCCTCGAGGTGGCGCAGGTAGGGCGTGCCCGACACGACGACCAGAAACCGGTCCCACGTATCCGGGCTGCCGATGTCGATCGGCGGGTTCGCCGCGCTCGCGAGCGGGAGGTACAGGTAGGGGAGGGCGGATACGAGCAGCCCGGCGAGCGCCGCCGGCGCGTGCGCGAGGAGCCGCGCTCCGCCGCCCGTCGCCCAGGCGAGCACCACGAGCGGGGGCAGGTAGACGAGGTTCACGGACCGGTGCCCGAGCCACAGGCCGACCGCGATTCCGAAGAGGAGCGCGCGCGCGCGCCCGCCCATTCGCGCGGCCGGCAAGGCGGCGTTCCAGACGACCGCGAGGAGGAAGAGGTCGAGGGTGTAGACCTCGGCGACGACGCTCTGCGACCACAGGGTCGCGCCGAACGCGAGGGCGAGGGCGCCCGTCCAGGCCGCCGCGCGTCCCGTGCCGAGCCTGCGGAACAGGAGGAACATGAGCGCGAGGGCACCGGCCGCGTACACCCCCGACGCGAGGTTGGCGACGTACGCGGGCTCGAGCCCGGGCAGGAGCCGGATCAGGCCCGCGGTGACGATCGTGTAGACCGGATACCCTGGCGGGTGCGGCACCCCGAAGGTGGCGGCGGCCGCCGCGAGCTCGGCGCTGTCGCCGGCGAAGATCGTCGGGCAGGCGGTGCGCGCGTAGACGGCGAACGCGAGGAGCGCGAGGAGGCCGGCCTGACCGAGGTCGGCCCGCGACAGACCCGCGGCGCCCGACTTGGCCTCGGTGGGGGAGCCAACCATGCGACCAGGGTACGGAGCCAGGAACAAATCCGCCGCCACCGTGCGATCTCGCACGGTGGCGGCGGACTTGTTCCTGGCTCCGTATCAGGGACCGGTGCCGGTGTAGGTCACGATGAACTCGCGGAATTCCGGCAGGGTGTCGCCCATGCTCCACAGCCCCCCCGTCTGGAAGGTCATGTCGAAGAGGCTCGACACGACGGCGCGCACCTCGTCGCCCGCGGAGAGCCCCGCTTCGTTCACGGTCACCTGGGTGTCGCCGGTCCCGGGCGAAGTCGTGCCGAACGACTGGCCCGTGAAGACACCGTTCACGTACACCTTGACGCGGACCTGATGGCCCGCCGCGCCGCCGCCGCCCTTGCGCCGGGCGCGGCCCGCGATCGTGAAGTCCAGCGTGCCGGCCGAGTCCTGGTTGGTGGTCACGGAGACGTTCCGGAAGACGGTCTCGAACGGGAACACGAACGGTTGCGTGGCGACGCCGGCAACGGGGACCTGCACCGCGTTTCCGGAGAGGTCGGTCACCGTCAGCGCGACGGCGTAGTTCCTGTTCGCTCTGAGGTCCCGCAGCAGCACGGTGTGGTTCTTCTCGAACACGTCGCTGGTGGTCCCGCCGCTGCTCGCCGGCAGGGTCCAGGCGGCGTCGACGCGCGTCAGCTCGTTCGTGTCGAACTGGATCTTCGCCATCCGCGTCGTGACGAAGGTGAGGCGCAGATTCCCGATCACGGGCGGGGTCGTGTCGTTCGACGTGATGGCGGGGTCGAGTGGATCGCCTCCCTCGAGCACCTCGTGCCCGTCGAAGTCGAGATCGCCGTCGGTGTCCGGATTGAACATGTCCGTGCCCAGCGCCACCTCGTCGAGGTTCCTGAGCTCGTCCGCGTCGAAGTCGACCGCGAAACGCTCGGCCATCCCGACCGGGAGTCCCAGGAAGACGTTGCTGCCCAGACCCTGATTCGCCTGGGCGAAGAAGAAGTCGAACGGCATCGCGGGGATGGTGGAACGCTCGGACTCGAAGAGACCCGTCTCGCGATCCCAGAACCACCGCAAGGGCTGCGTTCCCATGCCGACGTCGACGGTGCCGATGACCGCGACGTCGACGTTGCGCAGCTGCGCCTGGGACATGAGGAAGCCCGTGATCCGGCTCGCCGCGAGCAGGGTGTCCGTGGCGCCGAGGAGCCACGCCGAGTGCACCGCGGGCGCCAGGCCCGAGTCGATCTGCATGACGAACGCGGTGATGTCCTTGCGCTCCTGCGCGTTGATCCCATCGAAGAGCGGGATGCTGACGAACTCGAACAGGCTGTCGATCACGCCGGAGCCGACGAGCCCGACCCCGAGCGTCGGCACGTCTTCCATCGTGGCGTCCGCGAATACGACCGTCTCGAGCGTCGGCTGCTCCTTGCGCCAGATGCCGTTGAAGGAGGCGACGACGCGGTGGTTGCGCCGCGGGTCATCGAGCGTGGGATCGTCGAGCACGATGTCGTTGTTGGTCCCGGTCGGCAGCTGGTGGCACGTGACGCACGCTCCCACTGCCGTGATCGACGGCGCCTCGAAGAAGAGATCCTGGCCGCGGACTGCGTCGCCGGTTTCGTGCGTCCCGCCCGGTGTCATGAAGCCCGTCGTGGCGTCGACCAGACGCCGCGGATTCTCGTTCGGGTTCGCTGGCTGCTGCAGCCCGAACAGGAACGCCTGGAAGCGATCGAAAGCTCCCCCGGGCGTCTCGTCGAGCGGCGTGCCGCCGAGGAGGCCGTCGAATGCGCCGTTGAACGCGATCAGATCGTTGCGCTCCCCACGCCAGTGCATCGGCGCGAGGTCGGCGATGCCGACCATCGTCTGCGTCGTGAGCGGCCCTTTGTCGTCGAAGGGCAGGTTGGAGAGGTCCCACACGAGCATGTCCGAGCCGGCCTCGATGTGGCACGTGTTGCACGAGGCGTTGTTGTGCATCGAGAACGCGCCGTTGTAGAAGATCTGGCGGCCGCTCGCGCGGAACTCGGGTGTCGGGTCGTACCCGAGGTCGAGCGTCTGGAGCAGGCTCGGCGTCCCCGGCGAGAGGTCGTATTCCTCGACTGTATTCGTGCCCCAGCAGTGCACCCACATGCGGTCGCCCGCCGCGTTGACGACGAGCCCGCGCGGGATCGACCCGACGTTCCACTCGCGCATGAAGGCGCCCGCCGCCGTGAGCTGCGTGACGTTGTTCGTGAGCAGGCCGGTGACGTAGGCGTTGCCGGCTGCGTCGAAGTCGAGGGCGTAGGGCTGCCCGACGGTCCGCGTCGGGTCGAATTGCACGCCCGCCGTGGCGGGATCGGAGTCGTCGAGGTCGAACACCGCGAACGGCGGCACGGGGAGGGCCTGGCCGCCGGGGGCCAGCGCGATCTGGTTCGTGACGATGTCCCCCCGGATCGCCGGCTCGCCCATCGCATTCGGATCCTTGTTGTGTGCTTCCGTCCCCAGCTGCCAGATGTCGCCCGTCGCCGGGTTCACGCCGACTGCGAACAGCACGGTTCCCATGTCCTTCGCCGCCGGCACTGCGGCGCCGCCCGGTGTGATCCGGAACAGGTCGTGGTCGGGCAGACCCTGGAGCGCGACCAGCGGATCCTCGAGGTCGAGCACGCGCCCGCCGGCGGCGAGCACGAGGTTGCCCGGGTCCGTCATCGAGTTATTGCCCGACAGCATGGGTGCGACGAGCACGTCGCCGCCCTCGAGCGTGAGGAAGGTCGGCGCCTCGGACGCGATCGGGTAGTGCCGCACGAGCTGGTTCGACGCGACGTCGATCTCAACCACGAGGGACGCGCCCGCGCACGAGACGAAGGCGTTCCCGTTCCCGTGTACGACGATGTCGGCGGGCTCGGTCGGCAGCTCGAGCAGGCTCACGATCTCGCCGCTGGCGAGGTCGATCCGCGCGAGCGTGGTCGTCCCGCGGCAGACGACCAGCAACGACTCGGAGCGCGGCACACCGTCCTGCCAGAGCGCGAGGGCGACGGGTCCCCAGGGCACGCGGATCGTCTCGACGAGCGCGCCCGAAGCCTCGAACACCTGCACGGCGCTGTCGTGCGTGTTCAAAGCGTAGAGGCGCCCCGTCGAGGCTTGGACGGCGAGCGGACGGATCGGGACGATCGAGAGGTCGACGTGCGCGCCCTCCACGTTGTCGAGGACACGGAACGGGGCCTCGCGCAGGGTGCCGGTCCGGCCGGCCGCGGGCGGCGCGGAGGTGGCTTGACCGTGCGCGGGGGGAGCGAGGCTCACCGCGGTGGCGATGAGCGCGAGGGCGGCGGTCCGAGTGCGTGTGGGGTTCATGGCGCTGGTTCCTTGTAACGGGAGAGTCAGTCTACGCGAGGACGCCGAAGCTCTTTCCAGGGATGAGCCTCCGAGGTCGGTAAGGGTCTTGAAATCCAGGCTCCCACCGCCGCGTGCCCCTCCGAAGCCGCCGGACCGATGTGATAGAGTCGGGAACCGACGGACCAGAACCATGCCTGAAGACCTGCCCCGCCACCGCGTGCTACGGCCGCTGACCGCCCTCTTCGTCCTCCTATTACCCGCAGTTGCTCCGGCTCAGGAGGATCCCGGAGAGTCCGCCCAGGACGCGGCCACGGAATCTCCCACCTGGCCCGAGGCCGCCGTCAGCCGGCACTCGGTCACCATCGGCGGCCGGACGCTCGACTACACCGCGGAGGCCGGCACGCTCGAGCTCACCGAGGAGCAGGGTGACGTGAAGGCGCGGATGTTCTACACCGCGTACACGCTCGACGGCGTGCAGGATCCCGCCCGGCGGCCCGTCACGTTCACCTTCAACGGCGGTCCCGGTTCCTCGTCGGTCTGGCTCCACCTGGGTGCGTTCGGGCCGCGGATCGTGCGGATGGACGACGAGGGTTTTCCGCTCCCCCCGCCCGGCGCGCTCGCGGACAACGAGTTCAGCCTGCTCGACGTCACGGACCTCGTCTTTATCGATCCCGTGACGACGGGCTACAGCCGCGCGGCGAAGGGCGAGGACGACCACCAGTACCACGGCTTCGAGGAGGACGTCGAGGCGGTGGGGGAGCTCATCCGACTCTGGACGACGAAGAACGAGCGCTGGTCGTCGCCCAAGTTCCTCTGCGGCGAGAGCTACGGGACGACGCGCGCCGCGGGACTCGCCGGACACCTGCAGTCGCGGCACGGCATGTACCTCTCCGGCATCGTGCTCGTCTCGTCGATCCTGAACTTCCAGACGGCGCGCTTCGACGTCGGCAACGACCTGCCGCACATCCTCTTCCTGCCGACGTTCGCGGCGACCGCGTTCTACCACGGCCGGCTCGACGAGGAGTTGTCACGCGACCTCGAGGCCACCCTGCGCGAGGTCGAGGAGTTCGCCATGGGCGAGTACACGCTCGCGCTCATGCGCGGGAGCCGCCTCTCCGCGGCGGCGAGGGCCGGAATCGCGACGAAGCTCGCGCGGTACACGGGGCTCTCCGAGGAGTACGTGCTCGCGACGAACCTGCGCGTGAACATCCGCCGGTTCGTGAAGGAGCTGCGGCGTGACGAGCGCATCACCGTCGGTCGGCTCGACAGCCGTTTCACGGGACTGGACCGCGACGCCGCCGGCGAGGGCTACGAGTTCGACCCGAGCTACGCCGCGATCCAGGGTCCCTTCACGGCGGCGGCGAACGATTATTTCCGGACCGAGCTCGGCTACGAGAACGACCTCGCCTACGAGATCCTGACGGGGCGCGTCCATCCGTGGAACTACTCGAACGTCGAGGGGCGCTACCTCAACGTGGCCGAGACCCTGCGCGGGGCCATGGCGCGCAACCGGGACCTCGACGTGTACGTGGCGAACGGCTACTACGATCTCGCGACGCCGTACTTCGCGACGCAGTACACGTTCGATCACCTATCGCTCGACACCGAGTACTCGGACCGCGTGACGATGGCGTTCTTTCCGGCGGGGCACATGATGTACATCCAGAAGGACTCGCTGGCCCGGCTGAAGCAGTCGATCGCCGCCTTTTACGCGCGCGCCCTCGAGCGCTGAGACCGCCGTGCCGGCCCTCGCGCTCCCCCGGCCCGCGCTCATCGGCGTCGTGCACCTCGGCGCCACCCCTGGCGCGCCGCGCTTCGAGGGCGACATGGGGTCCGTGATCGAGCGTGCCACCGCGGACGCACGCGCGCTCGCCTCCGGTGGGTGCGACGCGATCATCGTCGAGAACTTCGGCGACGTGCCCTTCTTCGTCGGGACGGTGCCGCCGGAGACCGTCGCGGCCATGGCGCTCGCCGTCGCGGAGGTGCGGCGCGCCTGTGCCTTGCCCATCGGTGTGAACGTCCTGCGCAATGACGCGCGCTCGGCGCTCGCCCTGTGCGCTACGACGGGCGCCGTGTTCCTGCGCGTCAACGTGCACGCGGGAGCCGCCGTGACCGATCAAGGCACGATCGAGGGTCGCGCGGCGGAGACGCTGCGCGCGCGCGCGCGCCTCGCGCCCCACGTTGCGATCCTCGCCGACGTCCACGTGAAGCACGCGACGCCGCTCGGCGACGAGTCGATCGGCGACGCGGCGCGCGACGCGCTCGAACGCGGTTTGGCGGATGGCGTGATCGTGACGGGGCGGGCGACGGGCCGGCCGCCGGAGCTCGCGCTCCTGACGGACGTTCGCGAACGAATCGGAGCCGCTCCGCTCTACGTCGGCTCTGGCCTGGACGACACGAACGGCGCCGCGCTCCTCGCCGTTGCAGACGGCGCGATCGTCGGCACGTGGCTCAAGCGCGACGGCAGAGTCGAAAACCCAGTCGACGAGGCGCGCGTGGCGCGCCTGCGAACGATCGTGGACCGCTTGCGCGGACCCGCCGGCTGAGTCACCCGCTCGCGGCCCTGCTCCAACCGCGGTACGTGGCCTGTTCCGCGCGAGCGAGCGCGAGCTGCCTCCGGTTCTCCGCGGCATGGTCGGCGAGCATCCGGACGAGCACGAGGTTCCGCGCCGCTAGCGCGTCGCGCCAGGCCACCTCGAGTTTCTGGATGGCCTCGCGCCGCTCCCGGATCTCGCGTGCGATCACGGCCAGGAGCGGGGCGGGGGAGTTCGTCAGCGGCTGCTCGTGTTGTTCAGGGGTCATCGGGTGCCTCCTTGATGTGGCCCGTCCCCCTTGCATTCGCGGCGGCGCCCGGCTGGCCTTCACGGGAGAAGCGTGAGGGGGCCGCCGCCGGGTCGCCGTATGTAGGTCCATGAGCGAGCAGCAGATGGACACCCGCGACAGGACACGAGCCCCCCTGCAATGGCAGTGCGGGTCAGGGCAAGCGTCCGCGCCCTGCGCCGAATCCCCCCGCGTAAGCGTCGGCGGCAGGGCCACGTCGTTCGAGTGCTCCACGCTGGCTTTCGCCGTCGCGTTCGGCCTCCCGGTGAACGCGGCGCCAGGATCCCTCCAGGTCGGGCACGTCCGACCTCGCCGGCCGGGGCGAGCCTACTGAGGGGCTCAACGCCCTCATCCCGGTACCGGCCGAAAGCATTCGCTCCCGGCGTTGGCTCCTCGAGCGCTCCCGCGACCCAGAGGTCGCGGGGGCGCTCTTCTCTTCCGCGCCGATCGTCTCCTCGAGCTCGGGCTCGACCCTACCTACTGGACCGTAGTACGCGTCCGAGCTCACTCCAAAGCGGCCTGGACCTGAACCGCGTTTCCCAGACCAAGTCGATGAGGTGGCTTCAGTGCAAGCGCTATCCCGCAGTCGATTGACCTTCGCCTCAGTGCTCGGTGCCGCATGCGGATGTGCGAGCACGAGTTCGCCACGTCCGCCCTCCGACTACGAGCCAACGATTCACCGGCCAGTCGCCGACGCCTCGCACCCGGCTAACCCGCCGGTCGAGTCGATGGTCGAAAGAGCATCGTTCCCATCACTCCGAGAGCAGGGGGCCCTTGCAGAGGACGAGTGGCATGCGTCATTGGCTCCGGACCTCTGGGTGCTGAGCATCGCTGACTACTCCGCGGCCAAAGGCACAAGGGCCGAGATGGATGTCGGGTTCGACGATCCCATCGACCACGCCGACCTCGCAGCTCGAGCCCGCATCGACGTGTGGCAGGTCGACATCCTTGGTGACGGCACGTGCATGGACTTTGGCACGAAGACCGAGCTCGATTCCTCCCCGCCCCCCGGTGTCGACGGCGACAAGAACTGGATCGACCGCATGGTCGGTGTGCGGATGACCAAGGACCGATCCAATGCCTGGGTGCCCAGCTTGCGTGCCGACATTGGTGGTCTCGCCAGCGGCGACAGCTCCGACCTTGCCCGGGAGCCCATTGGGCTGTTCGGCTGGGGTTTCGGCACGAACGAGAGGATCTGGATCGGCTACCGGTACATGGACGTCGACTACGACGACAGTCGTTGGAACGACAAGTTCGACTTCGACACTGTCATGCAGGGTTCGGTTGTGGGCGTCGCTTTCGGGTTCTGAGCAGCCATGAGGTCGCGCTCGCAGATCGCGACGCCCGCCACGGCGGCCGGCCTCGCTGCCTCCCCGACGCTTACGATAACTTCGATTCCGCCGAGGAATTCCCTCCCGTCCAGAACAGGATCGTGGTCCGATGGCCAAGCAGGGTGCGGCACGCAGGCCTCACCAGCCGCCAGTTCGAGCTGGTGTGGTCAGGACGGAATTCGAACGAGCCTCCGTGAGGTTGGATTCCTCTCGGGTCATTGACAGGGTCCGCAGTGAGCCGGAGACTCTACGAAATTGGTACTTGACTACTGAGAATGCTCGCCCGCGAGTGCGGAGCGATCCACAAATGAGGAGCCGAGCCATGCAAGCAAAGACCACTCTGTTCGCGATCTCCGTCCCCGCCGTGATCCTGGGTCTGATGGCCAGCGCGCAACAGGGTGGTGGGCAGGCCGGTTCAACGAGACCAGTAGAGCCGCGGGGACGCACGGCCTCCGCGATCGTCGATGGCCAATACCCTGCCACCTACTTCCCGAATACCGAGCTGCTCGGATCCGCCGAGATGCGGATCACCGCCCTCGGCACCGGCATGCCGAATCAGACGCGAGCGGCGGTCTCGATTTCTTACCTGGTCGAGCTTGGCAACGGCGACAAGTTCCTGTTCGACACCGGTCAGGGGATGCTCGCCAATCTGTTTTCGCTGCGGCCCGATTTTTCGAAGATCGACAAGGTGTTCGCGAGCCACCTCCACGTGGACCACGTGGGCGACTTCATGGGGGTCCACATCGGCGGCTGGCTCTCAGGACGCTATACCCCGATCCACCTCTACGGCCCGACTGGGGCCACCCCGGCGATGGGCATCAAGGCATTCGCGGATGGCATGCAGCAGGCCTACGCCTGGGACATCGCCACCCGAAGCGGTGCCCTGCCGGACGCCGGTGGGCAGATCGTCGTGCACGAGTTCGACTACAAGCAGTTGAACGAGATCGTCTACGAGAAGAACGGAGTCACCATCCGCTCCTGGCCCGCGATCCACTCGCTGGACGGCTCGGTCAGCTTCGGTCTGGAGTGGAACGGTCTCAAGTACGTCTTCGGCGGGGACACCTACCCCAACAAGTGGTACATGGAGTACGCGAAGGGTGCGGACGTCGCCTCGCACGAGTGCTTCCTGCCGCCGCAGGCGCTGGCCGAGTACTTCGGCTGGGATCTCCGTCAGGCGATGTATGTCTCGACCAGGATTCACACCGAGCCGTCCGCCTTCGGCAAAGTGATGTCGACCCTGAAGCCGCGCCTGGCCGTCGGTTACCACTCGGTGCTATCACCGAAGAACATGGCCGCGATCACGGATGGCGTCCGCAAGACCTATGACGGCCCGCTGGCCCTGGCGCGCGACCTGACGGTCATCAACGTCACGAAGGACCACATCGAAATACGCATGGCCGTGGTCGACGAATACGTCCTGCCGTCCGACGTCACTCAGGCGTACAAGGACGCCGACCGGACGTCCCAGAAGGAGACGTCCGAGTTCATCGCCAGCGGCAAGTGGAAGGGCTACACGCCGCCGCCGATGCCGAAGAAGTAGCCGACAAGGGGCAAGCCATGAACTCGAGATCACCGTCGCCGAATTCTCCACGGCAAGCTCGTTCAATCGAACCCTGGATATGATTCACACCCCTCCAGTTCAAATCAGTCAGGTGGCCGCGATGAGAGCGCTCGTCGGCAGTCGATTCGTCGGCTGGGGATTCGGTACGAACAAGAGGGTCTGGCTCGGCTACCGGTACCTGGACATCGACTACGACGATGGTAGTGGGATCGACAAGTTCGCGTTCGACGCCGTGATGCAGGGTCCGGTTCTGGGTCTCGCACTCGGCTTCTAGAGAGTCGTGAGGTCGCGCTCGCAAGTCGCAACGCTCGTCTCGGCAGGCTGCCTCGCCGCGTGTGGCGGGACCGGTCCCGAGACGGCTGCCCCGGAGGGACGCGGACGACCCGTCGTCGCGGCCGTCAACTATCCCCTCGCGTTCTTCGCAGAGACGATCGGCGGGACCCTCGTCGACGTCGTCTTTCCCGCACCGGCAGGCGTGGACCCCGCGTTCTGGCAGCCCACGCCGGAGGATGTCGCCGTCTACCAGCAGGCCGACGTGCTGCTGGCAGGCGGTGCGGGCTACGCGAGCTGGCTGCGCACGGCGAGCTTGCCCACGTCGCGACTCGTGGACACCTCGCAGACATTTGCGGATCGGTTGATCGAGACGAGCGACGCGGTCCTGCACTCCCACGGCCCGGAGGGTGAGCACAGCCACGGGACGACGGCGTTCACGACGTGGCTCGACCCGACTCTCGCGATCGAGCACGCGCGTGCAGTGTGCGTCGCGCTCGAAGAGCTCCTGCCCGAGGCGCGCGATGAGTTGCGGGGGCGACTCGGTGAGCTCGAGGCGCTCCTCGCGGACCTCGACGCGCGTCAGGCCGCGGCGTCGGAATCGGAAGTCCCGTTGCTCGGTTCCCACCCCGTCTACCAGTACCTCGCGCGCAGGTACGCGCTCAACCTCGTGAGCGTGCACTGGGAGCCCGACGCCGAACCCGACGACGAAGCATGGGCGGAGCTGGACGAGCTGCTCATCGAGCACCCGGCGCGGGCGATGCTGTGGGAAGCCGAGCCCCTTTCGACTGTCAGCGCGATGCTCGCGGAGCGCGGTGTCGCGACCTACGTGTACGCCCCGATGGGCAACCGCCCCGACGAGGGCGACCTCCTCCAAGGGTGGGACAGCAACTGCCGCTCGCTGGCTGCGGCGTTGGGGCGATAGTCACGGAAGCGCGCCGCGGAATTGGCGGACCCACTCACATCCTCAGGCCGTAAGCTATCGACCGCTTCACGCGCCGAATGCGCCCCAGCGGGCATTGGTATGCGCCTCTGGCGACCACGATCGCTCAGGTCCACGTCGATCTCGGTTCCACGTCGATCTCGGTTCCACGTCGATCTCGGTTCCACGTCGATCTCGGTTCCACGTCGATGAGGGTGCGTGAGTTGCGAGCTCGAGATCGGAATACCCGACTTGCTGGCCTTCGCACTCGCCCTGCCCGAGAGTGTTCTCGAGAACCTCGGCCTGGACACGTCTCAGGAGGATCGCGTCGCGCGCTTCGTCCGCGAGGTCCTGACGGTACGCGCCGACGGGGGAGAGCCCCTGCCAGGACGGATCGAACGCGCCTCGCGCACACGACAGCCGGCGACCTCCTGACGGCCGTCTATCTGCAGACGCGGCGCGCGCTGGTTCTCGAGAATCCGAGCGGCGCGCAGGCCCGAGTGCAATCGGTCGAGTTCGTCGCCGTCGAACCCGGGACTCTCGCCGAGGGCACGGGTTTCGCTGCCCGTTGCACGTGGAACGTCACGGGCTCGGTCGGCCCCGGGGACACCTGCACCAGCGCCGGAACCAGTACGAGGCCGACGTGACGGTGCAGGTGCTGCATGCCGGGTAGCGGATCACGGGGCTGGAACTCTTGAACGAGGTCCGTCTTTGAACTTCGGGAGCTTGCGGCGTCATTTGAACTCGCGCTCATGGGACGGATTGCTGGGCCGCGGAAGGCATCTACCGGCGCCGCTTTCCATTGCGACGTCCAAACGATACCATGCGTTCGCACGGAGGGCCTCGAGAGCAGTTCGACTTGAGTGGACGAAGCAGCCCTCTCCTAACCCCCCTTCGAGAAGCCAACGCCATGTCCAGCCATCCCAACCTAGTCATCCCCGCCGCACTCCTCGCGGTCCTCGCGGCGTGCGCTCAGACGGCGCCCATCCGGCGAGCAGATTGGATTGACGGAGCGCCCCCCTCGACCGCGACGGCCGCCGCGACGGAGCGCGCCGACGCCTCCGATCCGTGGCTAGGTGAATCCGACCTGGAAGCAGCCGAGCTCGACGGGAGGATCGAGCGCGTGCTCATGCTGGCGGCGCAGGAGGAGGGCGCCGGCGCTCAGGCGAGCCCCGGTGACGAGGACCAGACGGGCACCGACCCGCGCGGCTTCTCGACCAAGTTCATGCCGTACTTCCGGTACTCGAAGCTGAAGAACGGGCTCAAGGAACACCAGATGACCGCCTTCGGTCTCGTCAAGTTCTCCGACGACGTCGCCTTCACCTACGAGCTTCCGGTCGGGATGAACCGCGATTTTTCGGGCGTGAGCGGTTTCGAGGGCGGGGGGCCCAATACACCCAACGGACTGCCGGACTCCGGCGACGTGGCGGGGATCGGCGACGCGAACATACGGATGTTTCAGAAGCTCGGCAGGGGGGCGGGCATGGACTGGATGGCGGGCTTCCAGCTCACTTTCCCAACTGGCAGCGAGGACGCGTTGACCTCGGACAAGATGCAGGCCGGACCGATGATCGTCAGCGTCATCGACATCCCGAAGCTGCACTCGTTCTTCGCGATGATGCACATCTACCAGAATGACATCTTCGGAAACGGCGACCGCGACGACATCTCCATGTACATCGGCCGCTGGTTCTACATGCAACCGCTCACGCAGCCCGGACCCGGCGCAGCCGATGGCCTGTATCTGCTCCCCGAGTTCCAGCCCATCTACGACTTCGAGAACAGCGAGTTCTCGTTCTGGGTCGGGCCCGAATTCGGCAAGATCATCGGACCCGGGAGGGTCCTCTACGCCAAGCCTGGCTGGGGCGTCGACGCCGAAGGCGGGGAGCGGGACGTGACCTTCGAGCTCGGGTTCCGCTGGTTCTTCTAGGGCGGATTCCCCGTTGCCGGTGAGGGTACGTACCGTAGCGAGTCGCTCCGATACGATGGCGCTCGGTAGACTGCGGCCATGGTGCGTCCTGACGCGAGCCCGATCGCCGATCCCATGTGTGGGGAGAAGGAAGGGTTCGCTTGCCGGGTCGAACTTGGGGGGGGGGAGAGTCCCACCCTGGGGATCGCTCGAGGCGCGGCTCGCGGACCTCGACGAGCGCCTGCCACGTGTACGCCCCGATGGGCAACCGCCCTGACGAGGGCGACCTCCTCCAAGGGTGGGACAGCAACTGCCGCTCGCTGGCTGCGGCGTTGGGGCGATAGTCGCGGAAGCGCGCCGCGGAATTGGCGGACCCACTCACATCTTCAGGCCGTAGGCTATCGACGGCTTCACGCGCCGAAGGCGCCCCGGCAGGCATCGGTATGCGCCTCCACACCCTCCTACTCCTCAGCCTTCTCGTCTACGGGCCGAGCGCTCGCGCGGATGCCGTGGTCGTGACACGCGCGATGTCGGCGAGCACGATCGCTCAGTTCCACGTCGATGAGGGGCGCGTGAGTTGCGAGCTCGAGATCGGCATCTCCGACTTGCGGGCCTTCGCACTCGGGCTGCCCGAGGGCATTCTCGAAAACCTCGGCCTGGACACGTCTCAGGAGGATCGCGTCGCGCGCTTCTTCCGCGAGATCCTGACGGTGCGCGCCGACGGGGGCGAGCCCCTGCCAGGGCGGATCGAGCACGCCTACGGCCGGCCGCGCGTCGTGCGTGACGAGATCACAGGGGCGCCGCTATCCGTTCCTGCCGATGAGGCCGAATCGGTGCTCGTGCTCGAGCTCTCATGGGATCTCCCGGGGGAGCCGGCTACGCTCACCCTGACCCCGCCCAGCCGCAAATCGCCGGAGACGCGCGCCGACGTCGGCTTCGTGCTCTACCACCAGCACGTGCAGGTCAACGACTTCCGTTATCTCGGCGTCGAGGTGACCGTGCGGCTCGACTGGGGCGATCCGTGGTACTCGAGCTTCGAGAACAAGAACCTCCGCCGCCAGTTCTACGCCCCGATCTCGACTTTTCTGTACGTCGAGCACTTCGAAGTGCGCAAGGAGGTCGTGATCCGGCCGCGCGACCTCATGGACTGGATGGACCTGGGCCTCGCGAGTGAGGACACGATCGCAGCCGGGGAGTGGGGCACGGTGAAACAGCGCGTGGTCGATTTCCTCCAGCCGCGCGCCCCGGTGATCATCGACGGGCGAAGGGTCGAGCCCGTGCTCGATCGAATCCATTTCCTGGAGCGCTCGCTGCGCACAACGTCGGTCGTGGATCCGCCGCGTGACTTGCCGATCGACTCGGCTTCCCTGGGGGTGATCTTCCGCTACCCCGTGCCGGGATTGCCGGAGGAAGTGTCGATGGAGTGGGATCTCTTCGTCGATCGCCTGCCCGTCGTGCCTTCCGCCACTACCGACGAGGCGGGTGGGATGCCGGCCTCCTTGACGCCCGAGGACCCGGTCCTCGTCTGGCGCAACTTCCTCACGAATCCCACCGTCCCCGGGCTCGTGGACGTCGCCACGCCGCCCGGGCGGAAGACGATCGCGCTGCCGCTTCTGAGCCTCGCATGCCTCGCACTCGCGAGTTTCTTCGCCGTGCGCGCTCCCCGCGATCGGGCTGCCAGCTTGCCGCTGCTCACGACCGTGGCCCTCGGCATCATCGCTATCGTCTGCTGGCCGCGCTTCCGCGTTCACGCACCGATTCCGCTGGCGACGAGCCCAGCGCTCTCACGCGAGGAGGCGACCCTTGTCGTGCAAGCCCTACTCGAGAATGTCTACCGTTCGTTCGACTTCCGCGAGGAGGAGGCGATCTACGACGCGCTCGCGCGCACGACGGCCGGCGAGCTCCTGACGGACGTCTACCTGCAGACGCGCCGCGCGCTGGTCCTCGAGAATCAGGGTGGCGCGCAGGCCCGAGTGCAATCGGTCGAGCTCGTCGCCGCCGAACCCCGGCCGCTCGCCGAGGGCACGGGCTTCGCCGCCCGGTGCACGTGGAACGTCACGGGCTCGGTCGGCCACTGGGGCCACCTGCACCAGCGCCGCAACCAGTACGAGGCCGACGTGACGGTGCAGGTACTGGATGCCGGATGGCGGATCACGGGGCTGGAGCTCTTGAACGAGGTCCGGCTCTGAGAGCGGCTCGGTGCAAGGGCCGACTACGGCTTCTCGACCTCGACCCAGTAGATTCTGCTGCCGTCCATCACCTTCTCCCACCACGTACCGTCGCAGTAGCGGTAGGTCGCGCCGTCGACTTCGAGGGACTTCGTACACCGATAGGTCCACCTCGACGCCGCGATGCGACGACCGTTGCGACGGCGCACCCAGTGTCTTTGGCGAACGTCCTTCCGCTTGTCGTCGGCGCGGTCTCTCCTGTCGTCGCGGTGGTCCCTGGCATCGACTCTCTTTGGGCTGCTCTGCTTGCTGCTCCTTCTCACCGAGCCCCTGGACGCCGGACCGACGCGCGACGTCCTCCGAATGCTGGCGCCTCCTCGGCCTCTCTGCGAGAACGCGTGCTCCGGGAAGGAAGCCATGGCGAACGCGGCGACGGCGGCGAGCGCCAGGATCCGTGACGTGATGGATGTCGTCATCTGACTACTCCTGCTCGGACTGCGGGGTGTTCACCAGCGCCCGGGTACCCTCGAAGAAGATCCGTTCCGAGCCCTCTGGCGGCTGAAACACGAAGAGGCCGGCGTCGAGGGCGGTGCCGACGCTCCAGTCGTTGAACTCGGCCCAGAACTGCGGTTGACCAGGCTCCATGCGGTACGTGATGACGATGCGCTGGACCAAGGGGCGGTCGCCCTTGGCGATCCACATCTGGTAGTCGGCGTAGTCGTTGCTAGCGGCCACGTGATCGCATGGAGTGCCCGAAATTGTCGCGTCACCGACGATGTAGCAGGAGCGCAATCCCTCGGCGAGTCTGGAGCCCACGTCGGCGGTGAACAGGTCCTCGAGCGGCGTCGTGATCCCGAGAGTTTCGATCAAGAACTCGATGCTTGCGTCAATGTCACCGGGCTGTGCGGTGTGCGCATAGACGTTCTGCTCCTGCGAGTAGACCCAGATGTCGTCGCCATCGAACACGACCAGGCCCTGCTTCCCATCGCGCCGCGAGTACTCGAAGCGGGCACGGTCCGGCCGCTGCAGCGCGACCACGCGCGCCTCACCGAATTCGATCTTCTGCCCGTTGTCCTGGACGACATCGAAGCCTATCCGCGTGATCACCTGCAGCGAGTCGGCGTCACGCAGCAGGTGAGCCGCGGCCCGCACGATGGCGACCGCGTCCTCATCGACGATGTCGCCTTCCGTGAGCGGTGCGGACTCGCTCGCGTCGGACGTTCCCTGCGAGGTACACGCGGCTCCGAGCGCAACCATGGTCAGCGCCAGTGCCGCTCCGATCGGTACAACGAATCGGTACATGCTGCTCTCTTCTCGATGACTCAGAAATGGATGTCAAGTCCGCAGGCCCCGCCGAACGAGTAGGCGCGAACTCCACGTGGCAAGCCCAAGGATGGAGATGTCCATGCTCTGGGCCAGAATGGTATCTAGTTCGAGTTCGGAACCACAATGAGCTCCACGGCTTTGTCCGGTTCCGAGGAGACGATTTGGTGCGATACTCCCTGCAGTACAGGATCTCCAGACTGCGAACCTGGGGCGCGTTGCCAGGCTCATGACACGAGCAGCCCGCGGAGCAGCGCATCACCCCACCGCTCGAGAGCGAGCGTGAGTCCCACCGCGACCGCGAGGCTCATCAGAACGACGAGCCCCACCTCCGCCGCCAGGATCGCCGCGATCGTGCCGCGCGCCACGCCGATCTTGCTCATCGTCTCGATCTCGCGCCGGCGTAGCTGAGCCGAGAGCAGGAAGACGAGCCCGGTCACGATCAACGTCGACACCCCTACGAACGCGAGCGCCAGGGTGACGTAGCGCTGGACCGTGAACACGGTCTCGAGCAGCTCGTCCATGACGCCGGCGGGGTGCACGATCTGGCTCCGCTCGTCGGCATCGAGATAGCGCCCGCGCAGGAGGGCGGCGGATTTCTCGTCGTGCGGAACCGCGAGGACGGCGGTCACCGGAAAGGTCGCCCGCGAGCCGTGGAAGTGGAACGAGGCCTCGTTCTCCGACGTGATCTCGTTGTATTGCACGAGCGAGGCGTTCGCGACGACGCGCTGCTCGTCGCGCTCCAGTACGGCGCTAGCGGCCTCGGGGGACGCGACGTCCTGGTGGCCGTGCCCGAGCCCCTCGATCACCCACGTCGTCTTCACGTCGCAGAACACCGCGCGGTCGTCCGGGCCGCCGGTCCGCGCGAGCACGCCCACGACGGGCATCCTGAGCGGGTAGACGCCGGCGAGGTCGAAGACGCTCTCGGGCGATGAGACCAGGTAGTCGCCCGGCGCGAGGTTCTCCGCCGCGGCGACGTCCGCGCCGACGACGCACTCCCCGAGCCGCGCGAGATTGCGCCCGGCTTCAACCGTGAGCCCGCGCAGCTCGAAGTACTCGAGCGAAGTCCCGACGATGGGGTGTCCGCGCGCCCGGAAGCGCACGTGCAGGGGGATCGCGAGCGCGAGCCCGGAGTCCGCGATGCGCTGGGCCTCCGCGAACGTGGTCGGCGCGGGGGGCTCCGACTCGAAGTACAGGCTCGAGAGCGTGAGCTCCAGAGCGCTGCCCTTCGTGCCCACGAGCAGGGGCGTGGCGTCGGCGCGCGCGGAGAGGGCGTCCGCGCTCTTCCCCACGAGCACGCGCAGTCCGGTGGGCACGTAGCCCATCAGCGTGATCGAGAGCACGAGCAGCACCGTCTTCGCGCGGTGCAACGCGAGGTAGCGCCAGGCGAGGAATGCGATGCCCCTCACGCCCCGGCCTCGGTTTCCGCTGCGGGCCAGGCGCCCACGTCGATCACGTCGTCGAAGCGCGCAACGATGCCCGTGTCGTGCGTGACCGTCACGAGCGTCGCTCCGGTCTCACCCGCATAGTCCTGCAGCATGTCGAGCACACGGTCCTTGTTGCGCGGATCGAGGTTCCCGGTCGGTTCGTCAGCGAGCAGGAGCTCTGGCCCCGTGACGAGCGCGCGGCACACCGCAACGCGCTGGCGCTCACCCTGGGAGAGCTGCCGGGGGGTGTGGTGCAGCCTTCCGGCGAGCCCAGCGTGCTCGATCAGCTCGCGTGCCCGCTCGCGCGCCGCGCGGTCGAGGGTCAGCGAGCGGCTGGCGTGATAGGGCAGGAGCACGTTCTGCAGAACGTCGAGGTGCTCGAGCAGCTCGAACTCCTGGAACACCATTCCGATCCGGCGGATACGGAAGCGGCGCCGCTCGAGGTCCGTGGCGCGCGCGACGTCGAACTCGCCGACCACGACGCTTCCCACCCGCGGCAAGATGATGCCCGCGACGAGGTGCAGGAGCGTCGTCTTGCCGGACCCGCTGGGTCCGACCAGCGCGAGCGAGCGACCGCGGGCGACATCGAGCGACGGAACGGAGAGCTCGAAGTCGCCCGACGAGTAACGGAAGCGGAGCGCGCGGACTTCGATCACGGTCCGGAGATGATGCACGTGTCCGCGAGAGAGAGCCAGCCGTACGCGCTCCGAGCAGTCCATTCGTCTTCTCGGCTTGGGGTATTCCCTATGTGTACTGGCAACAGTACCGGCGGTTGCGAGCCGTGATCCACTCTTCTATAGTGCGCATCCATCGAGGGGGATGCGGCGGGTTCCCCTTGTCCCCATAGGCTGCACGCACGAACTGAGGAAAAGGTGTCCCGATGAGCTCGAAGTACGCAACGCTGGCGGTCCTGATATTCGGCATCGTTCTGGGGTGCATTCTGTCGAAGACCGGAGGCGGACCGGAACCGTCGGCCATGGCGGCCGCCAGTCAGGATGCTTCCCGAATCACGATCGCCAGGACCGCGAACGGGCCCGTGGACAACCGCTACGTCTACTACCCCGGCACGGAAGAGCTCGGCGAGGACGAGATCCGCATCATCGCCGCGGGTACGGGCATGCCGAGCGCTCGGCGGAGTCAGGCGGCGACCTGCTTCCTGGTCGAGTTGGGCAATGGCGAGAAGCTCCTCTTCGACATCGGCTCCGGTTCCCACGCCAACCTCCAAGCGCTGATGATCCCGGCGGATCGCTTGACCAAGGTCTTCCTCACGCACCTGCACACAGACCACTGGGCGGACCTGACCTCGCTCTGGGCGGGGGGCTGGACGGCCGGCCGGACCACGGCACTCGAGGTCTGGGGCCCGAGCGGAGCCCGGGAAGACATGGGCACCAAGTATGCAGTGGAGAACTTGCTCAGGGCGTTCAACTGGGATTACATGACCCGGGCCGTGACCATCAGCCCGGGCCCCGGCGAGATCAAGGTCCACGAGTTCGACTACAAGGGCGTCAACCAGGTCGTCTACGAGGAGAACGGCGTGACGATCCGGTCGTGGCCGGCGATCCACTCCGGCGACGGACCCGTGAGCTTCTCGCTGGAGTGGAACGACTACAAGATCATCATCGGCGGCGACACGGCACCCAACACGTGGTTCATCGAGCACGCCAAGGGTGCCGACCTCGCGATCCACGAGGCCTTCATGACCTCCAAGACCTTCGTCGAGAAGTACGGTCAGCCGCCCCAACTCGCGGCCCGCATCAACCTGACCTTCCACACCTCGGCTCAGGCTTTCGGGAAAATCATGAGCGTGCTCCAGCCCCGTCACGCGGTGTCGTATCACTTCTTCAACGACGAAGACACACGCTACCTCGTTTACGACGGTATCCGAGAAACCTATGACGGCCCGCTGTCGATGGCGGATGACATGATGGTCTGGAACATCACGCGCGACTCGATCATCGAACGGATGGCGGTGTCGCCCGATGCCGCCTGGGACGTCAAAGGCACCAAGAGGCCTCCGGCGCGCGACCCCAGTCGGAAGTCCGAGTACACTCCATTCACCCTCGCCGGACGCTACGACACGAGCGACGTCGACGGTGCCTGGCTCAAGGAATTCATGCAGGACTACGGCCTGACCGAGGATGACATCAAGTAGGGCAGGTAGCAGCCCAGCCCAACCGGCCAGGTCTCCAACCGCGAGTCGAAGACCGTCCTGATCCCGCTCGTGCAGCACTTCGATGACATCGGGAGCGGCCCCCAAGTCAGCACCACGGCGTTGCGGGTCATCGCGCTCCAGCCCTTTCCCGAAGGCTATTGGGCAAAGGTCGACATCAAGCTGCCTTACGATTGGGAGAACGAAGAGTGGCCCGTGAACGGGGAGCTCGAGGTCGGCAAGATGTTCA
>SMVB01098432.1_pt1 | contig 20955 bp, 19 predicted proteins | sample 2456461 | NCBI WGS metagenome assembly SMVB01 (sample SAMN11095934, study PRJNA526329) | marine sediment metagenome | biome: Marine sediment; feature: Surficial sediment; material: Deep marine sediment; isolation source: Hadal surficial sediment | place: Pacific Ocean | collected 2014-05 | depth...
CAGCTACGGTGTGCCCCTCACTAACGTTAACAAATGACCAGTTCAGGCCATTTACATTATTAGTTATATTTAGAAAGCCTAGATTCAGGCCTGCATCCTGACCTTCATGCCAATTGAACAGCCCTACCGATACGCCCTTCATTTCTCCTCTAATTCGGTTGGCACCAGCCACGAGTAAAGGAAAACTTACACCCGTCATGCTATCCATTTCTGAAAATGCCAGAAGCTACAAATCGAGTCCTGTAATATCCCCACCGTTCTTGCCATAAATTGCCGGAAATCGCACACCGCTAACTGCCTTTTTTTCGGGTGCATTAAAGTCAAAAAATGAAAACTGTACTGGTGCAGTACCCTCCGCACACGCTGGGGCGGCCAATATTATTGCAAAACTAAAAATAGTTATTAAAGAAACAACTGACACCGGTATCCGGTTACTCATATACAAATAATTTTCCTTTATCCATAAAAAAGTCAGAACAAATAGTATAACTACGCCACCCTCACATCCTGAATGTTAAAGAGGCTCTTCCAGTCCTTGGCGATCAGCAGATCCATGAGTTCCGAAGCCTTGCCTTCCTGCTTCTTCTCCATCTCCTCGTGCATCGTGATCAGCGACTGGTGTACCTCGGGCCCGAACAGGCTCTCAAGGTATTCCATCGGGACCCGCGGATCACTGTCATCCATGAAGTTGCCGTCCTCATCAAACTTCGGCGGCAACATCGGTGGCACATAGAACACATTCGGCTCGGTGCCAAACTCCGGGTGCAGCGGCAACGCCACTTTCCACTGGTTCACCAGCTTGTCGATCGGGCCGTCCACATCTTCCAGGAAGCCCACAAAACGCAGTCGCCCAGGGCACTGTCGGGCACACGCCGGGGCCACACCCTCTTCCAGGCGCGGGAAACAAAAAATGCACTTCTGGCTCTTGCCCTGCACGTAGTTGAAATACACCTTGTCATACGGGCAGGCCTTGTTGCACTCACGGAAGCCCTGGCACTTGTCCTGGTCTACCAGCACGATACCGTCTTGTTCGCGCTTGTAGATCGCCCTGACCGGGCAGGCCTCCAGACACGCCGGCTTGGTGCAGTGGTTACACAGCCTGGGTAAGTAAAAGTGGTAATTGTTCGGGTAGTCACCACTGGAGGTGTCTTCATCCCAGTTCGAGCCCTTGCCCATCGGTTCTTTTTGTTTCAACCGCTTTTCCGTGCCCTCGAAATACACTTCCTCGAAGTTCAGCGGAATCTCGCCGCCAAAATCTTCTTTCGGCGCCAGCCGGCCCGGCTTCAGGGCGCTACCGTCCTCGTTCCAGCCGCCGCCGTTGTCTTCCCAGTAGCGCGGATAACCCGGGCCCGGCTTGGTTTCCACGTTGTTCCACAACATGTGTTCCTGGCCCGGCTCATCCGTCCACAACGATTTACACGCCGCCGTACAGGCCTGGCAGCCTATGCATTTGTTCAGGTCAATGACCATCGCTACTTGTCTGTCTGTCATAGTGCTTGCCTCTGGATATCTTTTACTCTGTTTTACTGCGGCTGTTTCTTTAAGTGATTCTCAAATTAATTGCAGTTGTTTCGTTGACTGATACTCGAATTAGCTGCAGTTGTTTCGTTGACTGATACTCGAATTAGCTGCGGTTGTTTCATTAACTGATACTTGAATTAACTGCAGTTGTTTCGTTGACTGATACTCGAATTAACTGCGGCTGTTTCATTAACTGATACTCGAATTAACTGCGGTTTCACGTCATCAGGTTCGGGGTCAGACCCCGCTTGCTCCAGCTTTAATATTCATTGCTAAAATCTTTCTGTTCCATAGCGTTTGGGGTCTGACCCCCTATCGCGGAACCGGTACTTCTGTCAGCTACCGCAGTAACTTCTGACCTGTTTACCTCATAACCAGCGCTGACTGTGGCCAGTTACCGAGTGCATGACGCAGGGCTAAGCGAGTAACTGGCTACAGTTCTCGCGAAGACGGAGTTCTAACCTCAGGCATCTCCGGCAAATTTTTCAAACTCAACCGTGCAATCATGAAATGTCTGATTGGGGACAAAATCAGGTGGCTTATAGCGCATGTGCCCATAGTCCCCAACCATCTGTACGGGTTTCAGCAATCCATTGGTCGAAATAACTGCACTGAAATTTTTGCGGCCACGAAACATCATGGGATCCCAGCCGTGAAACATAAACAGCGTTCCAGGCTGTGTATTGGAACTGACATGCGCCATGGCAACGAAGGAACCGAAGTCATTAAGGACCTTAATCAGGTCACCATCTGCAACCTTGCGCTCAGCCGCATCATCCGGATTAACGTACACATCCGGCTCACCACGTTGCAGACTCACCAGCAACGAATCATCACGGTACATACTATGAATACCATGCCGCGCATGCCCCATAGTTAAGCGCAGCTCATAGCCCCGGTTTTTTAAAGGCGCTTTATACACCGGCAAGGCTTCACCTTCGCTCAGGTACCAGTCATGGTCCAGATAGAACTGCTGGCGACCCGTCAGAGTTTTCCATGGATGCTTGTCACGTGTGCTGGCCAGTGTTTCAAAACTATAGGCTGAATTCGGACCGAACTGGACGTCATCGGAATCATCCACTCGCAGAATGCCTTTACGTGCAAAATTTTCCCAGCTCGACTTCGGCATACCCGGGGTATTTGCAAGCATAAACTCGACCAGTTTCCGCGTATTCGGGATCTCGCCATTCATCGTAAATTGCTGGTCTGCTGTTGCGTAATCACGCTCAACCGGCTGGCCAGACATATGGTCTTTAATGGGTGTGATGCCACGTTCCCTGGCGCGCTCAGCGATCTTGCTAAGCAAGGCATGCTGCGCATCCCAATCGGCTTTAGCGTCACCCAGTGGCGGCACGGCGGCATCAATGACCTGCACATACGGTGTGCGGCCCTCCATCGTCATATCCTGAATCTCGTAGTGGTGCGCAATCGGCAGCACGATGTCGCTGGACATCGCGGTAGCACTCATATCCGGCGTCATGGTGACGATTAGCTCGGTTTTGCTCAGGGCGGAATCGCGCCAGGCATCACCTGTCGCACGCCAGTTCGCCGGATTGTGGCCTGCCATAATGGCCATGCGCCACGGCTTGGCTGCATAGTCAGGAATCCAGTGATTCTGCTGCGCCTCACGATAGTGGTTATCGACATGATCAGCATATTCCTTACCGTAGACGCGCTCATTATTCGCATAGCCATCAGCATTCGCATAATCCCAATACGCTAAGGCTGCTATACGCAAACGCGGGCCAAGGCCGGCAAATACATAGCCGAAAATACCCTGTGCATTGGGTAACTGTGTGGTCTGTACACCGCCACCTTCGCGCCCGGTATTGCCGGTTAACGCACTCATTAATAACCACGACCGCAGGATCAGATCACCGTGCAACCATTTGTTAGCGCGATAACCCGCAAAAATCATTCCCGGACCATTGGTGGCAAATTTGCGTCCTACATAGCGAACCACTTCAGCGCCGACACCGGTTATCTCAGCAACTTTTTCTGGCGTGTAATTTTCCATTTCCTTTTTGACGAAAGCAAAAACGGTCGTCACTTCCACCGGACCAGCGGTTGTCTCAACGGTCCACGTTCCCTCTACAGCGGGCGTTATGCCGTTCAGCCGCAATGACTCCAGTTCTTTTTCTGGTTGCGGTGGACCAATGGAGTCAACGAAGCCGGTGCCGGGTGCAGATACCACCTGACCACTCACCTCATCCCAAAAATAGAAGCCCTCTTCACGACCACCTTCGACCATGTCGGACTCACGCAAAAACTTCTGGTCACTGGTCCGCACCAGGAATGGCAGATCAGTTTGCTCGCGGACATAATCCCATTCGATCAGGTCTTCCGCAATCATGGTATGCACCATGCCCAACGCGAGTGCAGCGTCTGTACCCGGTTTTACGTTGACCCATTTGGATGAACGTAAGGCAGTCGCACTGAAATCAGGTGAAATACAGATAACTTCCGTGCCGTTATACATCGCTTCCCAGAAAAAATGGGCATCAGGAATGCGCGTAGCAGCAGGGTTACACGCCCAGATAATGCAAGTCTTCGATTTGTAAACAGCTGGCATACTGTCACCAGGCAACGGGAACCCCAGCGTCATATTGGCACCCACCGGAAGATCACCGACACCTGCAAAAGTTTCCGGAATCACGCAACCGGTTATATTGGCGAATCGGAATAGCCCGGCAAATGCGGCCCGTTTCAGGATCATTGCGGTACCCATCGCGTAGGTAATGGATTCAGGCCCGTCTTCAACGGCGATATCGATAAACTTGTCAGCGATTTCTGTCAGTGCATCATCCCAGCTAAGGCGTTCCCACTTGCCTTCGCCACGCTCACCGACACGCTTCATCGGATAAAGCACCCGCTGCTTGCCATACATATATTTGGCCTGACGCAATCCTTTCTGGCAACCACGCGGCCCGAAGTCTGGCGTGTCATCGCCCTGGTGACCGTATTCGCCCTGTTGCTCTTCACGCCAGACGATGCCGTTACGCACATAGATATTGAATGCACAGTGTCCGGTACAGTTAATCCCGCGGCTGCCACGAACTACCCTATCCCAGGTCCACTTGTTGCGCATGAGATCTTCCCAGCGCTTATAACCATCGCCAGCAAGTTCGACAGCTCCGACCGCACCGTATTTCAGTGACAGGGCTATCGCCCCGGTGCCGGAAAGAAAGTCACGCCGATTAGTAGTGATCGAGGTCATCTGTTTGTGCTCCGCGGATATGCACATCCGCCGTCGTTCATCTCAATGCCAGACAGAGAAATTACACTATTCGCCCGGTCAGGGTAAGGGTTGTAAAACTACAGCAGGCCGGCTTTGGTCAGACGCTCCAGCAAGTCATCCTGGCGCTTCCTGAACCACGCACGATCCGGGTGCGGCTGTACCTCACCATCTTTCAATAAATCATTGCCGGTGTGCAGCGGATATTTGGCATACATCATCGCGTAAACGTCGGTGAGCTGGCGCGAAAAGTGATTGAACATACCGCCCTGACGCCGGCGTGCCCGCAGGAAATCTATATCAATAATGCCGTGGGCCAGCATGCTCTCACCGCCGGTGGCAGCTTCAGCCATCGTGTCACCCTTGTAGTCGACCACGCATGAATTAGCACTGCAGGTAAACGCCGGGATCGGAGTGCCCTCGATAGAAGCCGTATTGGCTGACACAATGTAGATATGGTTTTCCATCGCACGCGCCTTACGCGCGACCTGGCGGTCGGTCATCTTGGGGCTGCCGGGTTCGCTGCTGGAATGCAGTAGTACTTCTGTGCCACGCAAACACAGAGCCCGCACAAGCTCCGGGAACATAATTTCTTCCGACGCGATACAACCCAGACGCCCGATTTCGGTATCAGCAACCGGGAACAGGCCCTCGATACCGTAGATATCCAGATACTTATCAAGCACATCATGCGGTGTCATTTCGAACGCTGATGTCAGCCGCCGGTAACGCAGGATCACATCACCATTAGGCCCGATGATGAAGGAAGTCTGGAAGTAGAGTTCGGGGAAATTAGGATCAACTTCGTAAACATTGCCCGACAGAAAAATATTGTTGTCCTGGGCCAGCTTGCCGAGAAACTCATATTCAGGGCCATCGTACTGAATACAGGCCTTGGTATGCCATTCCTCATGCGATTCGCCCAGCAGAAAGCCACTCAGGAAATACTCGGGCAACACCATCACCCGTATTTTGCTGCCCTGATAGAAATCAACAAAACCCACATTGGCGGTCACGTAGGAACGAATCTTCTCCAGTGTCTCCATCCGCACCTTGAAGGCAGACTCTTTGTCCCGGCAAGCATTGACGGCCTTGCACGAAACCTGCATCCCGGCTGCTGAGTAGAGTGGGATATTGCGGTTATTCTCTGACATGCTGTTCCTCTTTAGTCATTAATTCTGCCGGGACAGACTGTAATTCTCAGGAAGTGTCCCCAATATCTCCCTTAATTATATTTCTCTGGTTTTCCCTTAGCGCGTATTTTGCGTTACTCGGGCACAGCAAGGAAGGTACAGATGAAATTCAATACCTGCCCGCAAACATCTTGACCGTTTACCGGACAAGAACACCGGTGAACCCGGCTATGAAGCCTATAATCCGGGTTGAAAATCATTCATGCTTCCATCAATCCACGCAAAACTGACCAGACCGTGACCAATTTCAGCGATATCGAAGAACACCTGCAGCAACGTGAGACCCAAGGCTTGTATCGACGGCGGCGGATTATTGCCTCTGCCCAGGGGCGCGAACTGAAAGTCGATGGCCAGATATTGCTAAATTTTTGCAGCAATGACTATCTGGGCCTGGCCAGCGATGACCGCATTCGCAAGGCATTGCAGAATGGTGCGGAGCAATGGGGTGTTGGTAGCGGCGCTTCGCATCTCATTTGTGGCCATACAACCGCACACCATGAACTTGAAGAAGCACTGGCAGAATTTACCGGCCGCCCGCGCAGCCTGTTATTTTCCAGCGGTTATGCCGCGAATATGGGGGCCATTAATGGCCTCATTGGCAAGGGTGATCATGTATTTGAAGACCGGCTGAATCATGCGTCACTACTGGATGGCGGCCTTATCAGTGGTGCCCGTTTCAAGCGCTACCGACATCGCGACACCACTGACCTTGGGACAAAACTGAATGATTGTGCCGACTCTACCGGCCGAAAACTCGTCGTCAGCGATGGCACCTTCAGCATGGACGGCACAGCTTGTGATTTACCCGCGCTGGTATCTGCTGCCAAACCACACGCTGCCTGGCTTTTAATCGATGAGGCGCACAGCCTTGGTGTGACAGGCAAACAGGGACGGGGACTGGTTGATCCCGAAAAATACGGGACCGACGACGTACAGATAGTAGCGGGGACACTGGGCAAGGCCTTCGGGACCCAGGGCGGGTTTATCGCCGGTAGTGATGCACTGATAGAAACCCTGATCCAGCAGGCACGAACTTATATATACAGCACCGCGCTGCCGGCAGCGGTGGCCGTTGCCACTCTTGCCAGCCTGCGTATCGCGATGGATGAAGAATGGCGCCGGGAACGGCTACGCGAGCTAATTAAGAAATTTCGTGCCGGTGCTGCGCAGATTGGTCTGGAGTTAACAGACTCACAAACGCCCATTCAGCCGGTACTGTTAGGTGATGAAAAAAGTGCGCTGGCCATGAGTGCCGCTCTTGAAGCACGCGGGCTGCTGATCAGTGCGATCCGCCCCCCTACCGTACCCAACGGTACGTCACGTTTACGGATTACCTTTACCGCTACCCATAGCGACGACGATCTGGACAGGCTCCTGGCCGCCCTGGAACAGGCAGTGAAATGCCGCTGACACCTTGATACTATCATTTTTTATAATATAATCAATATCTTATGGGCAGAGCATATTTCATTACAGGGACCGATACCGGCGTAGGTAAAACGCTGGTGGCCGTATCATTGCTACGGCTGGCGCGCGAGCAGGGCATGAGCACGCTCGGCTTAAAACCCGTCGCCGCCGGCTGCGAACTGATAGACGGTCAGTGGATAAATGACGATGCACGCCTGTTGCTGGAAGCATCCAGCATTAGTGTCGATTACCCGGCAGTCAATCCGATTGCCCTGCAAGCAGCAATGGCGCCCCACATTGCTGCCGAACGTGAACAGCGCCAGATACGCTGTGCCGACCTGATCGAGCACTACAGACCTTTAATTCATCAAGCTGACTTCACTGTTATCGAAGGTGCAGGCGGCTGGCAGGTACCGCTGAATAATTCCGAAACCATGGCCAACCTGGCTGTTGGTCTTAATTGTCCGGTCGTACTGGTCGTTGGCATCCGACTTGGCTGTATCAACCATGCGCTGCTGACAGCCGCAGCCATCCGGCAAAGCGGTCTTGAGCTGGCTGGCTGGGTAGCCAATCATATTTATTCCGGCATGGCCGTTATGGATGAAAATATTGCGACACTGGAACAACGGCTGGGAGCACAGCTTACGGGACGGCTGCCTTGGCAGGATGAAATTGATATGTCAGTATTTTCGCGGCAGCTCAACCTGGACCTGTTGGCATAAAACCAGATGAATAATTTCGATCACGATCACATCTGGCATCCCTACACATCCATGACCGATCCGCTGCCGACATATGCAGTTGAATCTGCCAGCGGAGTGCATATAAAGCTGGCCGATGGCCGTCAACTGGTTGACGGGATGTCATCCTGGTGGTGTGCGATTCACGGCTACAACCACCCGGCACTCAATGCGGCAGCGGAAGCACAACTTGGCAAGATGGCCCATGTGATGTTTGGCGGGCTAAACCATGCACCCGCAACCCGGCTGGCGCAACAACTAATAGAGATCACGGCACCCTCACTGCAATATGTATTTTTCAGTGATTCCGGCTCAGTCAGCGTTGAAGTTGCCATCAAGATGGCGCTGCAATACTGGCACAACCTTGGCTTACCCAATAAAAAGCGTTTGCTGACCATCCGCGGTGGCTATCACGGCGACACCTTTGGTGCCATGTCGGTATGTGATCCCGTCAATGGTATGCATGCACTGTTTGCGGGCGCCATGCAGGAACAATTATTTGTACCGCGACCACAAACCCGCTTTGGTGAAGCACTGATCGCGGGTGATACAGACCCATTACGCGAGCAGCTGAATACCCATCACCCGGAAATTGCGGCCATCATACTGGAGCCTATCGTACAGGGCGCGGGTGGCATGTGGTTTTACTCGGCTGAATATCTGCGCGCAGTCAAAGAACTGTGCGAAGAGTTCGATATTCTGCTGATCGTTGATGAAATTGCGACGGGATTTGGCCGTACCGGCAAGCTATTCGCCTGCGAACATGCCGGGATCGAACCGGACATCCTGTGCCTGGGCAAGGCGCTTACAGGTGGCTACATTAGCCTGGCCGCAACTCTCAGTAACGACCGCGTTCGCGATGGTATCTCCGCCAACAGCGGCATACTTATGCATGGACCCACCTTTATGGGCAATCCATTGGCCTGCAGTATTGCTGCTGCCAGCATTGAACTCCTCCTAAACCAGGACTGGCAACACAAGGTGCGCTCAATTGAGGAACAGCTGGACAACGAACTGAGCCCTTACCACGAGCATCCTGCGGTAGCAGACGTGCGGGTGCTGGGCGCCATTGGTGTCGTGGAACTTCACCAGGCAGCAGACGTTGCGCACTTGCAGGAACTGTTCGTAAATGAGGGCGTCTGGATCCGACCATTTGGCAAAATGATCTACCTGATGCCACCCTATATAGTATCCCCGGATGACCTGAGCAGGCTTAATGCCGCAATAGGCACGGTGCTGGATACCTGCTGAAGAGGCCATTACGGAATATCAGCTGCAAAAAACTGCTGCTGATACCTTTACAACCGCAGTAAAAGGTCAATATGGTTTGACCTGCCAATATTCAACAACTACAGACGTGACCAACCACAATCCAATGACAAATATAACGCTACCTCAAAATATTGATATCGCTGTACTGGTGCCCTGCTACAACGAAGAAGCAGCAATAGCATCCGTCATTAGTGACTTTCGCAAATCATTACCGGCAGCAAAAATTTATGTCTACGACAACAACTCATCCGATCGTACCCTTGAGGTGGCTCGCGATGCGGGTGCAATAGTCCAGTCAGAACCTTTGCAGGGAAAAGGTAATGTGATGCGCCGTATGTTTGCAGATATAGAAGCAGATGTATTTGTCATGGTTGATGGAGATAACACCTACGATGCCTCAGCCGCACCGGAACTGATCAAAAAATTGCTGGATGATAATCTCGACCTGGTCAATGGCAAACGCGTGCATGACAACACGAAAGCCTACAGACCAGGACACCAGTTTGGAAATACCTTACTGACATCACTGGTCGCAATGATTTTTGGAAAACGCTTCGACGACATGCTGTCAGGTTTCAAAGTTTTTTCGCGACGCTTTGTAAAATCCTTTCCAAGTCTGTCGGGCGGATTCGAGATTGAGACTGAGCTTACAGTACATGCACTGGAGCTGCGCATGCCTGTTGCCGAAATAGATACCAGCTACGGCGCAAGACCTGAAGGTTCAGAAAGCAAATTAAGCACCTTCGGCGATGGTTATAAAATACTGAAGATGATCGCAACCCTCATCAAAGAAGAACGCCCATTACAATTTTTTTCGTCTCTATTTTTTATATTTGTCTTCAGTTCGATAGCACTTGGTGTTCCTCTCATCAATACATTTATAGCAACTGGCCTGGTACCCCGATACCCAACTGCAATCCTCATTACAGGCATGATGGTGGTGGGCTTTTTATGCCTGGCATGCGGACTGATCCTGGACACCGTTACACGTGGCCGGCAAGAGCTGAAGCGGCTCCAATACCTTAGCCTAAGCCGTCCACGCAGCTAATTGGGCGTGATCTCAAAACCGGGATGAGGCAAACCCTGCTGAAACTACTGCCCAGGGGATTCTCCGCTTTTGCCGTAGTCGGCGGCATCGGCTTTATTGTTGATGCATCCGTACTGGCTATTCTTGTACACGGATATGGGTGGGGTGATTACACCGCCCGGGTAGTGTCTTTCTCTATTGCAGTTACGGCCACCTGGTATCTCAATCGCCACTATGTTTTCTCGGCCAGGAAAACACTCAACCGGCGTAGCGAATACAGCCGCTACCTGGCTGTCCAGCTTTTCGGCATGGCTATCAACTTCCTGGTATACAGTTTGTGCATTACCTCCAGCCAGACCATGGATCAGTGGCCCGTTCTCGCATTGGCAGTAGGCTCTGCAGTTGCACTGTTTTTCAATTACGCGGGGGCCCGGCTGTTTGTTTTTATCGGCAAGAGCAACGCGGAAAACTGATCAGAGAGCTGGTTAAAGCCCTTGTCAATGCTCGGGCCAAAGTTCTTATTAAAGACCAAGGGGTGTAAATATATCCCGCTTTTTGAAATAAGAAAAAAACTTTCTCCGCATTATTTTTCCGGGCGTCAACCAGCGTACTGCCTCTCCACCTTCTTTAACCTTCAGCATTCCATCCACAAGGAACGGAGTAACAGTCTCAACCGTATCAGCCAGCAGGTTGAGTATTTTCTTGGCCTCTTCCCAACCCTTGCCCCGCTGCTCTGGTGGCGGCACCAGCAAATCAGTGATGACTATCCCGGGACTCAGGTAACAGACTTTTACCGGACTGCCCTGTAATTCCAGCGCCATAGATTTAGTAAAGTGACGCACGGCACGCTTGGTTGACCCGTAGACACTAACAGCTGGCCGCACCATACCGTTACTGCCGAAACCTTCCATATTAAATATCTTGCCGCCACCCTGCTGATACATACCTTTGATCGCAACCTGGTTGCAATACATCAAACCAATCAGGTTGGTATTAATAGTGGCAGCAATACTTGCAGGCTCCTGCATAAAGAACATCGCCTTGCCAACTTCGGTACCTGCATTGTTGATCCAGATATCAACCGAGCCCAGCTCGCTGATCGCAAAATCCCACAAACTCTGCGCATCGGCGTAAACCGCAACATCACAACGACAGCCAACGACTGCCCGTCCGGACCACTCTGCCCGCAATTCGGCTACCACCTGATCCACTGCATGCTGACGACGGCTTGAAATCACCACATCATGTCCACGGCGCAGAAATTCATGGGCCAGACCAAGCCCGATACCCTGAGTACTCCCCGTAATCACCACATTCATTAACGTCACCTGTTGTTAATTCTCGTTATACTGTATGAAACCACTAGTGATAAGTAGTTTCCACCTTGTGAGGATGTCACTTTAAGCTCAATATAAAATTGTTCTCTGCACCATAGGAGGCTCTAGCCATGTCAACTATTATTTTCCCCACTGACTTTTCTGATATCTCAATCGCCGCTCTGCCCTGGGTCCTGGATATGGCAAATACACTCGACGCCAGCATTCACTGCCTTTACGTAGTAGAAGAACCACAGATATACAGCACACTGGATATGGGAGCTGTTGCCATTCCTACCACAGGCGAACTGGTCGAGAGTGCTGAATCACGCATACAGGCTTTTATGACAAAACATCTTAGCAATTCACCCCACGGGCATGAAGGCAAGATTGTAGTCGGACATGCCGCAACCGAAATCGTAAACTATGCCAATGAAGCTGGCGCCAAGTTAATTGTGATGTCGACCCATGGCTACAGCGGCATGAAGCACGTACTACTCGGCAGCACTACTGAAGATGTGTTACGTCATGCCAGTTGCCCGGTACTGTCAATTCGCGGCAAGACCTAGACTGCCCAATCAGACCAGGGCAGGTATCAGATGCTCACCGATGAGGCGTATAGCCTCACGGGCATCGCCGTGTATTTTTAATGTCACCTCATCAAGCCCCGCTGCGGCAAATTCATTCAATTTGGCTGCTATCTCGCCAATCTCTTCAGGGCTGCCGGTAAATGTCAGGTGATTGACCAGTGCATCAATAATATGCTCCGGTACTCCATCAATAACCGGCGTCCGCTTAAGAAAGGCCTGTAAAAAAGCATCACGATGCTCATCAACAAAAGCCGCATCCTCATCACCCAGAAAGGGTGACGTGTGCCAGGGCTGCAATAAGCCGCGCCAGATCATTTCCATACGTGCTTCGTCTATTGCGGCCTGACGGTCTTCCTTAATATGCCATGCAAAGAAATTGGCAATTTTCAGTGACTCGCCAGCTCTGCCTGCCACGTCACGACCCGCCTGCATATGCCCTTTAACTTCATCCATACGTGACAGTGGGACATCACTCAACATGACTCCATCGGCAACCCGACCCGCCATCTTGAGCATAGCTGGCCCGTTTGCACCGACATAAATAACCGGTGCTGCTGCCGTTGCCCAGTCAGCCTGATAGTTTTGCAGTTGATATATTTCACCTTCGTAGTCGACTGGCTCACCGGTCGCCGCAGAGCACAATATTTCCACGCATTCACGCACTGCACGGACACGCCGGTCGGGAGTCAGGCCCGTTACGCGCATGACAGAGTGCCCCATCCCGCCAACGGTGATTGCACCGTGACCTCCGCAAAGCTCATTCAGCGTCAGGAGTGAATCTGCAATTTTCAGTGGATGCATTTCGTAAGGGCTGATGGGTACCGCACCAAGCTGCAGATCATGTTGCCGGGCAGCCAGCGCAACCAGGCACATAAAAGGCTCCCGACGCGCGGGGAAGCTTGAAGCCCACAGGGCCTGTATACCCGCCTCTACCGCAAGCTCACCCAACTCAACTACTTCTGCCGGCGGAATACCGGCCTCCAGAAAAATCTGTACTTTCACGATGTATAACTCACGCAGTGACTAGCGTGCGATTCTGCGAAATTGTAAACCCAGCCAGATCAACCACGGCAAGACAAACACCAGATACATAAAACCGAATATAGGGCTGATTAATCCACCGAGCCCGGGAACCAGCAAAATATACCCGTACCATGCGCCCCACTTTGAAAACAAACCACTTGTTAGTGCTGCTCTGCCAGTAAACGCAGCGAAGAAACCCAAACCGGTAATAGCAATGATGTTCGCGACACCACGGATCATGGTAGTCATCAGCAGGATGGCATCATTGTGTTCAGGGTTCAGGCCCCGCAGGAGACTGGCATAGACCGTACCCGGAATATCACTGACACCCGTGGTGAGAAAACCCATGCCTGAAACCAGTGCCGCAACAAATGCAAGCTGTGCGATAACAGGGCTGGAAAAGCGAAATACATTCAGCACGGCAACACCCAGCAACATCATCAACAGCCCATTGATCATGTGCGCAAAACCACTGTACTTAAACGAACAAAGCTGCAACGCATCGAGGCTGCAGGCCTCGATGGCATTCTGAATCTTGCTCATATCACCATAGTCCGTGGCTTTGTCTACAAAGCCGAGAAACGTAGGTTCCAGATAGCCCGCATTAAGATTATGGATCAGCATTCCGAACAGAATGACGAAGGCGGCAAGCGACGCTGCCTTGCATAGCGATCGCAAGGACTCCACGTCAACATTACCCGCATCACTAACTGATGTAATCGAAATCTCCCGGTACATTTCCGCCATGAGTTCACCCGCCTGTATGTGGAATTTTCAAACTATACCCTGCATTTAGATGGCTTTCGCGCCACCCTGCGAGCACGATAACAATTTGCAGGTAGCGCTGCATAAAAGCAGCTTAACCATAGCCCGACACCCGGGCCGGGCATCAGAATAAAGGAAAAAAATCAGGCGCCAATATTTCAGCGAGTGGCAGTGATTACTTCACAGAACTATGATGTCTGCCATGCAGAAGCATTCCGCTAAAACTCCGTTGTGGGCATCCATTTTTCTGGCTGGCGTATTAAGTGGCTGCGCCAACCCGGCTGCAGAGAAGCGCCTGGAAGGGCCCACCATGGGCACAACCTATAGCGTACAGATAGTTGATTGCGGGAGCAGCAATTGTGAGGCTATTAAAGAGGCAATCGATACGCGCCTCGATCAACTTACGCGGCGCCTGTCTCACTATGATCCGGAATCAGAACTAAGCATGTTCAATAACTACCACGGCACAGACTGGTTTCCTGTTTCTGATGAACTCGGGACAGTTATTAATTATGCACTGGTGATAAGCGAACAAAGCCATGGCGCGTTCGATATCAGTATTGCACCAGCAGTTGATGCGTGGGGCTTTGGACCGACAGAAGCTGTATTAGCAAAACAGTCATCAGAACCATCTGCAGACACGCTGAGGGAAGTGCTGCAACACAGTGGTTATAAAAAGCTGGAGTCACGTCATTCGCCGCAAGCCATTCGGAAGAAGGACCCACTCCTGCGCCTGGATTTATCAGCGATAGCCAAGGGCTACGCGGTGGATCAGCTTGCCTATTTGCTGGAAGACCGTGGCCTGCAGAACTACCTGATCGAGATCGGCGGCGAAATTCGTGCGGCAGGAACGCGCAGTGATGGGACACCATGGCGTATCGGCATCCAACCGCCCGCGGAGGGCCTGGAACTGGAATTTGTAGTTATACCGGGAGACGCTGCCGTGGCCACATCCGGTGATTACCAAAATTTTTATATGCTGGATGACAGGCGCATATCCCATGCCATCAATCCGGGCAACGCGCGGCCTGTCGATAATGGGCTAATGTCTGTCAGCGTGATAGCCCCGGATGCTATGCAGGCCGACGCGTTAGCCACAGCGCTCATGGTGATGGGAGCAGAAGCAGGATTTGAGTTCGCCACCGAACATGACATTGCCGCACTCTTTATCGAGCGCACCGAGAACGGTTCGCGAGCAATCAGTTCACCTGCTTTTGAGCACTACCGGGCCAGCGACTAAAAGCAGAAGGCTAGTATCCGGCGGCTTTAAGCCTGGCTGAAAGCGGAATGAAAATAGCCAGCGATACAGCACAGAAACCAATAGTGATGTAATTAACAGCTACCAGTCCGAAACTTTCCAGGAACATGCCCACAACAGCGGGGCCGATAAAGAAGCCACTGGTTTGTGCTGCGGGTATCAACACGCTGATTTTACCGCCCGAATCCGATGCGGCAATGGCGCCCATGAAAAACGGGCCCGTCATATTCCAGCATATCTGGAATACCGATGCCTTCATGGCCATCTCCACCCAATTCATCTCACCTTGCAGCAACCAGGCCATCACCATCTGGCCAAGCAAAGCAATCGTCACCGGCATAAACCGATTAACGCCCTTGGCCGCCAGTGCCGATGCCGTCAGTGCCCCCCCGATAGCTATTGCCGAACTGACGCCCAGCGAGCGCAGCGCAAGCACCGACTCCAGCCCGCCCTCGACACCGATGCGCTCAATAAAAGCCCACATGGCACCCAGACCACAACACCAGATCAGCATCGCGAATAATGCCGTCAGTGGCAATGCGAGTGATTTTTTAGGTTGATCACCACCCGCCATATCCTGATGCGCGGAACCGGTTGGAATGAACTTCACCAGCAAAAGTGCGAGGCCCGCAAGCACCGCGAGCGGCACGTACATACCGCCGATATTCTGATAATGCTCAACCAATGGTCGCAGGGTAAAGAGCGCGACCACACCAAAGGCTACCTGTGCTGCAATAACGAAGCCGAAATTCCGATCCGGATCACTGGTGTTACTAATCATGGAGATAGCGATTGCGAATGCGGTGCCCTGCCCCAGGAAACCAACCGCCAGTCGTAACAGGGTGATGGTATTCGCATCAGTCTGAGTCATGGTAAGCAGATTGCCGATCACAACGCATACCAGTGAAAAAATAATCGCCACGCGCCAGTTAACGCGATTAATCCAGAACATGGCCAGTATGGAAGCCAGCGCGCCACCGGCAACTTCCGCAACGATGATCAGCCCACCCTGCTCGAGCGTAAATCCGAGCAGATCGGTGTATATGCCCACAACCATCGGTTGCGTCATCAGGCCAAATACGCCCACGATGCTTACAACCATCGCGGCCACTATAGATATCGGTGCGTTCCTGTCCATGCTTACCCCTTGGGATCACTGCTGAATGCGGCGTTGCGCGACACAGTCTAGCCCAGCCCGACCGGTATAGACCAGCATCCTGTTCAGACAGGCTGTACATCGGCGAAAACAAAGCCATCGCACTCGAGAACTTCACCTCGCTGCACATAGCAAAGCCTCATAATCATCGTTGCAACAAGATCAGGGTCATTCCACTTCTATCAATGGCAGCTCAGCCGCGTTGGCCTGCTGCCGCACCAGCTGACGACGGACCGCATGCATGGCCACACGATCCGCTGCATGATTAAATGTGGTTAACAAGCCCGCGAGCTCAATCTCCGGGTTTTGCTGCAACTGATACAGAGTCCATGCAGAATCTTTAGCACTGCTCCATGACAACAGGGTCCGTGCTGGTCTGCTTGTGGCAGCCATCGCCATTTAGAAATCGATTGCCTTCCCATGCATGAAGTGCAGTGGCCAGAATGATCGCTGCATAACTTGTTCACCGGTGCGGGGCAGTGATGGAATAGTCTGGCAACGCACCGTATTCCCGATTAACCCCCTTGTCCGTAGACCTCGGGGCATCTGTAGTACCGTAGTACCAAGCTCTGCGGGTAACCCCGTCAATACTGGCTATTTCTGCCAGTCTGGCGATTCTGCCTGCAAAGCACGTCACATATTTATATACAGCACTGACGTACGGTTAAGCCCTGTTTCCACCCGGATAAACTACCCGCACAATGTTTGAGCTGTTGCGCAAATTTGCTCTCATGATGACCCTGTTTGTGGTCGGCATGGGGACCTACCTGACAATGCAAAATACGACCGATTGGCGTGAGCCACTTTGGGTGCAGATTTATCCGATAAATGGTGACGGACTGGACTCAACTGACCGCTATATAAAAAAGCTGGACGCAGATGACTTCAAAGCTATCGAAGCATTTATGCAGCGGGAAGCCGGACGCTACAGAGTAAAGATTAAACGGCCCATAAAAATGGTGGTAGGCAGAGAGATTTTTGAGCAACCACCCGTGCCACCCAAAACTGCCAATCCACTCAAAATCATATACTGGAGTCTTCATCTGCGCTGGTGGGCAAAGAATATAACCAGCAACCAGGCAGGACCGGACCCGGACGTCCGCCTGTTTCTCGTCTATTTTGACCCGGAGATGCGCTCTACGGTCCCCCATTCACTTGGCCTGCAAAAAGGCCTGATTGGTATTGTTAACGTATTTTCCGCTGCGGAACAGACTCAGACCAATAACTTTGTTGTCGCTCATGAAATGCTGCACACCCTGGGTGCTACAGACAAATATGGCGGGCCTTTTCACCTGCCTGTTTATCCTGACGGGTATGCTGACCCGGAAAAAATGCCTCTGTACCCGCAAACCAGTGCCGAAATCATGGGTGGTCGCATTGCCCTGTCAGAATCAAATGCCACAATCCCAGCCAGCCTGAAGCAGGCTGTAGTCGGTGCTGCTACCGCCCTGGAAATCCGCTGGCTCAAATAACGACCTTAAAGTAGCTTTAATATCGAATAGATAGGTTGCCCCTTCAGAGCCTTACCGCTAAAGTCCGACGGCATAAACCGGCGCACTACACCAAGAAATAATGCCGAAACCACCCGTTAACGGAGAAACCCTAATGCGCCGTGTCACGCTCACCCTTTTAATCGCAAGTTGCCTGATATCTTCTTGCGCAAGCCAATGGCAGGAACCTGTCGATGTTCCGGAACCGGTAGTCACACCAGACGCAACAGCGGCACCAGAAGCAGTAGCTGCGCCGGACCCAATTATTACAGTGGGCGACCCCACCAATTTTTTGGCTGATGCTCCCACTGTCTTTATTACCGGTGCTAATCGGGGCATAGGGCTGGAATTTGTCGGGCAATTCTCAACACTTGGCTGGAACATTATTGCTACCGCCCGCAAACCTGAGTCAGCAACCGAATTAATGGCCATTGCCGATCGCTACAATCAACTGGTTATCGAACGCCTGGATGTAACGGACTTCGCCCGCATTGATGAATTGAGCACAAAATACGCCGAGCAACCTATTGATGTTTTATTAAGCAATGCTGGCATTACGCCAAAATATAAGAGTGCGTTCAAGAATGTCTCTGGCGTGGACTGGGACATGGCCATGAAAAGCCTGGAAGTAAATGCCGTCGCACCCTTAAAACTGGCGCAGTCATTTATGACTCAGGTAGCGGCTTCCGAGCAGAAAAAGATTGTAATTATTTCCAGCAAGGCAGGATCATTCGAACTCAGCCCCAAGATGGCAATGATGTACAGCTATCGCACCAGCAAGGCCGCACTCAACATGTACATGTATACACTGTCATTCGAGACGCCAAAAAAGGGCATCACACTTGCACTGCTTTCACCCGGACAGGTCAATACAGTCCCCGGCATGAAGATACCGAATGCGATCGAAACCGACGAAAGTGTAAGTAAGATGCTTAAAGTTATCGATGGCCTAACGCCGGAACAAAACGGTAAATTTCTTGATTTTGAGGATGGTGCCGAGCTGCCCTGGTAGATGGCAATAGCATGGGCTCAATCATCTGGCTTGCATGGCCTGTACACAACTTGCCTGCAACCAATTAAATACAACGGCGAGCACCCCGCAAGGGAGCAATGTTCAGGCTCCGGGGTTATTTTCGCTCAGTGGCATCATCAATTTATGAATCTCACCGCGAATTTGCGGGCGGCGGAAATCACGCGGCGTTAACGGTGTATCCAGCTTTTCTTCAAGCCAGTCGACTAGAGGCAGCCACCGGTCCAGATCTGAACGAACCTTGGAAATCTGCATCTCATGGATTGAAAGGCCCTGCTCTGCAGAGTGCACGTAATTCTGGCTATCCTTTAATACGCCGACAACCGAAATTGACAAGCTATTGAGAAAACGCATTAACTTTCGATATGACAAAGTATTTTCACGCACTCGGTTGGCAACAACCCCAATCCGCCCCATCCTTCTGCTAACTCTCGCAATTAGCAAGAGGTCACGCATTAGCTTTGATGCGGCATGCACATCATAATCTGAAGGCAATACGGGAATCAAAATTGCATGTGCACCACTGGTAAGTTCAGCAAGACTATCAGGAGGAATTGAGCCAGGAGAGTCTACAACCAGATAACGAATATCTTGCGGTACTCTGAGTTGCCAGCTACGTGTCACACTGCCGCGTACATCAAAAGCCGATATGCCATGAATAGGTACCGCATCATCAGGACGAATTTTCAACCAGCGCATCGACGAACCCTGTTGATCAAAATCCATGATGGCTACTTTATTATTTTGTGTTGCGAGATAACCGGCAAGATTTACAGCCAGTGTAGATTTACCGCACCCACCTTTAGGGTTCAATACAACTATCTTTCGCAAGTTCTTATGCCCCGGAACGCTCAATTGCATCGGACTGCTTCCCTATCCATACCAAATACCTAAATCCTTTAAGTATTGCATTATAGTAAATTCTTTTGTAATTTTCTTCACCGACTTTTTATACTTAAATCTAGCCTTTAAGGTATTTGTCGGCGATGTCGGACACGGTATCACGTAAAAAAACCCAGGACTCATCATCTGTCATGTCGAAACCTAAATATAAAGGATTTGCGCGCTCGCGGATGGCCATATAAGCGGTTATTGCATTTACCATATAAATCAGTTTCCAGACCTTATCGCTGATGTCTTTTTCTGATTTTTCGAGCTGTATATATTCAGCTACTCCTTTACCCGGTCGCGCCATACCATCAGAAAGTGCGCGCGTAACATCACTCGGATTTTGCAATTCTCCAGCCAGCATTTCAATCGTGGCGGGACGTGCACGAATGGCATCAATGTAATTACAAAGAACGGCTTTAACCCGGTCCGGCACTGTAAGTTTCTTGAAGGCATCAGGGTCATTACCAATCAGTTCCAGCTCTGATGGCCAGAACGAACTATTACTGGACCAGTGCCGCGCCAGGCCTGGTAGGTCCTTGTAATATCTATAAATAAGAACCTTATTAACGCCAGCCTCTTGCGCGATTACGTTAATGCCAAGCCCCTGAACACCCTCTCTTAACAACACAGTTTCAAATGCATTGACGATCAGTTCTTCGGTGGCCTTTCGGTCGTGATGTTCTCTCGGACGTGAACTTGAACTGTCACTCATCAGGCTCCCCCTCGTGGTCACTAACAGTGATCAACGAACACTATTGTAAAGCAGTGTGCCGCCTCTATAAAATCAATAAACTGGCATGGATTATGCGCCAAACAGGATAAATTCAGGCACCCTCGCAATTTGTCACCCTACGGTGACAAAAGGACCTTCACCCGTTAACATAGTGTCCAAATTATTTTTCTCCCCCGTCGTAAATCGAGCTCTCAACCTGGAGCAATCCTGCCACATGCAACTCAACATAAAGCGGGAAATCCTCGTTTTTGGCGCAACAGGCGGAACCGGAATTGCCATCATTCGGGAAGCATTGGCAAGAGGCTATG
>SMVB01414294.1_pt1 | contig 20952 bp, 23 predicted proteins | sample 2456461 | NCBI WGS metagenome assembly SMVB01 (sample SAMN11095934, study PRJNA526329) | marine sediment metagenome | biome: Marine sediment; feature: Surficial sediment; material: Deep marine sediment; isolation source: Hadal surficial sediment | place: Pacific Ocean | collected 2014-05 | depth...
AAACTCAATGAGCATAAAAAAGGCTGCTTCGAAAGAAGCAGCCTTTCTGTTGCTTGCACCCGAATCCAGGTGCGGTCAGTTTTACGGCTTCAGGCGGTCTACGATACCCAACACAATAACCGTGGCCGCGGCTGCCAGGAACAGGCCGTTCAGCCCACCCAGTGCCGTCGTAATGTACGGACCGATCTCATTGATCCCGTTTAATCCCCCCTGCGCAACATTTAAAGCCACTGCTGCAATCAGGAACCGGGACCGATCATCTTCGGCAATGAACCATGCGCCTGCAATACCCAGCAGTGCCACAATCAGGTCACTCATTGGAATAGTCACGAACGCAGCAACGATTGCTACCACTACTCCGACAAGTTTGACGATTTTATCTACACCCATTAGAAATCCCCTTTTTGACGTTCTATTGTTATCGTTTTTTGTGTGCGTTGTTATTGTTATGGCAGCACGCTGTGCCGCGAACGACGTCAGTCTATCAGGTATAAAAATTAATTGTTTTTTATGTATTTACAATTACTTATGTTCGATTTCTCTAATTTAGATTAAGCAATATTTGAGCGATCTGACCGATTTTTTTTGTCCGTTTCGCTCAATAATGCACGAGCGCCGAACCCCAGGTAAACCCAGCCCCGAACGCCTCGAATAAGAGTAACTGACCACGTTTTATACGCCCGTCCCGAACGGCCGTATCCAACGCCAGCGGAATTGATGCCGCCGAGGTGTTCGCATGTTCGTCAACGGTCACGACGACACGCTCCATCGGCATATCCAATTTCTTGGCGGCAGCAGCAATAATTCGTAAATTCGCCTGGTGTGGTACGAGCCAGTCTAATTCACTCTTGTCGATGCCGTTATCCGCGAGAGTCTCGCGAGCAATCGAACCCAGTGTGGACACCGCTTTCCGAAACACCGCGTTACCGTTCATCCGGATGAAGTCCTCTCCTGAGGCACTCCGCGGGACCTCGAGGAGATCCTCGAATTTACCGTCGGCGTGAATGTGTGTCGATATGATGCCCGGCGCACCACTGGCTTCCAGCAGCACGGCTCCGGCGCCATCCCCGAACAGCACAGCGGTGTCACGATCATTCCAGTTCGTAATCCTCGACAACGTTTCACAGCCAATCACAAGCGCTGTTGTCGAGCCGCCGGTCTGGATCATGCGATTGGCCACATCCAACGCATAGATAAAGCCTGAGCACACGGCTTGTATATCGAAAGCCGGACAACCGTGGATATCGAGTTTGCGTTGGATGATGCAGGCGTTGCTTGGAAATACCTTGTCAGGGGTTGTCGTTGCGACCACGATCAGGTCGATCTCACTGACATCGGTGCCAGCCATTTCCATCGCACGGCGAGCTGCCGCCAAACCCATATCCGATGACGTTTCTCCGTCGGCCGCGACGTGGCGTTTCTTAATCCCGGTTCGCTCGCGGATCCATTCATCGGACGTTGCCACGGTTTTCTCAAGGTCGCGATTGGTCACAACCTTTTCCGGCAAGTAACTGCCGGTACCGGCGATACGTGCGTATATCATTGCTGTGGTCTCAATTAGGCGTCGCGACGCAGGAAATCTGCGACTTCACGCAACGTGGGATAGTCAAAGAGGTCACTGATATCGAGTTTGCCGGGATAGCGCTCGTCGATGGCCAGTACGATTTCTGTCAGGGTCAACGAGCTTACACCGACTTCGAACAGGTTGTCATCGGCCCCGATGCCCCGATCTTTAGAGAATTCGCTGCAAATACTCATCAGTTCGGACACGAGTGGATCGTCATCGCTAACGGGCAGTACCCGCGCAGGCTCCGATGCCCGAATAACATCATCGAATTCGCCATCCAGGTAAGCATTCAGAAGTTTCACGCGTTGTACTTTGCCACTCGTCGTTTTGGGGATTCGCGAAACAGGAATGACGTGATCAACCTCCAGTCCGGTCTGTTCACCGATTGTCCCTCTGACCGCCTCCGCAATGCTTGCAAAAGCGTCCAGATCCTGCCGATACAGAACGAATACGAGCAATTCCTCAGTCTGGCTGTCCTCGGTTTTGGTGCCGCCAACGACGACCTTGCCAAGATCAAGACCGTCAAGCCGAGCTGCGATTTCCTCGATGTCGTGCGGATAATAGTTCTGACCATTAATGATGATGATGTCTTTGGAGCGGCCAGTGATGACCAGTTGACCGTCAACGATCGCGCCGCAATCTCCGGTCCGCAACCAACCGTCGCCGGTAAATAATTCTGCTGTCGCGACATCGTCGCCATAGATTCGATCAGTAACGCCGGCGCCTTTGGCCTGAATGTTGCCGACGAAACCGTCCACTATCACTTGATCGGCATCATCAACGAGACGCATTTCCACGTCGCGTATGGGTCGACCGACCTTGACGAAACTCACGGCGTCCGCGTCACCTTCGTCCGCCGACTCGTAGGCTGATCCAATGCGCAAACTGTGTCGATTGACCAGAATGCGAGAGTACTCATCGCCTGGATTGGCCATCGTGACTCCCACCGTGGCCTCGGCAAGGCCGTACACCGGCAACATCGCCGATCGTCGTAACCCGTGTGGCGCAAGCGCTGCCAGAAAATCCTCGCATAGCTCGTAGGAAATCGGCTCCGCACCATTGAGAATCAGCTTGACGCAGGAAAGGTCCAGGTCCGGCAAGCCCTTGCGTTCGAACAGCTTGAGAAAGTGCTTGTAGCCGAAATTGGGGGAACAGAGCTGCGTTGCACGAAGCTCGTTCGCCTTACTCATCCACAACAACGGCCGACGGACAAATACGCTGGTGTCCATCACTGCGTGATTCATGCCCGCGGCCATGGCGCTAATGTGATATCCAATCAGCCCCATGTCGTGGGTCAGTGGCATCCAGCTCAAGCTCTGGTCATCCTCCATCCAGTGCGCTGCCTCGACAATCGCGCGAATATTGGTGCACAGGTTGCTGTGCGTCAGGCACACGCCCTTGGGATCACTCGTGGATCCCGACGAATACTGGATGAATGCAATGTCGTCGGATGCTGGCGCGAACAGCTCGCCGTTATTACCGGGCTCGACGTCGCTGATTAGCACCGTTCTGGACTCGAGAATATCCGTGACCTTGTCCAAACCCTGATCCCTCGAGAACCCGAGCAACCGCGTCAACAATTCGGGTTCTGTGAACAGCGTAGCTCGCTCGAGTTGCCCCAGGATGCGAAACAGCTTCAGGCGATGCTCATCGCTGATGCCAACCGCAACAGGTACCGGCACGATTCCGCCCATGACCGCAGCCCAGAAAGCAACGACAAAACTCTCGTTGGATTTGCTGAATACGACCAGTTCGTCGCCTCGCTTCATGCCGCGGGATTGCAAGGCACCGAGCAATGCAACGGCCCGATCCCAGAGTTCGGCAAATGTCACGCTGGTCTCATCGTGCTCCCCGTCAATGAAACGGATGTGCCGGTCCTTGTTACGTGCGTCTGCAAGTAACTCAATCAGAGAGTCGTAGAGTTGCATTCTTACTCGCGAAACGTCGGTTGCAGCATGATATTCCGAGCCGAGCGAAGATTTATCCCAAGTTCGAGTCCGGGCTCTTCCTGTTCGATCACTGCCATCCGAAATCCAGGCAACAACAGACCGAGGTGTATTTTCATTTCGAGGAACGAAAAATACTCGCCGACGCAGCGGCGTGGCCCGAGCGAGAACGGAAAAAACGGCCGATCCTTTTTGGGTTTGCCCGATGCGGCAAAGCGATCGGGATCAAACCGGTCTGGATCGGGCCAATAGCGCTCGGTCCGGTGAAGGACATACGGTGACAGGTAGATGTCGGTGCCCGGCGGCACATCGAAATCGCCAAGTTCATCACCCTCCTGCGATCGCCGCGAAAATATCCAAACTGGCGGATACAGCCTCAAAGTCTCTTCGAGCACCTGTTGCGCATAGGTCATGTCAGCTGCACGTTCGTACGTCACCATGGACGCGTCCGGCAACATTGCCGTGGCCTCCTCCAGCAGTCGTTGTTCGACCTTTGGGTGCGTCGCAATCAGGTACCAGGCCCAGTTCAATGTATTGGCCGATGTTTCAAATCCGGCAACGACAAGCGTGATCAACTCGTCGAGCAATTCCTTGTCGGTAAAAGGCATGCCGCTCTTGTCTTTGGCCATCACATAAATTGACATGAAATCGAAGTGCTGATCAGCATCACGATTCCGCCGCGCCTCGATCAGCTCAAGCAACAAGTCTCGTAACTTGCGCACTTTCATGACGACGCTCAGGTCGCGGGTCGAGTCTTTGCTCAAAAAAGCAAACGGATTGTCGTCCTCGGATTCGATCCACGGTCTCGCGTCGTCACCGAACACGCTGATGAGAATCAAGTCAAGCGCAAACCGACTGGTTTCTTCGGTGATATTCAAGCTGCCGCCATTTGCAACGACATCCGACCAGCGGCGTTCCAGCTTCACGGCGCATTGCACCATGACATCCGTCAGGTCGTGAATTTTCTGCCGGCTAAAAGCTGGTTGAATCATCGTGCGCGAACGGCGCCAGACGTCACCGTCACTAACGATCAGGCCGTTGCCCAGCAACATCTTGACGCGCTCGAAACCAGGCCCTTTCACGTACTGCGTGTGCCGTTTGACGAGAATGTGGCGAACGTCGGTGGGGTTGTTAACAAAGTAGGCAAGCCGCCCGTTGGGCCGCACCATGCTGACTGCGTCGCCGTATTCATCTCGCAGTCCCTGCAGAGTCGCCAGCGTCTCGGGATCGACCCCGAGTGCCACTGGCTCAGCCGGGCCCGGCGGTCGCCTGAAATCAACAGATGAAGGAATCATGAACTGCGGTAGGATTGATGTCTGGGTATGGAAAGACAAGCGCAATACTACATTGAACGAAAACAAACCTATAGACTTCCAGTCAATCGAGTCTCGTCGCAGTTCACGATCTGACCGGCGCATGACTGTGTTGCGTCGTCTTGCCTATTTTCTCGGCACGCCGATTCTCCGCGGGATATTGCGACTCGTAACCCGCACGTATCGAGTCGAAGCTATTATCGGCGCCGACAACATTGAACCCTTCCTCGACGGTAAATCGGTGTGCGCGCCTGCCTATTGGCATCAGCATCACGTGTTGTGCTCGTCGCTTGTGCGGCGTTGGGTAGATCGCGGCTTCAAGGCCTGTTTTCTGATTTCGGGATCGGTCGATGGCGAGGTGCCCGAACGAATTGCCCGTTCCTGGGGTGCCGAAGTCATTCGCGGATCGGCCAATCAGAGCGGCGCCCTGGCCTTGCGGGATATGCAAGGCATGATGAAGCGAGGTTATTCGATCGTCACGACAGCGGACGGTCCGCGCGGCCCGATATACGAGATCAAGCCTGGCGTCGTTATCATGGCCAGGATCGGCGGAGTTCCTGTGCTGCCGATTGCCTGTGCCGCAGAAAACGCCTGGTACCTGGATCGCTGGGACAATTTCATGATCCCGAAACCCTTCAGCCGTATCGTCCTTGCTGTCGGCGAACCATACGACATTCCGTCCGATGTCGCGCTGGACGCCATCGAACCACACAGGCTGAACGTTCAGGCAGCAGTCATGTCTTTAATGAGAGAATCAGAGGACAGACTGCAGCTCGACTGAGAGATTGTTTTGGTGAAATATTTCCTATTGGCCGTTATCGCAGCGATCGCGGCTAACGCCCACGGTGAAACCCTGCTCACGCCACATCAGGCTGAGTACAAGGTGAAAATCAGTGTCCTGAGTGGCCAGTTGAATACGGAACTCCGAATCATCCCGGACGGCTACATTGCGACTCATGTCGTCAAACCCACGGGCCTGGCCAGATTGCTCGCACGCGGGCAGATTAGTGAGACGTCGCAGTTTCACAGCTCGGACGATGGTATTCGTCCCGTGAATTTTCGCGCTGACGATACTTTGACGCGAGACAAAATCAAAGCATCGATCCAGTTTGATTGGGAGTCCGGCGAAGCCAGCGGCACTGTCAATGGTGAGGCGTTCAGATCGACAATGGATGATCTCGCTTATGACCACGTCTCGATTCAGTACGAACTCATGTTCGATCTGATGAATGGCGGCCCTTCGTCACAATACATTCTCTTCGATATTGACGAACTCAAGACCATCAACGTTAGCGAGATTGGACACCGCACGGTAAAGGTTCCTGCTGGCGAATTTGAGGCCATCGGCGTACAGCATCAGGTGGTCGGTTCCAAACGAATCACAACCATGTGGTGTGTCGAAGCCCTGGATTACCTGCCCGTGATTATCGAACAACATCGCAAGGGAAAATTGAAAATGCGAGCGGTGCTGACCAGCTACTCTCCACTCGAGACGTGAGCGAATTCCTGCACGAGTCCGAGTATCTTTTTGTCCCTATGCCAGATTTCGATGCTGCGCTGCAGCCGCCGGCCGCCATTTTGCAGTCGATAGACATCAACCAGTTTTGCGCCGTCTTCATCGAGCGTTTCCACGACGTACGCTGCGCCCTCCCACCCCGACACACGCGCGGCTGAGATCGCACCAACGCTGACGGTGCGGTTTTCACCGAACCGATACTCCTCTACGACGGATCGATCAAAACTGACGAATATTCCGGATTCCGTCTGTGTGATTTTCAGTGAATTGCCAGTCTCGAGAAACACGTGGACGAGCAATTCTCGAGCGTCACGTTGGCCAGTTCCGCTGATCCCGGTTCGCACCCAGTTGCCCGAAAAATCGACCCCGGCAGGCACATCGGCAGGCTTGCTCAATAAGACCTCGGCCGACCCGCATGCCGTCAGCAGCAACGCGGCGGCCAATACAACGGCGAGGCTGCGCGTCATTCAAGCTTGCTCCAGAAACGCCTCGCAGGTTGCTCTCGCCTCATCCTGTTGCGATGCGCTTGAGCATACTTCCATCACCGAAGCCCGTATTTCTGCCAGCGCAGACTCGTGGTCACTTGTCTCACTCCACTCGAGCAGGCGCCCTTCCAGCCTGCTGAGCTGTGCCTTCGGGCGATGGTACAGTCCGCCGGAGTTCTGCAGTTCCTCAATCAGCCCAACCGTCGTGTCATGAATGAGTTGCGTATCGCCCGGTGTCATTTCCATTAATCCGGCCAGGTAGTAATAACCCCATTGAAAGCGCGTTGCCGGGCCTTTGGTCGCATCGTAAGCCTGCTTGAGCCAGTCGACCGCAGCGTCCGTATTGCCCGCTCGCTGCTCAATGTCGGCAAGCGACACCATGAAATAGTACGGCTGTTTCGATTTGTCGAGCTCTGCCAGCAGCAGCGGTTTCGCGACATCATCCATGCCGGCCTCTTCCAGTACGTTACCGAGCGCATTGATGATGGGCTGCCGCTCGTAAACGCTCGGCGTCGATTCGTCCGCCCATTGCACCATGTCGCGTATCTGACCTTTAAGGTTCTCCGACAATTCCGCCTCTTCATCGTCCATGCGTTCGAAATTGATCTTGCCAATCAGCGTGTAAATGCGCTCTCGCTTGTAGACAGATTCGTCCGCCGCGATACGGTCGTACACCTGCCCGAATTTTTCGACCAATTCGGCCTGCTCTTCGCTCCCGTCGTCGGTCAACGCCTTGGTGTAGTCGATACCCGAGAACAATACGGTAAATATATTGGCTGTGATCAACGCGTCGTCAGAAATCAGCGCCTCGACGTGCGTCAACGCTTCTGCTTTTTGTTCGGGGCTAAGCGGGACAGCATCCTCTTCGGCTTGGGCCGCCATGACTGCCTCGCCGAGCCAGTTGAAATACAGAATGGACCGCTCAACGGCCAGGTCGGCAGGGCACGCCTCATACATCTGTCGAAACGCAGGCCCGGCGTCCAGCTCAGTCAGGATCCGGGTATCCTGGCCCCAGGAGTAATACGCGAGCAAGGTGCAGTCTCGAGCCGCCAACGAATCCGATCCAGCCATGAGTGCCGCAACGAGGTCGCTTGCTGACGACGCCTGGTCCAGCGTCAAATCCAGAATATTGGCATAGGCCTGCAAATCGATACCGCTTGGAATCCGGGTGAGTTCGGTTCCCTCTGAATCGAACACGATCATGGTCGGATAGCCACGAACACCGAAATTCTCGCCATAAGCCTGCGCGTTCTCCGTGTCACCGTCCAGGTACACAGGAACAAACAACTTCGACCGCTCGATGAACTCGGGGCTCTTGAATATGGTTGCACTGATCGCATGACACGGTGGGCACCACACAGCGCCCCAGTACAGGTATACAGGTTTCCCCGATTCTTTCGCGGCAGCGAATGCCTCTTCGACGCTACCTTCGAACCAGTCGATACCCTTAACCGGATCCAGGGTTGCCTCGGGCTCGGTTGATAACGACGTGGATTGATCGTCGCCTGCACCGCAAGCTACGAGCAGTACGCCGACCAGGAATATCATAGTAAGACGAAACATCGTTTGTAACCCTCTGCGTACCGAACGCGCAACATACACACAATTCGGCCCATTCGACAGTTCTAATCCGGTAAGGGAATGAAGTCACTCTCGCCCGGGACTGGCTCGAAACGCCCATCACGCCAGTCAGCTTTCGCTTGCTGCAGGCGCGCTCGCGAACTGCTGACGAAATTCCACCATAAAATGCGTTCGCCGGGCAGGGTCGCACCACCGCACAGCATGACGTGAGATCGACTACTTGCCTCGATCGTCACAGCAGCGTCGTTCTCGACAACGGCCAGGAAACCCGCCGGAATTACCTGGCCGTCCACACTGATATCGCCATCGACAACAAAAACGCCAAGCTCCTCGGTCCGCGGTAATTCGACACTTGCGTCGGCATCGATTTTCAGCTCGACATACAGAGTTTCGCTTTCTGTTTGCACGGGAGACGTAAGCCCGTATGCGGACCCGATGACCACCCTGGCATTAGCGCCCTCGAGATCGACAGCCGGAATATCTTCTGCGGCGTAGTGTTCGAAACGCGGTTCAATGTCTTCGCTTTCAACGGGCAGAGCAACCCAAACCTGGATGCCATGCAGCCTTTGCCCGCTGGCAAGTATCTCTTCTGTGACTTTTTCGGAGTGGGCAATGCCTCTGCCCGCCGTCATCCAGTTGACCGCGCCCGCACGAATGACTTGCACGAAGCCGAGACTGTCACGATGCAGCATCTCACCGTTGAACAGGTAAGTCACCGTGGCAAGACCGATGTGCGGGTGGGAACGTACGTTGACGCCTTTGCCCGGTGCAAATTCGGCGGGCCCAATGTGATCGAAAAAAATGAAAGGGCCGACCCGCTGGCGGCGTTCATCCGGAAGCAACCTGGCGACGCTGAATTCGCCCAGGTCCTTGGTGATTGGTTCGATGACCAATGCAATGCTGTTTGCCATTCTACCGTCCGCTCAGACTGCTGCTGATAGTTTTCTCGAGAAACCATTGTGCTTGGTAATACACACAGCGTCGAGGTTCAGCCAGGTCTTCAGCGCATGTAGTTCACTCGCAAGTGCGTCCAGACAGGTGCTCTGCTCGGCGTGCGCCTCTTCGTGCACCGCAAGCACGAGCAATCTTCGATTCTGCCGATCGGCCTTCAAATCGACCCGGGCAACAATTTGATCGCCAACGCGAAATGGCAAGACGTAGTAGCCCCATTTCCGCTCCGACGCCGGCACATATATTTCGATTCGATAATGAAAGTCGAACAAACGCAATGCGCGCGAGCGAAACCAGACAAGCGGATCGAACGGGGACAGGAGTGATGCGCCGCCAATCTGCCTGGGCAAGCGGGCATCGGCCGACAAATAAGCCTGTTCCTCCCAACCGTCGACCGACACCGGATTGATGTCACCGTTTTCGACGAGCTCAGCGACTCGCGGCGCGGCTTCACGTGGCGACATTCGAAAGTAGTCCGCCAGATCACGCAATGTAGCGATCCCCATTGCAGTCGCAGCTCGTTGCAACAACTCGCGTTGCGCATCCAGCTTCGCGACCGATCGAGACAGGAATTCTGCATGCAGCACGCGCTCTGGCAGATCGTAGACGCGCTGAAAATTGGGCAGTCGATCCACCACTACCAGTGAACCTCGCGAAAAGTGGTATTCGAGCGCGCAACGCGGAATGGAACGATGCCAGTCACCCGGTTTGCGCCGCGGCCCAGGGACTGGCGGCAAGTCATTTGCCGTCAGAGGCCCGTCTCGTTGCACCTGTTTGAGTGCAGCATCAAGATACGCTGTTCGAGATCGCATTCGACGCAGTGGGCTATTTTTGTGTATTTCATGGCATTGCCGTCGATGCTCGAGTAGCGGCCAGGTGCTGACAGGCACGATGGATGCTTCGTGCGCCCATTGCTCGGTGAATTGACCACCGCGATACAGGGTTTTCTCAAAGCGCGAGCGATCGTACGCGCCCAATCGTGACCAAAGCACCAGGAAATGCGCCGGCATCAGTACATTGACGTAGTCCAGTTGCAAAACGCGCAGCGAATGCAATACACGCCGGAATTGCCGGACGTCCGGCGGCGAGTTCGACCGTTGCCGATCGAAGCCTTGTGCCGCAAGCGCTATGCGCCTGGCTTCAGCAATGTTCAGGCGGTTACGTCGCAACGACTAAACCCTTACTCAAATCCGTTATCATCCGGCCCAGAATCATACGCGGGCAATTTTGTGAAGCCACTTTTTCGAATTATCGTGATCTCGCTCATGTTTGCCGGATCGTCCGCGAGCGCGGACGAAGCGAACATCGAAGGCCGCTGGCTCAGCGGTGACGGCTCGGGTTGGATTGACATTCGACTGGTCAACGGCGGTCCTGTCGGTACCGCGGCCGGGTCAACCACGGAGAAGGAAGGTGATCCACCGCGACTCGACGACCTGAACCCCGATCCCGCGCTGCGCGATCGACCGCTGCACGGCATCACGATCCTGCAGGGATTCGAGTACGAAGGCGATCATGTGTGGAAAGGCGGGACTATCTACGATCCAAACAGCGGCAAATCATACAAGAGCTCGATGACGCTGGTCGACGAGAACACATTGAAGGTGCGCGGTTTTATCGGCATATCGCTGTTCGGTCGATCCGACACCTGGACGCGCGACGAACTTTAGTTGTCGAGGATCGCGTCGGCTTCGATCTCGACCAGCATGCCCGGATCGATAAGCCGGGAGACTTCGACCATTGATGTCGCCGGCGCAACGTCGGCAAACGCTTCCTTGTGCGCACGAGCGATCTCGGACCAGCGCTCGATATCGGTGACGTACATGCGTGTCCGAACGACATGCTGAAGTCCACCGCCGGCCTGTTCCAGTGCGGCGCGAATCACTTCGATGCAACGCTGCGCTTGCACGTAGGCATCGCCGGCACCGACCAGTTCCCCGTCGTCGCCAATCGCGGCAGACCCGGACACAGCGATGAAATTTCCCACCCGCACGGCTCGTGAATAGCCCACCAGTGGCTCCCACGGTGCTCCCGAGCGAAAATTGGTCCTGGGGTAGTCATTTGGCACGATGAACTCCAATTAATGTTTTATCTTATATTTATGTCATTATTAGTTGTTTTATAAGGTTTTTCTTTATCTATTCCGAGCTTCACAGCCGACAACAGTCCCAGCAAAGATCCTGCGACGTAGACCAGGACAAAAACGAGAACAGCTCGATCGTTCAGACCGATCTGCCCCGTAATCCCCATCGCAGCAATGCCGGCCGGAACAATCAACACCAATCTCAGGGATTCGGCGCGCGCCGCATAATTTCGCCCTTCATTCAACAGTCCAAGCGTATACAGCTGTGCCCAGAGCATTGCACAGGGAATCAGCACCCCCCGGGCACCCACATCGGCGAACCGCAATGAGAGCCATAAAACAATGCCAATCGCGACAATAAACTGGGCGCCAACATAGATGCGTACCGCGGCTGCAATGGCAGGGTCGTATTTGCGAAACGTCGATAATGACGATGCTCGCTTCGGGTATCGCGATGCGACATCTGCTGGCCGCCAGCCAGTGCGTCGAAACCAGATGCCGATCTTGTCGGCCCAACGATCGGTTCGAATCGCATCGAAGAGCAGGTAATCGTAAACCTGGATATTCGCCCAGAATGGGTTCCAGTTAACCAACGGTTTGCGCACGCCGAAAACCACAGGTTCGTCGGCACGTTCATCCGCAAATGTGCCGAATAAGCGGTCCCACAGGATGAACATGCCACCGTAGTTCTTATCGATGTACGGCTTGTTTTGCCCGTGATGGACGCGGTGATTCGACGGCGTGACGAGAATGTAATCGAGCACGCCCATACGCTTGACCAACTGGGTATGCACCCAGAACTGGTAGATCAGATTGACGGCATGCACGGTGACCAGGATCTCCAGTGGGAATCCCACAAGAAAAAGTGGTACATAAAAAATCCAGCCGAACAGGAATCCGGTGCTCGTTTGCCGCAGTGCCGTCGACAGGTTGTAGTCCTCGCTTTGATGATGCACGGCGTGCGCCGCCCACAGAACCGAGATTTCGTGGCTATACCGGTGAAACCAGTAATAGCAAAAGTCCCACGCCACGGCAGCAATGATCCAAAGCGCGATTCCTCCTGGTGACGCATCGAACCACGCCAGCGGCATATCGATCAGAGCGAAATTCTGCAGCACGTAACCCCACGCCAATAGCGACAAGAGGCGCGTAAAGTAACCGAACGTCGTAGACAACATGCCGGCGCTCAAACTATTGATCGCGTCGTTGGCACGATACAGGCGGCTGCCGAGTAACCGATCAGCGATCAGTTCCGCGATTAGAGCAAGGATAAAAAAGGGAACAGCGAGCGCCAGCAGATCCATGTGCCAATAGTAACGCCATCCGGCCCGGAATTGCGGTAAGCTCCGGCGCTCAATTACGACCCGGGCCATCGATGATCAACCCAGCAGAACTCGAGTTGCTACGCGATGCGCTGGCCACGCTCTCGAAGGGTTACGAGAACCTGCCTGAGTTCACGCCCGATTTCGATACGGAGGCAGCCGCCGAGGTATTGCAGATCGTTGCAGAGCGAATGCAGGACAATTACCCGTACTATCATCCACAATACGCCGGCCAGATGCTCAAGCCACCCCATGCGATCGCGCGTATCGCGTACGCAATGTCGCTGTGGGTAAACCCTAACAATCACGCACTGGACGGCAGCCGGGCGAGTTCTCCGCTCGAGAAAGAATGTATTGTCGAACTCGGCAAACTGTACGGCTGGAACGACCCGCTGGGCCACCTGACCGGTGGCGGCACGATAGCGAACCTCGAAGCGCTATGGATCGCAGGTTGTCTGCACCCGGGCAAGAAAATCATCGCATCGTCCCAGGCGCATTACACACACAAGCGAATCAGCGATGTGCTCGGCCTGCCGTTTTCTCCCGTAGATGTTGATCGCAAAGGACGCATGGACCTCGATGCTATCGAGACTCTTTTGCAGGCCGGTGATGTTGGCACGATCGTCGCGACAATGGGAAACACCGGGCTCGGTGCCGTCGATTCGCTGCCAGCGATACTGGACCTTGCCAGAACTTATAAGGTCCGCGTTCACGCCGACGCTGCTTACGGCGGTTATTTTGGTTTGTGCAGCAATTTGCGTAATGCAACACGTGCCGCCTTCGACAAGCTTGTCGATGTCGATTCAATTGTCGTCGATCCGCACAAACACGGTTTGCAGCCCTATGGCTGTGGCTGCGTCCTGTTCAAAGATCCAGAGGTCGGGCGCTTCTACAAACACGACTCACCGTTCACGTATTTCAGTTCCGCGGAATTACATCTCGGGGAGATCAGCCTGGAATGCTCCAGACCGGGCGCGGCGGCCGTTGCGCTTTGGGCAACGCAGAGACTTTTTCCGCTCACCAAAGGCGAACAATTCGCACGGTGGCTGGATCAGAGTATTGATGCAGCGGGGAACTTCTGGGAACGCCTCAACAACAGCGAGCACTACCAACCATTAATGCAACCCGAACTCGATATCGTTGTCTATGCCGCGGTCGCGAACAGTGCGTCTGCGGCGACAGAACGCGCACGGCATGTATTTGCTCGCGCCGCCGAACAGGAATTGCACCTGGCCCTGATCGACTTGCCGATCGAGTTTGTAAAAACCCACCTGCCTGACCTAGAAGCGGATGCGAAAACAGTGACTTGCTTACGGTCGGTCCTGATGAAGCCGGAACATCGGGAATGGCTTGACCGGATTATGCAACTTCTCGAAGCGTCCGCAGCAGCATGAAGCCTAAGTAAAAACACGCGAAACCGCCGACCACACTGGCCATCAGGTAAAGAAATGACGCGAATATCTCGTTTCGCTGCAACATTGTGTGGAATTCCATTACCAGCGCGGACAAGGTAGTAAAGCTGCCGCAAAACCCAACTGCAAACATCAATCGATAGTGATCGGGAATAATGCCCGCGTTATTGAACCAGTCGGAACTGGCAACGAGCTGCGCCAGCACGCCCATGATCAGGCAACCCAGCAAGTTTGCGCTTAGCGTGCCCCACGGGAAGCTGACGCCACGCTGCAACGCGATATTCAGTGCATACCGTGCCATCGCACCCAACGCGCCACCGGCACCAACGACGACATAAGAGATGGCAACTATTCTCATTGCTTAGCCAGTACCGAACTGAAGGCGTGCAGCATCGTATTCCTTCTCGATTCGAACGACGAGCTCGGCCGCCGGAAGTATTTCATCAACGCCGCCTGTACCCTGCCCGGCACTCCAGATGTCGCGCCAGGCTTTGGCCTCATTCTGCTCCTGTTTGCTGAAGTCCATGGAGCTGCTGTCGCCAGTCGGCAGATCGTCCGGATCGTAGCCTGCGTTCGCGACGCTGCCTTTCAGGTAATTGCCGTGTATTCCCGAAAACAATGACGAGTACACAATATCAGCCGCCTTGCTGTCGACAATCATCTTCTTGTAATCCGGCGCCGCGTGCGCCTCCTCTGTCGCGATGAATCGCGTGCCCATATAGGCGAGATCCGCGCCCATCGCCAGTGCCGCGAGGATATCGCCACCGTTCGACATGCAACCCGACAATATGAGAGTGCCATCGACGCCCTGGTCCATCGCCTTTTGCGCATGACGCAGGCTGATCACGTCGTGAAAAACGAGCCCGCCGTATTCGTGCACTGCGTTGACCACGTCTTCAGGCGGCCGCAGGCTCGTGATGACAATGGGAACTTCATGTCTGACACAGGTCTCCATATCCGCGTACAGGCGTTCGTTGCTCTTGTGCACGATCTGGTTCACGGCAAACGGCGCAACAGGATGTGACGGGTGTTCTTCCTGGTATTGGCCAAGTGCGTCCTTGATCTGAACAATCCAGTCGGCCAGCGTCTGCTGCGGACGCGCGTTGAGCGCGGGAAACGAGCCGACGATGCCAGACGTGCATTGTGCGATGACGAGTGCCGGGCGCGACACGATGAACATCGGCGCGCCGATCAGCGGCAGGCGTAATTTGCCCTCAAGTACGGCGGGAATCCCCATACCTTGTCGTCCTATGTTTTCTCGAGCATGAAACTTGCTTCGCAATCGGCGACCAGAACATCGTCGGCCGCACGGCGAATCTCACCTTTGAGCATGATCAGGCGGCGGCGCTCGCTGTCGATCCAGCCTTTCAAAACCAGCTTTTCGCCGACTGTACAGGGATGCCGATACCGAATCTCGCAACGTGCCGTGTGCGCTTTGCGGCCCTGCTGATAAAGAATGTTCGCAGTCAGATCGTCCAGAGCCGTGTAAATGATGCCGCCGTGCACGGTATTCTGAAATCCAACGTGATTTTCGTTGGGCGTAAATTCCGCCGTGCAGACGTCACCGTCAACATGAAATTTTATTTTGAGGCCGATCGGATTATCGGGTCCGCAGGCAAAGCACATGGTTGCGGCTTCGATCTCATTGGACATTGTTTGCTCTCAAGGTACCTGGTGTTCAATGGACAGACTAATCCTGTTTGACTCGGCCGGTCTTACGAGTGCCTGGGCATACCAGTCGCCGGATTGTGCGATGGGTTGACCAGAAACGGAAACTCGCGCAACGATTTCGAATTCTGCGAAAGCAGACAATATCCGACCCGGAATCATCGAGTCACTGTCGCCCAATTCCACGACTCCGGGTAGTTCCGACAACATTCGTCGCGTGACAGCAATCGGCGGCGAGGGCTGTGAGGGATCGCGCGCGATGACGAAAACGGTTGCTTCCGACGGCAAAGATAGCGCCGCAGCGGCTGACACCGATACTTCGGCTATCACTACGGAACCCGGTCGTTCAACAGTCGGTGTCTGCATCGACGGCAGCGGTTCACCGCGCCATTCAGCGATACGCTGTTGGAGAAGACCGCGAATCTCTGCCGGCGGATTCAGGCCCAGCAGGATTTCCCAGCGATCGGCAGCCAATTCGGTATTGCCGCGATTGAGGGCACCTATGCCCGCGTAAAACAGGGCCGACGCATTATTGGGTTCGATAGCAAGCGCGCTTTCAAACAGTGCCGACGAGCGGCCCTCGATGCGTGCGTTGTCGCGCGCGAGGATGGCGGCACCGAGGTCGACCAGCGATGTTGCGTTCTGCGATTGTTCAAGCACAACGACTCGCTCATACGCCGGCACGGCAGCATCGAAATCACCCAGGGTCGAGTACGAACGGCCCAGCATCTTCCAGCCATCAAGATCATCGGGATTGTTTCCCAGGCGCTTGGCCAGGGACGCCACCATTGCCTCGACGTCGGGCTGGGTTCCTGCCCCGGACGGCAACTCGGGACTGCCTTGGTACGCATACAATCCGACGGACAGAGCCACGACGGCAATAACGTTGCCGCCAATCAGCAGCGACAGCCGCCGTTGCCGGCGATATAAGGGCCAGGCGACGAACAAGGTCGCTGTGAGGCACATAAGCGCTATTGCGATCCATAGCGTCATGCGTCTTCCGTCCCCTCGTCGTCGATGGGCAATGCCATGCGACGCTGCACGACGCGCCACAGTGCCAACGCCCCGAACACAAGGAACATCATCGGCGCAATCCAGAGAATCAGCGTTTTGCCCGATGCGCGTGGCCGGTAAAGCGCAAAGTCACCGTATCTCGCAACCAGGAATTCGTAAATTTCATCATCCGTCTTTCCCTCTTCGAGCATGTAGCGGATCTCGCGTCGCAGATCGGCCGCCAGGAACGCATTCGAATCCTTGATCGTCTGATTCTGACATTTGAGGCAGCGCACCTCGGAAATGATCTTTTCATAGCGCGCCTGTATTTCCGGATCATCAAACGCCGCGACTACATCGATCGCATTGGCAAATGACGTCAACAACAGAAGGCACGCAACAATCGCCAGAGGTTTCATTTCGTGCCCCCCGCCGCCGCAATTAGCGGCACGAAATCGCGTTGCCATATCTCGCGCGTCAGCGGCGCGATGTGCTTGTGAATCACGATGCCATTCTTATCAATGAGAAAGGTTTCGGGTGCGCCATAAGCACCCCAGTCGATACCGACCCGTCCGTCCCTGTCAAATGCCGATGCAATGTAGGGATCACCCAGCACTTCAATCCACTGCAACGCATCCGCCCGATTGTCACGCCAGTTAAGACCAAATATCGGGATCACGCCTTCACTTGCCAGTTCGACCAGGTAGTCATGCTCCTGCCGACATCCGGGACACCAGGTCGCCCAGATATTGACGAGCACCATTCGATTCGCGTAGGTCGCGGATCCGACCAGGACATCCGGTTCCGCCAATGACGGCAATTCGAACACGGGCGCCGGTTTCTGCAATAGCGGCGATGGAATTCGAGACGGGTCTTTGGTCAGACCGACGACGAACATCGCCACTAACATCAGGAAAACCACCAGGGGCAGCGCAAACCTCGATATCATACGGACTCCGCAACGGCCTCCGCCGCTCCCGCCTTGACGCGCACTTGCCCTCGGTAACGCCGGTCGGAGACCGCGATCAGACCGCCAAATGCCATGATCAGCGCTCCCAGCCAGATAAACCGGATCATCGGCTTGTACTGAATGCGTACGCTCCAGGTGTCGTTACCCAGTTGATCGCCCAGCGCGATGAACAGATCGTGATTCCAGTGCGCAAGAATGCCAGCCTCTGTCATCCAGTTTTGCTGCACGATGTATTGTCTTTTCTGCGGGCGAACCTCGCCGATAAATTCGCCGTCTTTGCGAACCTCCACCCTGCCTTCAATCGCCTTGTAATTTGGCCCTTCCACGTTGCGTAGTTCCCGTAATTCGAAACGGTAACCCGCGACTTCCACGGAACCGCCCGGCTTCAGTGCTTGATCGGACTCCACATTGAATGCCGATACGAGGGTGACGCCCAGCACAAAGAAACCGACGCCGAAATGCGCCACAGACATGCCGAGCATGCCTCGCGTCATGGCCGCCGCACCTGCTGATCGGCGCCAGGATCGAATGGGTTCGATGAGCGACGACAACATAATCCACAAAGCTGCGACCGTCCCAATTGTCACGAGCACGCCGAAGCGGCCGTATATCACCGCCGGAATGAACAATCCTGTTACCAGCGCGATAACAGCCGGCAGCCAAAGTCGTTTCAGCATCGTATCGGCAGCTTGCATGCGCCACGCAGCATGCATGCCAGCACCGACCAGGAAGATCAACGGCAGCATGGGTAGCAGCATCGCGAACTCAAACCACGGCGGGCCAATCGAAATCTTGCCCAGTGACAACACGTCGTAAAACAGCGGCATCAACGTGCCGTAAAAAATCACTGCCGCTGCTACTACGAGCAACACATTGTTGAGAAGAAGAAACGTTTCGCGGGATAACAGTCGGAATCCGGCCGGCGAGTCGAGATCCGGCGCCCGCCATGCATACAGCACCAGCGCACCAACAATGACGATGCCGAGAAACGTCAGGATAAAGAATCCACGCGCCGGGTCAGTCGCGAACGCGTGCACGGAGACGAGAATGCCCGAGCGAACCAGGAACGTACCGAGCAAGCTCAATGAAAATGCGCTTATCGCGAGTAGCAAGGTCCAGCTTTTGAACAGACCACGCTTTTCGGTGACGGCCAGCGAATGAATCAATGCGGTGCCAACCAGCCACGGCATGAATGACGCGTTCTCGACCGGATCCCAGAACCACCATCCACCCCAGCCAAGCTCGTAATAAGCCCACCAACTGCCCAGTGCGATACCGACGGTTAGAAACAACCATGCCATTGTCGTCCACGGCCGCGTCCACTTCGCCCATTTCTGATCCAGGTTTCCGCTGAGCATTGCGGCAATCGCAAACGCGAAGGCAACCGAGAAGCCGACGTAACCGGCATACAAAATGGGAGGATGGATCGCGAGCCCGGGATCCTGCAATAAGGGATTTAAGTCCGAACCGTCGATCGGCGCCGGTGACAAACGAATAAATGGATTCGACGTGAGCAAGGTGAACAAGAGGAAGCCGGACGACAGCAGACCCAGCACAGCAATGACCCGAGACGAAAATCGGTCGGGCAGATGATGACTGTACTTTCCGACCGCAACGGTCCACAGGCCCATCAACAATATCCACAGCAGCAGTGAACCTTCATGCGCGCCCCACACCGCCGAGACCTTGTACATGGTCGGCAAAGCCAACTGTGAATGCGCGGCAACGTAAGCCACCGAAAAATCGCTTTCTAAAAATGCCCAGGTCAGGCAGCCGAACGCGAACGCGACAAAAAACAACTGCCCTTGCGCGGCGGTTCGCGCGACCGACATTAGTGCCGCATCGTTACGGTGGGCCCCGACCAACGGCAAGATACCCTGGCAAAGCGCCAACGACAGGGCGAGTATCAACGCGAAATGCCCAAGTTCAGGGATCATGGCGACCCACACTCATCGGAACCCTCGCCAAGCCCGGCTGTCTGTGCTTCGACATGTTTCGCCAGCGACTCCGCCACTTCCGGCGCCATATAGTTTTCATCGTGTTTGGCGAGAATGGTGACCGCCTCGAAATCACCACTTGCGCCGATTCGTCCATGCGCAACCACGCCCTGACCTTCGCGAAACAGATCGGGTAACACGCCCGTGTATCGGACTGGCAGCTCACACCGCAAGTCAGTAACCCGAAACTCCATCTCCAGTGATCCGGGTTCTCTGTGCACACTGCCGTCCACGACCAGGCCACCTATCCTGAAATCACGATTGATCGGGTACTCGCCAGCCACGACCTCGGAAACGCCGATGAAGAACATCATATTGTCTTTCATCGCGCGCAACGTCAGCGCGGTCGCGAGTACAATTCCCGTTGCAGCAAGGCCGACGGCCAGCATGCGTTGTTGCCGTGGCGTCACTCCGTATCTCCCAGCGCTTTGACGCGAACTTCGATGTCACGGTATACGTGTTTGTGCCGCAGGCGCGCACGCCAGTCACACAGCACAAAAACAATTGCCGTCAGGGCAAAACAACTCCACACGTATGTGCCATAGGCGCCCATTAGTGTTCCTTCCAAATCAGGTTCTTGACCCAGCGTTTTCGACGTTCACGATACAACACTTCGGTTCGCACGCGCCGCAGCAACAGTGCACCAAACAGGAGCGTGAATCCAAGAATCATTGCGAGCAGCGGGTATAACATGGCTGCGTCAATAGCCGGGCCTCCTTTCCTGATCAACGTCGGGCCCTGGTGCAACGAACTCCACCATTCCACCGAAAAATGAATGATCGGCAGATTAACAGCACCAACCAGCGCAAGTACCGCGCTCGCCCGATCCGCCTTTGCGATCTCGTCAATTGCGCTGCGCAGCGCCATGTAGCCAAAGTACAAGAAAAGCAATACGAGTTCCGACGTCAGTCTCGGGTCACCCCACTCCCACCAGGTACCCCACATCGGCCGACCCCAGATAGCCCCGGTCGCAAGTGCGAGGAATGTAAACCAGGCACCCAGTGGCGCCGCAGCGGCCGCCACGGCATGTGCCAGTTTCATTCGCCAGATCAGCCCGATACCCGCACTGATCGCCATGATCATGTAAGCCATCATCGACAAGTAGGCGGCAGGCACATGCACATAAATTATTCGAAACGCATCACCTTGCT
>SMVB01335699.1_pt1 | contig 20945 bp, 18 predicted proteins | sample 2456461 | NCBI WGS metagenome assembly SMVB01 (sample SAMN11095934, study PRJNA526329) | marine sediment metagenome | biome: Marine sediment; feature: Surficial sediment; material: Deep marine sediment; isolation source: Hadal surficial sediment | place: Pacific Ocean | collected 2014-05 | depth...
CCGTCCCGATCGGTGAAGTAGGTGAACATGAAGAACGACAGCCAGTCTGGAGTCTCCTCGTTGAAAGCGCCCAGCATGCGCGGCGAATCGTCACTGCCCGAGCGCCGGCGCAACAGCTCCTGCGCCTCCTCCCGACCGTCGCGCCCGAAGTACTTCTGCAGCAAGTAGACCATGGCCCAGAGATGCCGCCCCTCTTCGACGTTGACCTGGAACAGGTTGCGCATGTCGTACAGCGACGGTGCCGTCTTGCCCAGGAAGCGTTGCTGCTCGACCGAGGCCGGCTCGGTATCGCCCTGTATGACGATCAACCGTCGCAGCATCGCCCGGTACTCGCCCGGTATCTCCTGCCACGCCGGCTCGCCGCAGTGGGCGCCGAACGGCACCACTCTGTCGTCGTGCGCCGGCGCCAACAGCACTCCCCATCGGTACTCGGGCATCTTCACGTAGTCGAAGATCGCCCAATGCTCCCCACCACTGGACTGCACTCGCACGGCGGTGCGCAAGTAGACCTGCGACGCTTGGAAGCCGTCCGGGCCCATGTCCATCCACCAATCGATGTAGCCGGGATGCCACTTCTCGAGGGCGCGGCGCACTCGCGAGTCGCTCGACAGCTGGACGTTGTTGGGAATCAAGGCATCGTAGTCGACAGCATCACTCATGATCGCTCACATTCTCTCTTGATCGAAGCTCGGACGAACTCCGCTGCCGTAGCGTGTCAGAGCCCCCTCTTTGCCCACAGCGTTCGGCCGCTGGAAGATCCAATTCTGCCAGGCGCTCAGACGCGCAAAGATCTTGGACTCCATGGTCTCCGGGCCGGCAAAGCGCAAGTTCGCCTCCATCCCTGTGAGCGCGTCGGCGGAGAAGCTGCAACGCTCTTCGAGCGCCACGCGGATCTCGTCATCCCAGTCGATGTCGTCCAGCGCCATGGTAATCAGACCAGCCGCATCGGCCGCATCGGCGTTGAAGTCTCGCTCACCGGATGCCCGCGCTGCCTCGAAGAGCTCCGGTGAACCCAGAAAGCGCGTTGCGAGTCGCGGCAGTCCGTTCGGCATCGGCAGAGGTCCGAAATTCATCGCGCTGAGGCGGATCGTCGCCTCGGGTCTCGAGTCGTCCTCCCACTGTCCTTCGAGCATGTAGGAGCGATCGGATGCGAAGAGAAGCTCCGCCAGCACGCCCGCGAAGCAAGAACCGGGTTCCACCAGGGTGAAGATCGTGCGCGAGCTCACGTCGAGACGCTTCAGGGTGCGCTTCCAGTAGAGAACGATCTCTCTTACCAGCCAGTGATCGAGGTTCTCGAGCAGGAATGCGTCGTGAGCCGCCACCGCCTCGAGGGAGCCCTCAGAGGTAAGGACGAGGAGACCGAGACGCGTCTCGTTGGCGCGCAAGTGCAGCAAGGCATCGTCGAGCTGACGCACCGCCGCCAGGAGCCAGGCTGCCGCGCCTTCGGTCGCAAGATCCTCGATGGAAGCCGGAGGCGGACCCTTGGGCCCTTGAATCGCGAGCCGAGCCAGCCCCAGCTCTCGATCGAGCTCGATTCGCAGATGCTCGTAGACCAGCGCGTCCTCGCTCAACTGGCGCTCTACCGGCGTCAACTCGACACCACGGGCTTCCGACGGACGATCGCTCGACTTCGCCATCTCCAGCGCGCGCCGACGGGTCGCTTCAGCAAAGCCGGATAGCGAAGACAACTCGTCAACGAGCCCCCATTCGAGGGCACGACGGCCCCGCATTCCCTCCTCGCGAGTGCAGAAGACGTCGGCGCGATCGCGACGGACCTTCCGCTTGTCGACCAGCCGAGTCAGGCCTCCGGTGCCTGGCAGCACGCCCAGCAGTGGCACCTCGGGCAAGGAAACGGCGGAGCTGCCGTCGTCGGCCAACAGAATGTGGTCGGTTGCCAAGGCAATCTCGTAGCCTCCTCCCGCAGCAGTGCCGGCGATCGCACAAAGGTAGCGCTGAGAAGAGTTCTGCGAGGCGTCTTCGATACCGTTGCGGGTCTCGTTGGTGAACTTGCAGAAGTTCACCTTGTGCTGATGGCTCGCCTGACCGAGCATGCGGATATTCGCGCCTGCGCAGAAGATCCTCTCCTTGCCCGACTCGAGAACCACGGCGTGGATCTCCGGATGCTCGAAGCGCAGTCGTTGGGTGGCGTCGTAGAGCTCGATGTCGACCCCGAGGTCGTAGGAGTTCTGCTTGAGCTCGTAGTCGCCGAAAAGACCCGCCGATGCGTCGACGTCGAGAGTCAAATACGCCACAGGAGGCTCGAAGCGAAGCCGCCAGTGGCGATACCGCTCCGGCGAAGTGCGAAAGTCGATCGGCGAGTCGGTAGACACTGAAAACGCGAAAAGTGCTGGAGCGCTAGTTAGTGCTCAGACTGTAGCACCGGTGAGGAGCGCGGCTGCGCTACACTGCCGGGGCACTCAAAACAGCGAGGTTGGCATGACTCGAACGACAATCAAGAGGATCGCCTGGATAACAGGCACCCTGCTAATGGCCGCCGGCGTCGGCTTCTGGGGCTTTATGGAAGCCTCGAAGCGCGCCTGGATCCGCTACAACGAATACGACATCCGCTCGGAGGGCATCCTCCAAGTAGGTGACACTGCGCCCGACTTGGCTCTCGCCGTTGCGAATGGCAGCGGCACGATGCAACTCTCCGAGCTCTTCGCATCGAAACCGCTCGTACTCGTGTTCGGTAGCTACACGTGACCGCCCTTTCGGGCCCGTGTGGCCCGACTCGAAGAGCTCCGCGAGAAGTTCTCTCCGGCCCTCGAATTCACCTACGTCTACATCAAGGAGGCCCACCCCGGCGACGAGTGGCAGATGAAGATCAACGAAACTCAGGAGGTGGTCTTCAATCAGCCCACTACGATGGCGGAGCGCATGGAGGTGGCCCAGACCTTCGTCGAGGCCATGGAGATTGGCACCCGAACCCTGGTCGACGACATCACCAACACCGCCAACGCCTGCTACGCAGGATGGCCGGAGCGCATCTACGTGATCGACCAGGGTGGCGAGATCGCCTACAAGGGAGGCATGGGGCCGTTCTACTTCGACACCGACGAGCTCGAGGAGTTTCTGGAGGAGAGATACCCGGGAGCGGCAACCGGCTAGTCCTCCCTCGAGACCTCAAGGTCCGCAAAGAGGGACGGCTGCAAGGCCATGTACGCGGACATGTGATCGCGGAACCAAGGTGGAAACTGAGCCTGGATGTGTCCGATGACGAAGTAGGCCGCGGCCATCATCGCGCCACTGCCCGCATCCGGCGGTAGCGGAATCGCCAGATGGTTCGAGGTAACCTCGATGCTCTCGCCGCCGAAGAAGAGGAACAGCTCTCGCTCCCAGGGCACCACTGTCTTGGCATGCAGAGTCTGCTCCTTGGTGTAGCAGCGCCCGTTGACGCGGCCGCCGAAGAGCTCGTCGAACTTGGTCACAAACATCTCGCACTGAACCTCGAACGCCGACGGCAGCATCAGGTAGAAGGCCGCATACTCGCGAAAGTCAGGCAGGATCGGCGCGATCTCCTCCACTAGATAGCGACGAATCGGCGCGGGGTCTTCGCGCGTCTTCGTCAGGATCATTCCCAGGTATGTCGAGGTGTTGTAGGTCACCGGCTCAGGCTCGCTGCGGGTCACGATCACACGCTCCGGGGCAAGCAGCTCGGCCGCCGGTGAATCGGCTGCGCAGGTCAGCAGATACGGATCGAGGCCGTGCTCCAGGAGGCGTCGAACGATTGCCGGGGCGTGCTTGGTGCCAGAGGCGGAGACTACGGCCGAAGCGTCGAATCCGGCATCGCCGGCGAGTACAGTCTCGTACGAAGATTCGTTGAGAAAGCGGACCTCGGGCTCCGGGAACACGATCCGAGCCGTGGGCAGCGCATTGCCGCTGGCGACCACGAGCCGCCTGCGAGCCGGACCGAAGTCGAGCTCCGGGAGATCGTACGACGCGTGCAGGGAAAGCGCGTCGAGCACCACATCATGCAGATTCTTGAACGAACCAGACGCGCTCATGGAGTCCGATTCTATCTGCGCCGGCTGCAAAGATGGCTCTTCCTCGACCTCCGGAGTCCGGAAGAAGACAGGAAAGGAAGGTTCGTACGCTTCGCGACTCCGAGTCAGAGTCTCGAGTACGGACCAGCCGGGTCAGGAGCAGGTGGGGGACTCCACCTTCGCCTTCTTCGAGTCTTTCGGGAATCGGGTCGGCGCAGCGTGGGGCAAGGCCGCCGAAGGCGCCCCGGAGGGGCCGCAGGGCCTTGCGGCACGTTGCGCCGAGCGGCAGGATGGAAAAGTGGAGGCTCCACAACCTGACGCTCGCTACCCTCTCAAAACCGGTCCCTCATCTAGCTGCCTCCTTATCGCGCTGATGAGCCGGAGTCGCGAAGCGAACAAACCGTCTTCTCCTCTCTCTCCCCCCTGAGGAGTCTCAAAGATAGCGGATCTTGATGTTGCGAAAGGCGATCCGGCCCTGGTTGTGCTGCAGGCCGATGAAGCCCTTCTCGATCGGCGTCGGATCGTCGTACTCGAGGATGAGCTCGCCATCGAGCCACACCTTGAAGTGACCGTCGAAGGCCTCGACCTTGTAGTGGCGCCAGTCGTCGACTTCGCCCATGCCTTCGACCTTCTGTCGCCTCACGAAACTGCCGGTCGGAAAGGCATTGTCGGGCGGCGCGATGTTGAGCTCGTAGCAGTCCTTCCCCACATCGCCGGGCTCGGGAGCGGTGCGCAAGAAGATGCCGCTGTTAGTGCCTGGGTCGGCATGGAAGTCGAGCAGAAGCTCGAAGTTGTCGTACTCGTCGACCGTCAACAGCAGTCCCCGACCGCCCGAGTCGGCGACGATGGCGCCGTCCTCGGCCCGCCACTCCGCGTCTCCCACGGATGTCCAGTCGTCCAGGCTCGAGCCGTAGAAGAGAAGCATCCAGCCTTCCTCACCGTCCTCGAAGGTTATCGAGTTGGGCCGCTGCGAGCGCCCGGACAATTGCGCCGACAGCCCGGCCGCCATCACGACGACCAACATCAGTGTCCAGATAATTCTTCTATGCACGACGCTCACCTCCAATCAACGATGGCAGACTCTAACGCGACAGTGCACCTCAGAGAAGGCGGACTCCCCCTTGGGGATAGACTCAGCGGCCATGAGCCGCTGTCGCAGCATCGTATCTTGGGTCGCGCAAATCGCGCCGTTCGCGCTTCTCGTCGTTCTACCGGCTGGCGCTCTACAGACGCCCTCGACGCAGGCACCGCCCCCCGGCGCCACCACCCAGTCAGACGAGGCGATGCTCCTGGTCGCCCAGGGTGCGCGGGCGCTCCAAGAGGGCGACCTCGAAGCGGCACAGCGCAGCTTCACCAAAGCGCTGGAGCGATCGCCGGAGCTTGGTCCTGCGATCCTGGGTAGCGCTGAGGTCTATCGACAACAGGGCGACTTGGAACGAGCCCTCGAGGGAGCTCTGCGCGCCGAGGCTCTGGCGCCGGGAACCATCGGCCCTGCGGTTACCGTCGCCGGCATCCAGATCGAGATGGGCGCTCCGGAAGAGGCCTACGAGAAGCTCGAACGTGTGATTCAGGTCGAGCCTCAGCACGTGCTCGCCAACCTGCACCTGGCGCTTGCACTGCGTGATATGGGCCGACTCGAGGACGGAATCAAAGTCTTGGAGGCAGCGTGGGAACGCGGCCTGACCGATCCCATTCTCGCCGAGCAGCTCGGCTACCTGCTGCTGTCAGCGAATCGTCCACTCGAAGCTATCGAGATCGCCGAGATTAGCCTCGAGGAAGACCCGACCCAGCCTGGCAGCAGTCTCGTTCTCGGCCTGGCCTTGGCCCAGTCCACCGATCGCCGCACCGAGGCCGAGCGCTGGCTGCAACAGGCGATCGATCTCGGCACGGTCGGTGGAGGTATCGCCTATCTCGAGATCGGCAAGCTACAGCTCGACGCGAATCGCATCGACGAAGCGCTGGCGAACCTACGCTCCGGCGAAGGGCTGGCACCGAAGTCGACAGCCATCCAGATGACCCTGAGCCGGGCGCTGCGTGCAAGCGGCGATACGACTGGCGCGGCAGCCGCCGAGCGGCGCCTGGGAGCGCTTGCCTCGGCAGGCGAGGAGTCGCCGGCCGGCGAGCTCAGCGGGGGGTTGATAGCGGCGCAATCTCTCGCCTTGGGAAGCCACTATTCGGAAGCGCTCCGCACTATCGACGATCTTCTCACCCGCTATCCCGACGAGCCGCGAGCGCTGGAACTACGGGCGAAGGTCCTATTGTCGATGGGCCGTACCCGCGAGGCGCTCGTGACGACGATCAAGGCTCGCGAACTGGCCCCCACTGCGGAGCTCCACTTCCTCGAAGGCCTGCTTCTCAGCGGCATGGATCGAACGTTAGAGGCGGAGGCGGCTCTGCGGCGAGCCGTGGCTCTCGATCCCGATCTCGGGCAGGCCCATGCCAGTCTCGGTGGCGCGGTCGCCAAGCAGAATCGTCCGGCGGAGGCGGTTGCGTACTTCCAAAGAGCTCTCGACCTCGGAGCCGACAGCCCGACTCTCCGGCTGGGCTATTCGGCGGCGCTGGAGAGTCTCGGCCGCGACGACGAGGCCGAAGCCCAGATGGAAGCCTACCGAAACTATCACCGGCCCTAGGAGCGCGTCCGACTAGTCGGACGGTCGAGTAGTTCTTAGGTGGGGATGGGCCGGAGACGGGGCCGAAGGCGCGTTCTCCGGGGCTAGTCGAGATATCAGTCCGAACGGTAGCAGCGAGTTATCGGGTCGACATTCGAGAAGACGAGTGCGATACTCGCCCGGCACCGTACGCCACCAGTTAGACCGGGTTGTCCTGCAGGCGAGCCGGTGAAACCGTCCCAAAGGAGCCATCGATGAAGACTTCCAGAATCACCGGCTTGCTCGCCGTCCTCGCCCTGACCCTGCTGTCGATCGGCTGCGCTTCCGGAGGCGGTGGCGCGGCAGCAGCAGCAGTGCCGCCTGCGCCCGTCATCCCCGCTGCGGTCGGGAGTTGGACGATGACCATCGACACTCCGGCAGGGACACAGGAGCCCAGCTTGACGATCGCGGGTACGGAGGGCGCGCTCAGCGGGTCCTTTGGTAGTCCGGCAGGCGATATTGATCTCAGCACGGTCAGCTTCGCTGACGGCGATATCGAATTCTCAGTGACGATCGACATCGGTGGACAAGAGCTGACTCTCAACTTCTCCGGCACAGTCGACGGCGACTCGATGACCGGCAGCTTCGCCAGTGACTTCGGCGACTTCGCGGCCACCGCAGTCCGAAACAGCTCGGAGGAGTAGGTTCTCCTCCGCAGAGGTCGGCAGCGCCCTTGGAGAGATCTCGCAAAGGAGCATGAGTCATATGCGTAGAGGGCTGCTAGTCACGGGTCTCGTCTCGATCCTGGCCATCTTCGGCGTCGCCGAAGCGAGTGCCCAGAATTTTGGTCGGGTCGAGATCACGGTCGTCGACGCAGCCGGCGAAACCGTTGCGGACGTCGTCGTCACAGTGACTTGCGATGATCTGCGAAATTTTCGTCTCGAGCGCAAGACCAACAAGAAGGGCAAGGTGAGCATCAGCCTGGTGGATGCCACTAGGCTGTATCACTTTCACCTGGAGCATCCCGAGCACGGTGAGATCAAGCAGGTCATCAAACCGGATATACGCTCTACGAAACGCGTCGAGCTCGCTTTCACCAGCGGTGATCAGCCGGCCGTTGTGGGCGACGAGCAGCGAGCTCCTCGCTACAGCAAGGCGGAGGTGGCGTTCAACGAGGGCGTAGGCGCCCTGCAAAACGGCGATACGGAGGGAGCGAAGGCCAAGTTCCTGGAGGCGCTCGAGCTGGACAGTGATCTGACGATCGCCCATTCGGCTCTGGCAAAGGTAAGTATCGGTCTCGAGAACTGGCAAGACGCTATCGACTACGCCGAGCGGTTCATGCAAACCGAAGGCAACGCTGCCGACTCGGTGGCGCTACGAGTCCTGTACGACGCCCACAAGGCTCTCGGCAATAAAGCCGAGGCCGACAGCGCCCTGAAAGCTCTCTCAGCGGGTGGCAGTTCCACCGACGCAGCAGCAATGCTGTACAACGAGGGGGTCGCGTCGTTGCGACTTGGCGACGACGTCAGCGCGGAGGCGAGACTGCTGGAAGCGCTGGTCATTGACTCCAACCTGGCGCCCGCGGTCAAGGCGCTGGCTGTAATCTACGGTCGCCGAGAAGACTGGGGGAAAACGGCTGCGGCCGCAGAGCGCTTTGTTGCCCTCGAGTCGGACGACAGCATCGTCTTGCGACTTCTCTGGGAGGCCTATCGAGGTCTAGGAGACTCAGAGAAAGAGGCCGAAGCTCGCCAAGCCCTTGCATCGGTCGATCCGCTTCCCATCGCTCAGGACCTCTTCGACCGCGGTGCGGATCTGTTCAGCGCCGGTCGGATCGACGATGCGATCGCCGAGATTCAGGCCGGCCTGGAGTTCAATCCGAAGCACCCCCGAGCCCACTACCAGCTGGGGTTGTGCTATCTGAGCCAAGCGAAGAACGCCGACGCCATAGAGCACCTCGAGAAGTTTCTCGAGCTCGCCCCCGACGACTCCGAGGCGGAGTCGGCTCGCGAGATGCTGTCGTATCTTGAATAGATCGGGGTCCGGAGCCCCGCTCTTTCGTGCCGATCATGTCGGCAGTCTTCTGCGCCCCGCCGATCTGAAACGCGCTCACCGCGCCCGATTGGCGGGAAGCCTCACGACCGACGACCTGCGCGCAGTGCAAGACGCGAGTATCCGCCATGTTGTAGGTCTGCAGGAAGAGTGCGGCCTTCAGTCGATCACTGACGGCGAGTTTCGCCGCGCCTCCTACTGGTCGCACTTCGTCGATAGCGTAGAAGGGATGACTGTCGCAGAGGCGAGATTCACCTTCCATGGCTCGACCAGTCAACCGACCAAATTCCTGGCACCGCACACTGATTCCCCACTGAGGCGCCAGAAGAGCATCGCCGGCGACGAGCTCGATTTCCTACGGTCCACTACTCTGCGAACGGCGAAGATCACCCTGCCGTCCCCGTCTACCATGCACTTCTGGCGCGGAGCTGCCGGGGTCGAATCCGGCGCCTACCCTGAGCCCGAACGGTTCTTCGATGATCTGGCAGCGATCTATCGCGATGAGATTGAAGACCTCGCCGCAAGGGGCGCTCGCTACATCCAAATGGACGAGGTGCCGCTAGCGATGCTCTGCGATCCGGAGGTTCGCAACCGCCTCGAGGCAGCCGGGGAGTCGCCCAACGGTCTCATCGATCGCTACCTCGACCTGATCGAGGCATCGCTACCCGCCGACGTTCCCCAGGTCACGTTCGCCATGCACCTGTGCCGCGGCAACTACAAGGGTCGTTGGCTGTCAGAGGGCGGCTACGAACCGGTTGCCGAGCGCCTCTTCAACATCGAGAGAATCAACGTCTTCCTGCTCGAGTACGACACCCCTCGCGCCGGAGACTACGCACCTCTGCGACACATGCCCCCCGACAAGCGCGTCATGCTCGGTCTCATCAGCACCAAGACGCCTGAGCTGGAGAACATCGACGACCTGGTTCGAATGATCGACGACGCCAGCCGACACATCGACATCGACCAGCTCGGCATCTGCCCGCAGTGCGGCTTCGCAAGCACCGTCGGAGGCAACCCGCTAAGAGAGGATGACGAGAGAAAGAAGCTAACGCTCGCCTGCAACGTGGCGGAACGAGTCTGGGGGTAAGAATCAAAGCAAGGTGTTACACATTGCGCCAAGACTAGCTTGGAGATAAAGGATGTCATGTGACACCTTTCTCCTCACGGGCTAGTCGCTATACTGTGAGCGGGCCTGGGCCATTCGGGCCGAGAGCCAGAGACTCTCTACAGAACCGTTCGCTTATGCCTCTACGTTTCGATGTCGGTGACACGTTCCCGTCGCTTTCTCTGACCAACGATCGGAGCCAAGAGGTCTCGATCTCGGAGCTTGCCGACGGCCATCCTCTGATTCTGGCCTTCTATCGGGGCCCGTGGTGACCGAAGTGACAGCTACAGCTGAGGGAGCTGGTCGAGCTTCACCAATCCACGGAGGTTGCCTACTGCCGCGTCGCAGCGATATCGGTCGACCCGCCGCGGGTGCAGGAGGCCTTCCGCTGCGGCCTCGGCGCGAGCTTTCCGTTTCTGAGTGACGAGGAGCTTCGCCTCACCGACGAGTTGGGCATCCGCGAGACGACCGACAAACGGCACGGTCCACTGCCGGTGCCCCTCACCTTCGCGCTGCTGCCCGATCTCGAGATCCACCGGATCTGGAACGGCTGGTACTTCGTCGGTCGGCCGACGCCGGAGGAACTGCGGTTGACCCTTCGCGAAATGACCGGCCGTACGGTGTCCGATCTGGATTTTCGCGGCGACTAGCGGCTCAGGAACCCAGGGGCTGAGCGCACTCCGCGAGTGCCTTCGCGGCGAATACTTCCACCATCTTGCTGCGCCACTGGGCCATGAAATCGGTGTTGTCGAGAGGCGTCGCCGCTCGTCGACACAGCCGAGCGGCCTCTTCGATGCGCTCCTCGTTGAGCGCTTCACCGACGAGCGACTCTTCGGCTGCAGGGACAGACCGCGGCAGTGAAGCGATCGCGCCAAGCACGATCGAGCTTTTCTCTACGCGTCCGAAGCGGTCGATCCAGATACAGACGGCGATGCTGAGCACCGGGAAGTCGATCGCACCGCGGCGGCTCAGTTTCAAGAACGAGGTCCGGCAATTATCGTGACCACTGTGGGCCGGCAGGCGGACTTCGACGAGTATCTCGCCCGGCGTCTTGCGAAGATAATCGATTCCGTCATCGCGATAGAGCGCCTCCAGGGATACCACTCGTTCGCCTGACCGCGATTGCAGTCGGACGCGCGCGCCAAGGACTTGGAGAATCGGAGCGCAGTCGCCCGAAGAGACCGCCCAGCAGCGTGACGAGGACGGCGCTACCCAGCAGACCTCGCCGTTCTCTTTCATGCAGTAGTCGATCGCTCGTCGCCATTCCTCGCTCTGGTTGTAGTAGTCGCAGCGCGTGTCGAGACACAGATTGCCGCCGAGTGTGCCCATGTTGCGCAGAGCGGGTGTCGAGATCCCTCGAGCAGCCCGCGCGAAGGACGGGAAGCGCTCACAAACCAGGTCATGAGCCGCGATCTCACTGAGAGTCGCCGTCGCGCCGAGCACCAGGTCGCCGTCGTCGGCCTCGATTCGCCTCATCTCCCCGAGGCCGCGCAGACTGACGACTGTCTCGGCCTTCTGATGGCGTCTCTTCATGTTGGGCCAGAGATCGGTTCCGCCGGCCACCAGGCGAACCGACTCGCCCTCCTCGGCTCCGCAGTCGCTGAGCTGCTCGGCCGCCTCCGCCAGCGTGTGCGGCTGTAGAAACTCAAATGGAGGTAAGCGAATCACTGTCCTTCTTCCGCAGCGCGTCTTCGCGATCGGTCATGGTTCCCGCGGCAGACCGCATGCCAGAGCGCAGCTTCACCTTCCACTCGTTCACCGCTCGACCGTCGCCGCCCTCGGCGGGCGTCGGAACGATGAGGGTCTCGCCGAAGTCAACCTCGGGGAAGGCTCCCGGGCCGACCCGCCCTTCTTCGCCTCTTGCCTTGCCATCGAGAGCCTTCAAGACGCGATAGGGATCGATGGGAATCTCATCGACTCTGACCCCGACTGCGTCGAACACCGCGTTGGCGATCGCCGGAGGGATCGGCAGCATCGGCCCCTGTCCAACCTCCTTTGCTCCGTACGGACCAGCTGGATCCGGGTCCTCGATCACGTAGGTCGTGATCTTCGGCATCTCCAGAAACGTCGGACTCTTGTAGTCGAGCATCGAGGGCGATCGATGCACCAAGGCACCGGAGAGACGCTTCGGCAGACGACGGAACGCCTGGTCTTCCATGAGCGCCTCACCGAACCCCATGTAGACACTGCCCTCGATCTGGCCGACGACCAGCGCAGGATTGATCGCTTTGCCGACATCGTGGGCGATCCACACGTGCTCGACGGCCACCTCACCGGTGTCGACATCGACCGAGGTCTCGACCACGGCGGCGGTGTAGGAGTACGCCGGCGACGGCCCGACGCCCGACCCTCGGTAACGACCCGGAGAGCGGTCAGGGGTGTAGGAGCCGGTCGTGACCAACGTTCCATGACGGGCTTCGGCGGCCCAAATGGCTTCCGCGAGGCTCAGGGAATTGTCCGGCCGACCTCTTTCGAAGACGCGGCCCTCGGCCAGCTCCATTCGATCGGGGTCCAGACCGAGTTGGTCGGCAGCGGCTCCACCGACCAGGTCTCGAGCTCGTTGGGCCGCCTGCTGTGCTGCCCTCCCCACCATCAGAGTGACCCGTGAAGAGTAGCTACCGAGGTCGACCGGGGTCAGATCCGTATCCGCGACACAGAGCCGGATGTCGCGAGGCTCCAGCCCGAGCTCCTCGGCCACGATAGCCGCCAGCACCGAGTCGGACCCCTGCCCGATCTCGATCTCGCCGCAGAAGACGGTCACCAGACCGCTGCGATCGAGCTTGATCTGCACCGCCGACTGCGGCATGTGGTTCCAGTAAATGGGTAGACCTGCACCGCAGAGATAGGAACCACAGGCGAGACCCAGTCCACGGCCGTGCCCCAGCTTGCCGTAGCGCCGACGCCAGTCGCTGCCAGCGACTACCGCCTCGATGCACCGCCGCAGCCCGATCGTTCCAATCTTCAACCAGTTGGCGGTGATCGACTCCGCCTGGGCTAGATTCTCGAGGCGGATGTCGGCCGGGTCGATGTCCAGAGCGTGAGCAGCCCGGTCGAGCTGTGTCTCCAGGGCGAAGCGTGGTTGCGGTGTGCCGTGACCCCTCTTCGGGCCGCAGGGCGGCTTGTTTGTGAACAGCCGCACTCCTTCGAACTGGTAGCGCGGCAGGTCGTAGGTAACGGTCTGCAAGGCGCCGGTGTAATAGGTGCTCGCGACACCGTAGCTGCCGTATGCACCGCCGTCCAGCGCGGTGCGCAGGTGTTGGCCGGTCATTCGTCCGGTCTTCGAGAAGCCGGTGCGCAACGCCATCAGTACCGGGTGCCGACCACGATGGCAGTAGAACACCTCTTCTCGCCGCAGCGTGATCTTCACCGGTCGGCCCAGGCGCAGAGCAAGCGCCGCTACAACGATCTCGTGGCTGAAGACGTCGGACTTGCCGCCGAAGCCACCCCCGTTGGGACACGCGATCACTCGCACCTTCGACGGCGCCATATCGAGCACACTGCTCAGGGCTCTGTGGACGTAGTGCGGAGTCTGAGTAGAGGAGTAGAGGGTGAGACGGTCGGTGTCCTCCGGGAGGGCCACGGCTCCGTGCTGCTCGATCGCCAAGTGGGTACTTCCGGCATAGAAGGAGGTGTTGTCGAGTACCAGATGGGCCTCTGCAAAGCCGGCTTCGACATCGCCGAAGCGCATCGACACTCTCTTGTGCACGTTGCCGTCGTCGCCGTAATCGTGCAGTGGAGTTTCATGCTCTCCTAGGGCATCCTCGATCCCGGTCACCGCAGGCAGTGCTTCGTAGTCGATCTTCACGAGCAGCGACGCCGCGTAGGCCTGGTCCTCGGTCAGCGCCGCGACCGCGACGACCGGATCGCCGACGTAACGAACCCGGTCGACAGCGAGGGCATGCTCATCCTGGGACACCGGGAGAATGCCGAACGGTATCGGCAGGTCTTCGCCGGTCAGAACGGCTAGAACACCCTCCGACACGAGGGCAGACGTAAGGTCAGTCGACACGATCCGAGCGTGAGCTACGGTGCTGCGAACCAGACACGCGTACACCATGCGCGGAAAGGCGAGGTCGTCTACGAACTGTGTAACGCCAGTCACCTTCGCACGACCGTCGACCCGCCGAAACGCCGTACCGATCCAACGCAGTGGGCGCCGGCGCTCGACGCCTCGCGTCTCCTCTCTTTCCGGCTCAGCCATCGCCCGCTCCGCCCGGCACCGGGCTGCCATACAGTACTTCTCTCGCCGGCGCGCAATTCACCTCACCGTTCATGATTCGAGCCGCCCAGGCGACCGCCTCGACGATCTGGTGATAGCCGGTACAGCGACACAGGTTGCCAGCGAGGGCCTGGCGGATGTCTTCGTGAGACGGCCGTGGATTCTCTTCTAGAAGAGCACTCGCGACCATCAGGATGCCGGGCGTGCAGTAGCCACATTGCGCAGCACCGACGTCGGCGAAGGTGCTCTGTAGCGGGTGCAGCTCGTTGCCCCTCGCGAGGCCCTCGACGGTCTCGATCCGCCGCCCTCCGACCTCGGCGGCGAGCAGCAGGCAAGAGAGCTGCGGCTCACCGTCGATCAGGACCGCGCAGGCACCACACTCTCCGAGCTCGCAACCGTGCTTGGTTCCGGTGAGGCCGCAGCGCTCGCGTAGCACCTCGAGAAGAGAGTGCTGGACAGGAAACGCCACCGTCTGACGCTCGCCGTTGATCTCGAGATCGCAGGTGACGGTCTTCCCGATATCGACCGAGCTCACGCCCTCACTCCCGACCGGCTGCGCCGCGCAGGTGTCGCGGCGGCGTCGGAAACCCGCAGGCCACGCACCAGCAGATCCGCGAACTCGTCGCCTATCTCATCCGCAGTCTGCTGTCCTTCGCTCCGGTACCACTTCACCGTCCAGTTGACCGCTCCGAGAATGGCAAGAGTCGCCACCTTCGCGTTCTGCTGGCGAAACACCCCGACCGAGATGCCCTCCTCGATCAGCCGGCGAAAGACTCGCTCATAACGCCGGCGCCGGCGAAGCACCGTACGCCGGCGAGCGGGCTCCAACGCCTCCACCTCGAGATGAGCCAAGGACGCTGGCATGTCCTCGTTCAGAGTCCGAACGTGGCCGCAAATGAGCCGCCTCAGGCGCTCGACGACCGGTGCCGAAGAAGCCTCTACGTCGCGCGCCAGGCCCAGAAGCAGCGACAGGGTCTCGTCCTGGCAATAGGCGAGCAGATCCTGTTTGCTCTCGAAGTAGTAGTAGAGATTGCCAACGTGCATCCCCATCTCGGTCGCGATCTCGCGCATCCCCGTAGCGTGCAGCCCACGACGACGAAAAACCCGCGACGCGGCGATGAGAATCTCATGCTTGCGCGCGGCCGCTCGATCGGTGCGGGAGCGCCGTGCGGGGCGCACCGAGCTCAGAGTTTGAACCATTGTTCAAACAATGACATGGATCCACGAAGGAGTCAAAAGGGAGGAGGTTAGAATTCCGACCGGGTTCCTATCCCCCCTCCGCCTCCACCCACTCACGGACGAGCTCCCCCAGTACGCCCAGCGGCACTGCGCCGTTTCGCAAAACCGCGTCGTGAAAGTCGCGGACATCGAATCGACTACCCAGGGATTCTTCCGCGAAAGCTCGCTGTTTGCGGATCTCGAGCTCGCCCATCTTGTAGCCCAGGGCCTGGCCGGGCCAGGTGATGTAGCGATCGGTCTCGGTCTCGACCTCGTGCGCCGAGAGGGCAGTGTTGCGCGCCATGTAGTCGATCATCCGTTCGCGATCCCAGCCCAGAGCGTGCACTCCGGTGTCGACCACGAGGCGGCAGGCACGCCACATCTCGAAGCTCAGGAGGCCAAAACGACTGTAGGGGTCGGTGTAGAAGCCGACCTCGATGCCGAGTCGCTCGGCGTACAGCGCCCAGCCTTCGACGAAGGCGGTGATCGAGGCGAAGCGCCGGAAGGGAGGCAGGTCCTGGAGCTCGGCAGCGAGAGCGATCTGCAGGTGGTGACCGGGCACCGCCTCGTGAAACGACAGCGCTTCGAGGGAGTACAGCGGCCGACTCTCGAGATTGTGGGTGTTGACCCAGTAGATTCCCGGCTCGCCGCTGTTCTGGGCGGCCTGGACGTAGCGCGCGGACGTGTACTTGGGCGCGATGTGATCCGGCACCGGCTCTACAGTGTAGGGCAACCGCGGTAGGCGGCCGAACAGTGACGGCAGCTTGCCGTCCATGCGCTTGACGATGTACGAGGCCTCCTTCAAGAGTGCCTCCGGCGAATCGACGTAGAAGCGAGCGTCGGTGCGCAGAAACTCGAGGAAATCGCCGAACGAGCCCTCGAAGCCCACCTCCTCGACGATCGCCTCCATCTCGGCTCGAATCCGCGCCACCTCCTCGAGACCGATCTGGTGTACCTCCTCGGGCGTCACGTCGAGAGTCGTGAACCAACGGACCTCGCTGGCATAGAAATCTCGCCCGCCAGGCATCTCCGAGGCCCCGAAACTGGTGCGAGTCTGCGGAATGTAGACCTCGGTCATGAAGTCGTGTAGGCCCGAGTAGGCCGGAACGACGGCCTCGAGAATCGCACTTCGCCCGGCTTCGCGCAGGCGCGACCACTCGGACTCTTCAACGCTCTGCGGAAACTCCTCGAAGGGAGGCCAGAAGACACTATCGGTAGCGTCCTCGACAAGATGAATCGACATCGTCGCTTCGTAGCCTTCCAACGTCTTGTGCGGCTGGCTGAAACCGCTTTCCAGTCCGCTCCGCAGGTGAGATATCTGCTGCTCGAAGTACACCGGCGCCTGCCGCATCCGCGATATGTAGTTCTCGTAGTCCGAGACCGTGCGCAGCGGCACCTCCCGCGCCAACCTGGCGAACGCCGAGTGGAAGCCCGAGTCGGCGTTGAGCGGCAACTGGTATCCGCCGAGCTCGAAGTTCTCGACGGCGTGGCGCAGCTCCCGCGCCAGCATCTGCGCGTTGATGCGATCCGCGGCCGAAAGCAGCTCGCTGTCGATCGCCTCGATCTCGGCCAGCAGCTCAGCATGCACCTCGGAACGTCGCTCCAGATCGGCGTACGCGAGCGCCGGTAGACGATCGTTCCAGCGATGATCGCCAGCCCAGGTCGCCAGAAGCGGGTCCTCCGAAAGCCGGTACTCCCACTCGCGGGCAATGAGCTCGGCGAGACGCTCACCAGCGTCGTCGTCAGCGCGCGGCGAGCAACCGACGAGACCCACGGCCACGACAACAGAAAGCCATGCACCGAGCCGGATGCCACCGCCTCGCGGCTTAGCGCGAAGAAGCCTTAGACAACGGACCGGTCCGAACCAACGAGTCAACATGTCCTGAGAGCTCCGAGCCGGCAGGGTAGCAGAATCCTAGAGGCGGACGCGACCAAGGTGGCGCTCGAAGAACTCGCTGGCGCGGCGAAAAGCTTCGAGCCAATGATCGTGGGTCAGAAAGCCGTGAACCTCGTCGGGGAAAACGAGCAGCTCGACCTCCACATCGCGCTCGCGCAGCTTCTCGACCAGCTCGACAGTCTCCAGGAACGGCACGTTGCGATCGTCGTCGCCATGGATGAGCAAGACCGGCGAGCGCCAGGTGTCCACGGTCGCCAGTGGCGACGACTCGAAGGCGAGCCGCGCTGCATCCGGGTCGGCGAGGGGGTTGTAGTCGGGAGCGAAATTCTTGATCGTCCGCCGCCAGTCGTGCACCCCGTGAATATCGACTCCGGCCGCGAACAAGTGGGAGGCACGCGACAGCCCCAGAGCCGTCAGGTAGCCGCCGTAGGAGCCGCCCCACAGGCCGATGTTGGAGGGGTCGACATTCTCCAGACCACGAAGGTAGAGCCCGGCACCGAGAACATCTTGAAACTCACTCGCACCGGTAGCGCCGTAGCCCTCGGCCTCGCGAAAGGCGAGTCCGTAGCCAATGCCGCTGCGGTAGTTGACCGCTAGCACCACGAAGCCCCTGCTCGCCATGTATTGATTGAAGGCGTAGCAGTTGTGGTAATAGCTCGAGTAGTGCCAGCCGAGCAGCATCTGCCGCCGAGAGCCACCGTGAAAGAAGAGGATTGCCGGTCGCGGGCCGCTGAACTCAGCCGGCGGCTCGAAGAGCTGGCCGTGGATCTGGAGGCCATCGGCAGCAGGGAAGAGGACTTGGCGCGGCTCGACGAGCCCTTGTCGAGGGAAGCCCCGAGCAACCAACGCGGGAGCCAGACGGCGAACCTCCTCGCCCTGGAGGATCGTGGGCTGCAGCGGCCTCGTGCCATTCGACGAAAGAAAGGCGATTGCCCCATCGATGATCGGCGTGGGTCCGTGCTCGATGCCGTCGCCACGGGTGAGCTGGGTCGGCCTGCCGCCGCGCGCCCCGACCGACCATAGATGACGCCGGTCGATGTCCCCTTCGTTCGAGGAGTACACGACCGAGGAGCGATCGGGGGTGAGCGCCACCGATTCCACTTCGAAGGCACCGGGCGTCAGCAGGCGCGGGGCGCCACCGTTCAGCGGCAGCGCGTAGAGATGCGTCCAGCCGTCGAGCTCCCAGGGGAAAACGAGGTGGTTGTCGCTGGTCCAGAACAACTGTTGGTCCGCAACCACCGCCCGAAACACGCTTCCCGCACCGGCCTCCGCACGCCAGACCTCGATTCCCTCGAACTCGCTGGTGGGAGACGCGTCGGCGATGCGGATCGACCATGGAGGACCCTCCGGGACCGGCCCGAAGATCCGCGTGCCCAGGCGCGCCGGCAGCCGAACGAACGCCACACTGGAACTGTCCGGCGACCACACCGGGGAGATATCGCGATCGACACCCGGATCGAGATAGCGAAGGGTACGGTGGCGGAAGTCGTAGACCCCGACGAAGCTGTAGACGCCCCGGCTACTGACAAAGGCGAGTCGGCTGCCATCGGGCGACAACTCGAGAGAGTCGAAGCTACCTCGACCGTCGATCAGCAGCGCCGATTCCGCGGAGATGCCGCGCCGAGATCGGCTCAGTGGCGCCGTCCAGATCTTGCCCTTCTTCAAGTAGAGAAGCGTCTGGCCGTCGGCACTGAACAGAGGAGCCCGACCGTCATCGATACGGCGCGTCTCATCCTCGGAAAGGCTGAGCACGTACACCGCCTGCTCCACACCCTGCGGGTCCATCTTCGGATTCGGCAGCTCTCCACCGGCGTTCGCCGATCCGCCGCGGACGAAGGCAATCCGACGACCGCTCGGACTCCAGGTAAGGGAGGTGATCACCTGACCATCGTCCGAAGTGAGCTCGGTGACCGGACGGCCCGAGTAGTCCGGACCCTCCGCCACCCAGATGTCACGGCCGCCACGGTCGTTGAAGACCCAGGCCACTTTCGGGCTTCGAGGAGCCGCCGTCAACCACGAAGGGAAGGGAGAGCTCAGGATCTCATCGAGGGTCGGGGGCGCCGATCTCGCCAACGCCGAGAAGGCGAGGGCGAGAAGAATTGCAAGGGTCGCTCGGTGTCTCTTCAGCACGGCTCTCTCCGGTTGGTTACCTGCGACTCGGGGACACCTCGAGTCTACAATCTTGTTCTCGACCCGCCCTTCATGAAAACCTCCCGAGAGATGAAGAGTCACTCCTTGGGGACCGACAAGGTTGAGCGAGCCGAGTCGACCGCCGGCGAGAGCACGGGCGACGATTATCTCGTTCTCGATCTGAAGAGCGGTCGCTATCACCAGATCGGTGAGGTCGGCGGCTTCATCTGGGAGCGTCTCGATGGCGAGCTCGACCTAAGCACGATCGCCGCGCTGGTCGCCGAGACCTTCGAAGTCGAGCCCGAGCAGGCGCGCCAAGATCTCCTCCTCTTCGTCGACTCTGTCGTCGCCCTGGGTCTCGCCGGCCGCACCCGAACATGACCGAGCGGTCGCCACTGCGCCTGAGCGTGGGCCCCGGCCTGGTCTTCGAGATCGAGAGCCCCTCACTCGGCCTGAGACGAGCCATCGAAGAGCAGCTCGCCTTCTTCGTCGAACGGCGTACCTCTACCTGCGGGCGACCCCTCGCGATTCGGGCTTCACGACCTCCGCGCTCTCGACCGGAGGGCGCCCCCGCAGTCAGCGAAGGGTCCCTCGAGGTATACCGCGACGAGCACGCCGTGTTTCTGGAAGCTCCAGGGATCCTCAGCTGGTATGACCTCGACTCCGGCGACGCCGGCATCTGGGTCACGACTGAGAACGAACCCTCCCTGGCTGCCTTCGCCTCCCTGGCTCTCGTCTCCCTTCTCATCGAGCTCGCGGCGCCCCGGGGTTGGCTGGCACTTCACGCAGCCGCGGTAGCGTCCGCCGATCACGGAATCCTGCTTCCAGGAGAGAGCGGTGTCGGCAAGTCGACTCTCTTCGAGAGCTGCCGACAGAGTGGTTTCGGGGTTCTCTCCGACGATCTCGTCTGGCTCCACCTGACCCACGGCGCACCACGCCTGCACCCGTTCCCCAGGGGAGACGGGCACTCCGTGATCTCGCCCACCTGTGACCAGGTGCCGCTGCGCTCGATCGTCTGCCCTTCGATCGTTCCCGGCTCGGCGAGCACGATCGCCCGTGCGCGGCCGAGCCAGGTCGCGCAGGTCTTCCTGGCACAGAGCAGCTTCCTCACCTCGGGTCAGGCGAAGGCCCGGAGATTCAAGGATCTGGCCCGGATCGCGGCTATTACACCGGGTTTCGCGCTACAAGCCGGAACCGATCCTGAGTCTCCCCCGAAGCTCCTCCGAGAGCTGGCTCTAGAGAGCTTTGGAAGTCGGCCTTGCTAGCCGGGCGCCAGGAAAGGCAGCGCCCCCTCAAGGCGGCTCTACGCGCAAGCTCGAGGAGCCGGCCGCACACAGAACCTCCATAGCGCAGCGACAGCCGATGCAGGAAGGCGATTCCAGTATCCAGGCGTCGAGACACAGAGTGATCGAGTCGAAGTATCTCCGATCCCCGTTCGAGCCGGATCGCGATTCCCAGCACATCCGACATCGGATGGGCAACGGACCTCGAGCCCGCGTCCCCGCAAAGCACGACGGTCGAGGCTGTGCTCCGCAACAAGCGATGACACACCAGCTCGCCCTCCTCCAGCCTGGCCAACACCAGAGCTCCCGGCCGCAGGACGAGCGGCGCCTTGCAAAAGGTAGCCCAATCGCCCTCGCGCAGGAGAGGCTGCATGCAGCCGCCGCGAAGTCGCAAGCGAACGCCAGCACTGCCCGTCAGCAGAGCCCTCTGCAACAAGCGCTCGCCGGCGCCCGGCTCGGTCATCGCTTGGGCC